>Ga0209490_10003945_pt1 | contig 13791 bp, 15 predicted proteins | sample MAT06_FD_187209 | JGI IMG/M metagenome (GOLD analysis project Ga0209490, IMG submission 187209) | Freshwater microbial communities from Lake Fryxell liftoff mats and glacier meltwater in Antarctica - MAT-06 (SPAdes) (version 2) | ecosystem: Environmental > Aquatic > Freshwater > Ice > Liftoff...
GGTAAGGTCAGACTTCATCGGGGCTACGAGTTCGGGAGGGTACATGGTTCTATCAGCGAGCGGCCATGAGGTTGGGGCCTCGCGCGGGTACAAAGATAGTTGCCATGGAAAGTACGTCCAGCGGTGGGCAAAGGCTATCGAGTAATAACTCCTTAGGCGGAAGCCACCCCCGCGTCCCTGCCTGCAGATCCAGTCTCCGTTCTGCTCAGATCGCCATTGTGCGAGCTGAACAACGGCAAGCCCGATCACCGTCTTGAATCCGATGACCCCGAACAGTGGAACAGGTCAAGGGCTTTGGGCCGGAGACCCATTTACCTTCGTCAAATGTCCGCCAAGGTCCAAGCCTGGTTCGATGCACTGCCGGAAGAATGCAAGATCGTGTACAACGGATCCGCGAATTGTTGATGGACGCTTCACCGACAATGACGGAAGAGTGGAAGTACAACATCCCGTTCTTTTGCAACGGGCGGCGGATGTGCTACTTGTCGCTCCAGAAGAACGGCTTGGTGGTTAGATCTGTGGATGGCATTCACCTGCTGGATGTGGACGGTCTCTTCGCGCCTACCGAGCACAAGTTGATACGGCATGTGCTACCACCACCACCACCAGCGCGCCTGAACGAAGGCGCCTTGCGCTGCCTGATCGGTGAGGCAGCATCATTCAGCGCCCAACGTGTCAAGCAACGAAAGAGCCGACCTCGGCACTGATCAAAGCGCACGCTTCCGCTTGAAGAACGCCTTCAGCAGATCGCTGCATTCCGCTTCCAACACACCTCCGGTCACCTGCGTCTTCGGATGCAAGAGCGAACCACCGATACGCCGGTAGCCCGCCTTTTCATCGAAAGCACCGAACACGATCCGACCAAGTTGCGACCAATGCAGGGCACCAGCGCACATCACGCACGGCTCCAGGGTAACGAAAAGTGTACACTCCTTCAGGTACTTCCCTCCCAGGAACTCCGAAGCGGCAGTGATGGATTGCATCTCTGCATGTGCGGTCACATCGTTCAACCGCTCGGTCAGGTTGTGGCCACGGGCAATAATGCGGTCCTGGCAAACGATCACGGCACCAACGGGTACTTCATCCACTTTGAAAGCTTGTTCCGCCTCCTTCAAGGCCTGGCGCATGAAGTGCTCGTCGCCGGTCTGGATGATCATTCAAGGATCAGTTTCATGGGTCGCGGCACGGTGAAAGGGGAGAACAACTGGAGCACGTATGTGCCTCGTGCAAGATCCGCCACGTTCAACGCCGTTATGGCACCTGAGGTCCGTTCTTGAAGCACCGTTCGTCCGCTCAGATCGCGCATCAGCAACACGCCTTGTGCCTGTTCGCACTCCACGAAAAGCCGGTCTGTTGCCGGGGATGGCCATGCACGCAACAACGCAATAGGACCATGTTCATTCAACCCCACTTGGGTTGTTGGGGCGCAATCCAAGTAATGCGGTGCGTGTGTGGAGCCATCCACTACCAGGTTGGTATCGCTGGGGAAGCCATAGGTGTAGGCGAAATAGAAGAGCATCATCTCATCGGTGGTAGCCTCGCCCAAAGCGACCCAAGCAGGTGGTGAGTTGGGATTGTCCAGGTTCGCTGATGTATTGTCATAGGTGGCCTCGCCATGCAACACGGTGCCCACAGGCAGAAAGATCGGCCGCTTGAAATTGTACAAGCCCTGCCAACGGAAATCCCAGTTGGGGATATCGATCAAGGGGATCGTATCTCCTTCTGGCAGCACGGCATAGGCGCGCATGCTTTTGCCCAGCAGGTGGCTGTGGGGCCCAATGGCCGTTATGGTGCCAGGCAACGGCACGGTGAATTGGGAATGGAAGCTGCGCACCTCGTTGGGCGGAATGATCAACGGCCCATTGGTAAGTGTCCAGAAATGTTCCAGTATCGGGTCGATAGCGATCTCGCGCATGGAACCGGCAGTGCTCAGTTGCAGCCGCACCTGTGTCTGGTCCGCTTCTGACACACCGGTGCTTGGGTAATGTACCTGAATGACCAGGTCGGCATTGGCTAAGAGCTTAATGCCCATTCCCGGTGGCGTGAATACGGGGTCGGCACCGGGCACCCAAATACCAATGAGCTTGGCGCTATTCACACCTATACCGCCGAAGCTGGCATAACCCGGCTCAATATCCGCATCGTCCAAGGCACGTGCCTCGCCCGTGGTGTCTTGGAAAACCAACACATGGTGTACGATGCGGTCATTCCCTGGGATCACTTCCACACCGGTGATGAAGCCGTCTGCGGGGTTGTCGATAGGGATCACGAACGTGCGGTAGTTGTCGCTGGTGCTGGGTGGCACCACGTACTCTTCCATGGTAGCGGTTATATCCGGATCCGCGATCACGGCATCATTGGAGAACACGGGTGGTGGCGGGGTGCTCGCAATAGGCCCTTGCGGAGACCCACCTTCCACCCAGGCTGCGATCAGGTCGATCTCGTTCTGCGTCAACGTGCGTTCATGTGCCAAGGAGCGATACGCGGGATCTGGCGGCCATGGCGGCATGAAGCGGGCCTGTGTGGCCGCGCGCATCTCTTCGCGCCAATAGTATGCATTGGCATAAGTGGTCAGTTCAAAGTGCCCGGCACCACCCTCGTGATGGCAGGGGGCACAATGGGTGAAGGCGATGCAGGCGATGTCTTCGCTCCAAGTAGGAACTTGAGCACTGCCGCGAAGCTGGCACAAGAGTGTGAAGAAGAGAAAAATGGTGATGCGCATGATGGTCAGGCTTCAATGGTTCGGACACTCGACACGTTCAAAGGTTCAAGAATGTTCAGCAGCAATGGGAACACGTCGGCTCTGCTCTTCACCCACCAACACGTCCTTCACCTCCCCCTTCAGGTCCTTGATGTTCAATTGCAAGGTGCGGCGGCCGTTCCATTCGTTCTCTTCCAGCGTGAACAACACACTGAATGGTTCACCGCTCTTTACCCGTTCCAGGTGCGCACCAAGACGGAATCCGATGGCATCCAACGTGGGTCCGTTGCTCCCCGCCATGCGCAAGGCCAATTTCAAATGATCCTCGCCCACGATCCGCGCTGCTCCGGTATCCACAACCCCACGGCAGAGGAAAACAGGTCGCATGTTACCGGGTCCATATGGTTCCATGTGGTAGAGGATCCGTGCCAGCTTATCATCGAGGTCCATCAAGCGTACCTCTGCATCGACCTCTTCTTCCGGCATGCGTAAAGCAGGATCGATGCTCTCGCGCACCACCGCTTCGAAGCGAACGCGAAAGGCATCCACGTTAGCCAATGGCATGGAGAGTCCTGCGGCATACATGTGCCCACCGAATTGTTCCAAGAGATCGCTACAGGCATGGATAGCCTCGTACACATCGAACCCTTTCACACTGCGCGCACTGCCCACCGCTTTGCCTTGACTTTCTGTAAGCACCACCGTGGGCCGATAGTACTGTTCGATCAAGCGCGAGGCCACGATCCCGATCACGCCCTTGTGCCAGGTCTCGTTGAAGACCACGGTGCTCCACGAATCCTTCAAGAACAGGTCTTGCCCGATGAAGGCCAATGCGTCGCGCGTCATGTCCTTGTCCAATTCCTGGCGTTGCGTGTTGTTACCATCCACGCGCAGGCCCATTTGGTCCGCTTGGGCTTGATCCTTTGCCAGCAAGAGCTCTACTGCTTGGCGCCCATGTTCGATACGTCCGGCAGCATTGATCCGCGGGCCGATCGTGAAGACCAGTTCCGAAACGCCCAGTCTCTTCTTCACGTTGGCCATTTGCATCATGGCCTTGATCCCCGGTCGTGGGTCGTTGTTCAGGCGCTTCAAGCCGAAGTGGGCCAGGATCCTGTTCTCTCCATTGACCGGCACAATGTCGCATGCCGTGCTTACAGCGACCAGGTCAAGCAGTGGCTCCAATTCTGCGGCACCGATGTTGTTGCGCTGCGCGATGCCCTGCACCAACTTGAACCCGATACCACACCCGCTAAGTTCCTTGAAGGGGTACGGACAGTCGCTGCGCTTGGGGTCCAACACGGCCGCGGCTGCGGGCAAGGTGTCGCCAGGTCTATGATGATCGCAAATGATCATATCGATGCCCAACTGGGATGCCTGATCGACCTTGTCGTTGGATTTGATACCACAGTCCAGCGCAATGATCAAACCAACCCCATCGCGTTTCGCGTGTTCGATCCCTTGGGTGGAGATACCATACCCCTCGGAGTAGCGATCGGGAATGTAGAAGGTGATGTTACCGGTGAAGCGGAGCAGGAAGGAGTAGACGAGCGCAACAGCCGTGGTGCCATCCACATCGTAGTCCCCATAGACCATGATGCGTTCGTTATCGCCCAATGCACGCTCAATGCGTTCCACGGCCTCAAGCATATCCGCCATCAGGAACGGATCATGCAACTGATCCATGGCTGGTCGGAAGAACGAGGAAGCGGAGGCGTGATCCACCAAGCCGCGCTGGGCCAAGAGCCTGGCTGCTAGCGGGGAACACCGGTCATGCACCAATCCTTGCACGATCCGTTCATCGGCCTGTGGCTTCAGTTTCCAACGTTTGGTACGGGGAATGTGCATGGCGGTTCGATCGAACACGTGTTGATGGTCGAAGATACGAGTGGATGGATCGGTCCGTAACACAACGGAGCGCGACCGGGTCAGATCTCTTTCTCCAATAACTTCTTCGCTTCCGCAAGACCCTCCTTGGCCTTGGCAGAAAGCGGAGGCATGCGCAACTTCATGGCCTCCAATTGTTCACGCACCAAGCGCCCTACAATGGCGCGGCTCTCCCACTGATCATCGGCGGGTACGATGTACCATGGCGCATGGGGTGCGGCAGTGGCCCCGATGGCATCGGAATAAGCTTGTTGGTAGGAATCCCAATGGGCACGTTCCTTCACATCACCGGCGTTGAATTTCCAGTTCTTCTCAGGGTCGTCAATGCGTTCCAGGAAGCGCTCTTTCTGTGCCGCTTTGCCAAGGTGTAGGAAGAATTTCATGATCGTAACTCCTTGGCGAGCCAAGTGCTCCTCGAAAGCGCGAATGGAGGCATAGCGCTCTTCCCAGAAATTCTTGGGTAGCGCCGTGGGATCAACTCCAGGTAGGCGCTGTGCGGCCAGGTATTCAGGATGCACTTTCACCACCAGCACCTCTTCGTAATGGCTTCGGTTGTGGATACCGATGATGCCTTTCGATGGCATCGCCTTGGCGTGGCGCCAGAGGAAATCGTGCTCCAGCTCTTCGCTTGTCGGCGCTTTGAAACTCGTTACATGGCAGCCCTGCGGGTTCACACCGCTCATCACATGCTCAATGCAGCTATCCTTGCCAGCGGCATCCATGGCTTGGAAAATTATGAGAAGAGCGTGCTCTCCTTGCGCATAGAGGGCTTCCTGTAGGGCATGGATCCTTGCTTTGTCCTTCTCAAGAGCCTCCTTCAATTCCTTCTTCTGAAGTTCATCCCCAAGATCCGTGGAATGATCGGCAAGGTGCACCTTCTCTGGTGTGCGTATGGAGAAAGATGGTAGATGCAGGTACTCGCCCATGGGCACTTTTGGTTTGACAACAAGTATAGTCTCCAAAGTGTCACGGATATCGCCGATCTTGCGCCTTAGAATAACAACTCATGATGCGTATTGCCTGTCCATTTTTAATTGCAGCCTCTCTGGCCTTCTCGGGATGCGCATCTCTCTTCAATAAAGGCGGCAGCGTATTCGAGATCACCTCCGATCCGCCTGAAGCCACTGTGTTCGTGAATGGGAACCAGCGGGGCACCACGCCATTCAGCTACTCGTACAACCCGGATGACGGGTCCGAGATCGCCTTCGAATTGCGCAAACCGGGCTACCTACCCAGCACCATCACACTAAGGCCCCAAATGAACAACGGTGTGCTTTTCGCTGACGCCATGTTACTGGGCATACCTTATATCGTGGACCGTAAAAGTCCAGCGCTTTACCGCCTCCCGATCGGCACCCACAACGTAGATCTCTATAAAGAGGTCCCTGCAGAAGTGCAACGGCATTTGATCCCCGTTTCAGCCATGAAGTTCGCTCTGGGCGATCGCCCGGACCTAGGCACCCTTGGGAATACCCCCATTCGAATGGGAAAGGGCGAGGTATTCCAAGATCTTGCTCACGCAGACGGTCTTTCCAGTGCGGTCACCACTGGTTTGAAGGATAGTTGGATCGATGCGAAAAGCGCGCGCGCCGGAACTACTAAAGGTGACGAATTGATACACCGCGCCAAGATGGTCTTAGTGCCGGAATTAGAACACGTCAAGGCTAACTTCAAGGGGGATCGTAAAAAATGCTACGGCCCTATCACGATCGGTATACGCTGGAAATTCTATGCGAGCGGAGCATTGGACAGCCTATTATTCGAACGGCGCACGAACAGCACATTCGACTCCCCTGGCGTTCATGCCGGGGAAGCTCTTTCCAGCGCCATTCGCCACGCCGCACGGCGGTTAACGGAAGACCCTGACTTGCCCGATGCCGTGCATGCAGCTTATGGAGCAGGCCTTAGTTTATCCAAAGGTGCGACCGTAGGGCTGCAAAAACCGAAGCCTATTCTATTCGCTGGACGTAAGGATATGCTGGCCGCATTGGTAAAGGCAGTGGTTACGATACAAACAGAGGAAGGGCATGGCAGCGGCTTCCTCATCACCAACGATGGCTATTTGCTCACCAACCAACATGTGGTAGGCAAAGAGGGCTTGGTAAAGGTCAAATTCGAGCAAGGATTCACCTTGGACGCGCAAGTGATAAAGACCAACCCGGACTTCGATCTCGCATTGTTGAAAGTGCAAGCAACGGACTTGCCCGCTCTTACCATTGGCAACGATAAGGGACTGATGCTCGGCGAAGAACTTTACGCCATTGGCACACCCATGGAAACGAGCTTGGGCCAAAGCGTATCGCGCGGAATACTGAGCGGGCGCAGGGACATCGAAAGCCGTTCCTATCTCCAGACCGATGTAAGCATCAATCCCGGGAATAGTGGGGGCCCGCTGGTGGACGAGACCGGGCAAGTGGTGGGTGTGGCCACGATGAAGATCTCCGGCAAGGGTCTTGAGGGTCTTGGTTTCGGTGTTCCGATCTCTGTGGCTCTGGAAATGCTGAACCTAACGATAGCGCCATGATCAGGAGGACCCGGTCGATCTTGGTCGCAGTAGTTTGTTTCTTGATCAGCACCCCCATGCGCGCGCAATGGGGTATCCATTGGACATTCCAAGGCGAGAGCATTACGAAAGCCGGGATCTTCGATCAATTCTTGCTCGGATTGGGGTGTAACCATGACTTGAACGATCGATTGAGCATCGGCTTGGACGCGGTTATCGACACGCGCTGGAGCCAAGAAGGCAAATCCGTTGAAGTTTTGGACCCGGGTACCTCAGGCTTGTTCAGTTACACAGAACGAACAAAGGTCTTCGGCTTCCAATATCGCTGCCAGTACCACCTTAGCGATAATGGGTCTTCTTCCATGTACCTGGGAACTACCTTGGGCGTTAGGCGTGTCTCCCAAACCTTGGTCTATGATGTCTTTGATCCTAGTTTTAGTTTCTCTAGCGATACTAAGCTTGGCACCGGGACCATCATTCCCATCGGCCTGCGACTGGGCTACCGTGGAAGTATGGACGGCGGTTATGGGGACCTTTTCGTTGGTGCCGCCTATTCCATAGGAGGTGATCAACAATTGAACACCGGCTCCTTCGTGCAACCCAATAGTGCATTAGCCGGGTTCAATCTTCAGGTTGGGTTCTCGTATGGCATTGGCTGGTAAGGACCAGCACTTCTGTTCGTAGCACTTTGTTAACGTAACAAAGCCCCGCTCGCCTTGCGGCGGGGGGCTCTGTTACCTGTGGCTTCCAGCCTTCAGCAGGGCGAACGCGACAGTTGTTCTACCGGTATCCGTTGATATAGGCATTGGCGATGATCTCGCTTTCGCGGATCAGCCCTTGCACGATCTCTCGGATCACGTCGTTCAACTGTTGGTCCGTGTACCGTTCCAGGTTGTTGTACACGTGCGTTTTGCGCTTGCTGCTTTTGATGAAGGCTATTTTGTCCTTCTTCGTCATGGGCCTTCTACGGAGACCCAGTATGAAAAGATCCGTGGAATAGTAAAAAAGATGGGCGACCCTTGCGGGGCGTGAGTTGCAGGAAAGGGGCGGACGCACGGAAATGGGGTTATCCGCTGGGCGCCGAACACGAACGAAGGTCTAGGCCGTTCGACCCCGCTGCAACAGGCGCAATTCGTTCATGGCGCGCAGCAGGTGCATATACTGATCCACATTGCCGCTCAACATCAACTGCTTGGCTTTGATCTTCAATTTCAGGTAAGCTTGCTTGGGGGTCATCATGGAGCTTGGAATTAATTTACGATGACCTCAAAGCCAACTCTTGTGCCAAACCAACACGACCTCACACATTACAGCACGGACAAGGACCTTGCCATGCCTGGTCGGCCAGTCGCTCATCAATTCCTGACCTTAGAGCCTGCGCTTCGCTACATTTACCGCCATGCATCGGGGCGCCTACCTGGTAGGAGTAGCAGGAGGCAGCGGGTCTGGGAAGACCACGCTGGTAAAGGCCCTTCGCGCAGCCCTGCCAGAAGGTATGGTCTGCCAAGTTTCTCAAGATGATTACTACCACCCCAAGGAGGCACAGGCCACCGACCCCAACGGCAAATTGAATTTCGACCTGCCAACGGCAGTGGACTTGGACGGGCTTGCGAACGACCTGCGGACCTTGGTCGCAGGTGACCCCATTTACAAGAAGGAATACACCTTCAACCAAGAAGGCAAGGAACCTCAACTGATCGAGCTAAGGCCGGCACCCGTGATCCTGGTGGAAGGTCTCTTCGTGTTGCACCACGAGGCCATTCGCGACCTTTTCGATCTGCGCATTTTCATTGATGCCAGCGAAGGAGCACAATTGGACCGACGCCTGAAGCGGGATGCAAGGGAGCGTGGTTATGGCCCGGAGGACGTGTTGTACCAATGGCAGCATCACGTCTTACCAGCCTATCGCAACTACCTGCTCCCCTATCGCCACCTATGCGACCTACACGTGGTGAATGAATCGGGTTTCGAGCGGGCTGTATCGGTATTGCGCAACCACCTGCTACGAACAGCGGGCATCGTTGAGCCGATCAGCATTCAAGGATCGTAGAGCCTGTGCTGCCGGATATAGCTGAGTACGCTTGGGGCGATACGGCCATCCAGGCTCTTCCACTGGCGAATGTCTGCGCGTGCGGCGGTTGAAGAGATCGGAAAGAGTGGTGCGTCAGCCACCACTTTCACACCGGGGTGTCCATGGTAGATCGTCGCCGCCAAGTGTTCTTTGAATCCTTCTCGCGGATAGACAAGCAACGCGTGATGCTCGAGGATATCCTCGGGATCCTTCCAGGTATGGAACGTGGCGAGGTTGTCACTACCAATGATCAACGAGAACACATGGTCCGGCCAGCGGCGACGCATGAAGCGCAAACTATCCGCTGTGTAATTGGGCCTTGGCAGATCGATCTCGAAGCCACTAGCCACCAAACCTTCATGCCCTTGGACCGCCAAACGTACCATGGCCAACCGGTGTTGGTCAGGACTAAGGATGCGATCCACCTTGAAGGGATTCTGCGGAGTGACCACGATCCAAACCTGATCCAATTGACAGGCTGTGCGCATATGCTCTGCAATGGCAACATGGCCCTGGTGCGGCGGGTCGAAGGTTCCGAAAAGGCAACCGATACGCATCAGTTCAAGAATCGTTTCACCAAGGAATAGGCTTCTGCACAGGCATGCTCCAGCGTATCATTCACCACTACCGCATCGAACTGGGGCGCATAGGTCATTTCATGAGCGGCTTTATCCACACGCTTACGCAGGCTTTCGGGTGTTTCGGTATTCCGAGCCAGCAGACGTTGTTCCAATACCTGTATGGAGGGCGGGCCCACGAACACCGCCAATGCGCGATCACCAAAGACCGTCTTCAGATGCACCCCGCCGATCACGTCCACATCGAAAATAGCGCTGTTCCCTTGCGCCCAAATGCGATCGATCTCGCTGTGTAATGTGCCGTAGTACTGACCGGGGTACACCTCTTCCCACTCCACAAAGGCATGCGCTTGTATGCGCCTCTTGAACTCATCGGTGGAAATGAAGAAATAATCCTGGCCGTCCACTTCGTAGCCGCGTTTGGCCCGGTTGGTGGCGCTCACCGAAAAGGCCAGTCGCAGGCCCTGCGCCAGCAGACTGCGCACGATAGTGGTCTTACCTGCACCGGATGGCGCCGAAATGATCACGCATTTACCGCTCCCCTCCATCTGATCACAAAACGTTCAAGACCTGCTCCTTCACTTTTTCCAACTCGTCCTTCATCATCACCACCACCTGCTGGATCGCGGCATCGTTCGCTTTGGAGCCCAAGGTATTGATCTCGCGGCCCATCTCTTGGGCAATGAAACCGAGCTTTCGCCCCGTGGGATCAGCATGGCGCATGGTCTCGTGGAAATAGGTACAATGCGAACGAAGCCGCACCTTCTCCTCGGTGATATCCATCTTTTCGAGGTAGAAGACCAATTCCTGTTCGAAGCGATCTTGATCCACCTTGGCCTGCAGATCGGCCAACTTGGTCCTTAGTCTTTCGCGGGTGCGTTCGACCCGCCCGGTATCCATGCCCTCCGCTTCAGCGAGCAAGGTGCTGATCTGATCCACACGGGCCGCCAGCTCATCATGCAAGCGTTTTCCTTCGCTCGAACGGAATGCGTCATACGAACTCAATGCCTGGTGGATCAGGTCCAACACGCTCTTCCATTCCTCTTCGGTCAGCCGGTCACTTGTGGTATTGGCTACATCGGGTAATCGCAACACATGGCCCAGCAGATCAGTGGCAGCATCCGGCGCTACGGCCGATCGGATGCTCATCAATTCTTCGTAATACGCTTTCACAAGTTCCACATCGAACGAGGTGCGTTTGGCTGCATGCAGCGATTCAGAGGTAACGAAGACCTCCACTTTACCCCGCACGGCCGTTTCGCTCACCAACTTCCGCACCACCACTTCGTGCTCTTTGAAAGCGCTCGGTAACTTCAACAACAGGTCGAGCTGCTTGCTGTTCAAAGATCGCACTTCAACGGTCACCTTGCGATCCGTTACCATGCCTTCGGCGCGGCCGAAGCCTGTCATGGAGCGTAGCATCATGTTCGGGGAGGCCAAAGGTAGCCGCCGTCAGCGATGTCTATCCGGGCGCCCGACCAGATAGACGCCAGCGAAGATGGCTGTAGCGCACAACACCTGCGGCAAGCCCAAGGTGGCGTGGTATGTGCCAGGGATCCCTAGCCGATCAGGACCCAGACGCACGAACAACCAGGTGAACACCGTAGCGAGCAAGGGTTGCATGTAGATGTACGTACCAACGATCGTAGGATCCAATCGACCCAGCGCCCATGTGTTCAACAGATAGGCCACGAAGGTGACCATCACCACCACAAAGAGAACAGCCATGCGCACTGCGGTGGTCATGGTCATCCATGGGATCTGCATGAACTCGCTCCAGCCAAAGGGTAATACCAGCGCCAAACCGAACAAGAAAGACCACGCCATCACCGTCACGGCTGTGTACTTCCGCATGAGCGGTTTCACCAGAACGAGATAAAGCCCATACGATGATGCATTGATCAGGATGAACAGGTCGCCAAGAGCACTGGCACCCTGCGAGTCGCCTTGTGGCTTCAAGAAGATCAGCACCAGCGCACCCGAGGCGCCTAGCACAACGCCCCAGACCTTGGTCCATGTGATACGCTCCTTCAAGAGAATGCCGGCCAACACCAGCACAAGGATCGGCGTAGCCACCATGATGATGCTCGCGTTGATGGGTGTGGTGCGCATAAGTCCATGGAAGAACATGAGCTGGTTAAGAGCCACACCGAAAACGGCACAGAGAATGAATCGCATCAGATCGGAAAGGTCGATGCGTTGAGGTCGAAAGGCGCGCACAGCCCAGAACAAGAGGCCCGCACCCAACACACGCAGTACGATGAAGCCCGATGGGCCTATCACATCGGGCATAAGCCCTTTGGCGACCACGTAATTGACCCCGTAGATGAAGTTGACCGTGAACAGGGCCAGGTGGGCAAGAGCGGAACGCGACATCTGGTAATAAGTCTCCGGCCGAAGTGCAGGGATCGGTGCTTTGCACGAATGTAGCAGGTCGCTTCAACCGGCTATGTTCCTGGATGCAAGAGCCTGGAAAATGGCCAAGTGCACCGTGCTACCTTCGCCCTCCCACAGAACCGCATCCCATATTTTCTTTTCGCATGAAGTTCGGCACCAAAGCCATCCACGCCGGCGTGGAACCCGACCCCACCACCGGGGCGATAATGACCCCCATTTACCAGACCAGCACCTACGTGCAAGCCGCTCCTGGCGACCACAAGGGTTACGAGTACAGCCGCACGCACAACCCTACGCGAACGGCGTTGCAGAACGCCTTGGCCGCACTGGAGAATGGCACATACGGCTTGTGTTTCGCCAGCGGCATGGCCAGTATCGATGCCGTCGTCAAGTTGCTTAAGCCCGGCGATGAAGTGGTAAGCACCAACGACCTCTATGGCGGTACGTATCGTTTGTTCACGAAGATCTTCGAAGGCTTCGGTGTGAAGTTCCATTTCGTGGACATGGGTGATCTACAGAACGTAGAGGCCAGGATGAACGCGAACACCAAATTGATCTGGGCCGAAACCCCGACCAACCCTCTGCTGCGGATCATCGACATTGCGGGTCTTTCCGCGATCGCGAAAAAGCACGGCTGTCTACTGGGCGTAGATAACACCTTCGCCAGCCCTTACTTGCAAACCCCGCTTGACCTGGGTGCTGACATCGTCATGCACAGTGTGACCAAGTACTTGGGGGGCCACAGCGACGTGGTCATGGGCGCATTGATCGTGAAGGATGTACCCTTGGCGGAACGGTTGGCATTCATCCAGAACAGCAGCGGCGCAACGCCTGGCCCAATGGATTGTTTCCTGGTACTTCGTGGTCTGAAGACCTTGCACCTGCGCATGCAGCGGCACTGCGAGAACGGCAAGGTGATCGCCGAATGGTTGGTCAAGCATCCGAAAGTAGAGAAGGTCTTTTGGCCTGGTTTCCCAGCACACGCCAACCATGCGGTGGCCACCAAGCAAATGCGTGGATACGGCGGCATGATGAGCTTTACCTTGAAAGGCGATAACATGGCCGATGCCACGAAGGTGCTATCCAGCACCAAGATCTTCACGCTGGCAGAGTCTTTGGGCGGTGTGGAATCCTTGCTGGGCCATCCGGCCAGTATGACACACGCTAGCATTCCACGGGAAGAGCGTTTAAGGAACGGCTTGACAGATACATTGATACGCTTGAGCGTAGGGCTGGAAGATGCCGAAGACCTTATCGCCGATCTGGAACAGGCACTTCGCTGACCCCTTGCAGGGTCTTCGGATCACAAGACGAGCATTCTATTGAATACCGATCCGCCCAAGACGGGAGTGTCGATAAGGCTAACTTGCCCGCCTCATGCTCCGAACGCGCTCCATGCTTCGATACACGTTTGTCGTTGCTTCACTCTCGATCGTCCTATCGCCTACAATGTCACAGGAAGAGGTCGAAGGCTTCACCTGCAAAACCAACGACCCTTCTTTCGTGGAGCGTATGTTCCAAGATCGTCCAGAGGCTCTATTGCGGACACATGATGCCAAGATGGAACTCGATCAATGGACAGCGGGATCCGTGCGGGGGGGCGGCGATCCCTTCGTGATCCCGGTGGTATTCCACATCATCCACACAAACGGTGCGG
>Ga0209490_10003949_pt1 | contig 13788 bp, 7 predicted proteins | sample MAT06_FD_187209 | JGI IMG/M metagenome (GOLD analysis project Ga0209490, IMG submission 187209) | Freshwater microbial communities from Lake Fryxell liftoff mats and glacier meltwater in Antarctica - MAT-06 (SPAdes) (version 2) | ecosystem: Environmental > Aquatic > Freshwater > Ice > Liftoff...
ACCAACACCGCCAGTGCCGCCAACGTGGCAAGCAACACAATAAGCAGACGCACCGTTCTATTGGGCAAGGCAGGCATTATTTTTGAACCGCGTCTTCTTCGCAGTTTTTTTTGCCGGGTAACAGAACTTCCTCACGGAATTTCCAGTTTGCGCTGCGGCTCAGTCCGTGGAAGATACATTCCCATCGCAAAGCGTTACTACAGTTGGGAGCGACCCGTGCGTCGCAAGCGGAAACCATTCCTCTCCTGGAAATGGCTGGTGATCCCTGCCGTCGTGCTGGCCGTCCTCGCCTTCGCCGGCTGGGTTGCGGTCGGTATCATGTCCCGGCATTACGAGAAGCGCTCGCAAGAGTTTGACCTTGCTCAGGTGGGGCAGATGGAAGCCGCCTCGATCCTCTTTGATCGCGATGGGAAAGAGTTCGGCAAACTTTTCATCCAAAATCGCCAGCCCGTCCCCTTCGAAAAACTTCCGCCGATGCTCGTGAAAGCCGTCGTCGCCGCCGAGGACAATAAGTTTTTCGAGCACGACGGCGTGGACTACATGGGCATCGCGCGCGCTGCGATTGCCAACTACCGCCGCGGAAAAATCTCCCAAGGCGCCAGCACTGTCACCCAGCAACTCGCGCGCAATTCGTTCGAGCTACGCGAGCGCACCTATGAACGCAAAATTGTCGAAATGTTCCTCGCATGGCGCATCGAAAAAGCGCTCACCAAGGAGCAGATCATGGCGAGCTATCTCAACCGCGTTTATTTCGGCAGCGGGTTTTACGGCGCCGAGGCAGCCTCGCGAGGATACTTCGGCAAGCCCGCCATCGAAATGAGCATTGGCCAGTGCGCGACACTCGCCGGTTTGCTCAAGAGCCCGCAGGCGCTCTCACCGTGGAACAACATCGAAGCCGCGACGGAGACGCGCAACTTTGTCCTGGGCCGAATGCGCGAAATGAGGTTCATCACCAAAGAGCAACTCCGCGACGAGAGCGAGCTCCGCCTCTACGCTGTCCGCCGCACGAACCCGTTCAAAATCTCCTACGCCGTGGACACCATCCGCCAGCAGGCCATCAAGGCGCTTGGCTTTGAACGCGCCATGAATGGAGGCTACCGTATCGAAACCACACTCGACGCCGAAATGCAACGCACCGCCGAGCGCGCCGTCCGAGACAGCCTCGGCCGCGTAGAGGGCACGCCTGGCTACACGCATCCCGCGTTCGCTCAATACCGCGACAGCGTAAAGGATATCGAGGCGGCTGTAGCGAAGGGCAACATGAGCGTGAAATTTCCCGAGCCGCGCTACCTCCAAGGCGCGGCCCTCGCCATCGAAAATTCCACCGGCAGCATCCTCGCCATGGTCGGCGGACGGGACTTCAAACACAGCGAATACAACCGCGCCTTCCAAGGCCGCCGTCCGGCAGGCACAGCCTTCACCCCGCTCGTCTTTGCGGCTGCTTACGAAAAAGGTATCTTCCCCGGCGAGATTCTTCAGGATGCTTGTATCGACAACCGCTTCGTCATGGTCGGCGGAGAAACCGGCATCCTCGGCGAATGGGGCGTCGAAAAAGTGGAAAACGAATACGAAGGTCCGATGACCACGCGCGAGGCTCTCGTGAAGGGAAAAAACGCCGCGACCGTCCGCCTCGGCATGCTTCTCGGGCTTGAACCTTTCAAAAAGACCGCCGCCGCCATGGGCATCACATCGCCGATCCGCGATTACGCCAATAGCTTCCTCGGCAGCACCGAGGTCTCGCTCGATGAACTCACCCTCGCTTACTCCGTCTTCCCCAACCATGGCTCGCGCCCCAGCGAACTCAATATCATCAAGGCCATCAAGTCCGCCGACGGTGCCGTCATTTACGAAGCTCCCCGCAAAACCTCCACGGCCATTTCGCCAGCGGCCGCCTTCCAGACCCACGCGGCCCTCGCAGACATCATGCGCGAAGGAGCAGGGTCAATCGCCTCCCGCGAATTTGGCCTCGGGGCGTTCCCGACCGCGGGAAAATCCGGCACAGCTTACAACTTCACCGACACCTACTTTCTCGGCTACACCTCTGCCGTCACTTGCGGCGTCTGGGTCGGCTTCGACAAACCCACGAAAATTTTCCGAGGTGCCTTCGGTAAAGATCTAGCCCTACCCATTTGGACAAAAATTATGAACGCGTCGGCGGAGCCCTTCCCGCCGAAACCTTTCGAAAAACCCGCGGATCTCCGCGAAGTGGAAATCTGTCAAACTTCCGGCCTCCTCGCCACCCCTCGCTGCCGTCTCGAATTTAAAGATCCCTCCTCCGGCATCTCTTCCTCTCAAAGCCTCACTTACCTCGAATACGCAACCGAAGCCCAGATTCCGCAAGTCCGCTGCGATGTGCATGGCGGCGGCGTTCGCAATTTCTCAAAGCAATACGACGACGCCGAATGGCCCCGCGCCGCTGCCGCCGTCGATCTCGCAACCATCCGCCCGGTCGCCGTCGTTGCACCCACGCTCCTCGGGTTCAGCGACGTTTATCAATCGGTTCGCCCCGGCGGCGGACGCATCGAAGACGACACCATTCCTGTCGCCAAAGCCATCGCTGTAAACGCCGAGCCTCAGCCTCAACCAGAGACGCCCACCCCAGAGCCCACGCCATCCCCAAACGTTCCCGAGGCCGAACCTGAAATTCGCAAAGCTGAGCCCGTTCAACCCCTCGACTCCCCAATGGATTCCCCCGTCATCCAACTCCCGGCACCGCCTGCAATGAACTTTTGATCCTGAAACGGAAAATAAATACAGAGCCAAAGAGAACGACTCCAGAGCCAAAAGCGCACGTCCTACTTGGAGGGACATCCTCCGGCATGTCCCACTTCTTTTACCGCGAGCTCCATTCAACTCACACCAGCGCAAGCAAAGCCAGCATCCGTCCGGTTTTCCCTTGCTCCCGGCGGTAGGAATAGTATCCCGCCGGATCAGCCGCCGTGCAGATCCTATCGTCGTGAATCTCCCCCACACCCGCCTCTGCGAGCTGCGCGCGAATTTGCGCCGCAAAATCCACGTCGTAATGCGGCGGCCGAATGCATGGCCCGATGACAGCCACAAGGTCGCCGGCATCGACATCACCCGCCTCGCACATCGCAACCACGGCGCGTTCCGCGATGTTACCCTCCGTGCCCGTCCGACCCGAATGCACTAAGCCGACCACTCGACCCAACCGATCCGTGAGATAAACCGGCGCGCAATCCGCAATGTAGATCCCAAGGCAAAGACCCCGCGTCGTCGTCACTAAACCATCGCACCCGCCGACAGGATACGCCTCCGTGCCGACGATGACGACGACGCGGTTGCCATGCACTTGCTCGCATGTCGCCAGCCTTCCGACGAATCCCAGCCCCGCCCTCGCCTGCTCGTGCGCACTAGCCAGACGCTCCAGAGCCACCTCGCGATCGCAGTCCACATCGATACCCGGAATCCTCCCCAGAAACGCCGCGTTCACAAACGGGATCGCGTCCAGCACCGAAAATCGCAGCAACTCGCTCACCGGAAGTAAAAGCCGGAGATCGCCGCCACCACGGCTTCCAACTCCGCCTCGGTCAGCTCCGGAAAAATCGGCAAGGCCACCGTCTCCGCCGACGCCCGCTCAGCCACGGGAAAGTCCCCGGTCCGATAACCGAGATCCGCAAAGCACTCCTGCAAATGCAACGGCACCGGATAGTAAATTGCGCACCCGATTCCCTCCTGCTGCAGATGCACCATCAACGCATCACGATCTTTCGCCCGGATCACGAACTGGTGATAAATATGCGCGCTTTCAAAATCCGCCGGCGGCGCGACCGGCGGGGTCACAAATTCCGTCAAACCCACAGCCGAAAACGCCTTGCGATAACTCGCCGCATGCCTTCGCCGTCCCGCGTTCCATTCACCCAGATGCGGCAGCTTCGCGTGAATGACTGCCGCCTGCAGCGCGTCGAGTCGAAAGTTGCCGCCGACCTGCCGGTGATAATACCTCTTCTCCATCCCGTGATTGCGCACCATCCGCAACCGCTCAGCAAAGCTCTCGTCCCGACACACCGCCATCCCTCCGTCTCCAGCTCCTCCCAGATTTTTGGTGGGGAAAAAACTAAACCAAGCCGACTCCGCAATCGCCCCGGCTGGCACGACACCGCGCTCCCCGCGATACGCCGCGCCTACTGCCTGCGCCGCATCCTCTGTCACTGCCAGCCCATAACTTTCTGCGATACCCGCGATCTCGTCCATGCGGCAACACATTCCGAATAAATGAACAGGGGCAATCGCACGGATGCGACGTCCGCGCCGAGTAAGCGGAGTTCCGTCTTCGGCCTTCGCGCATCCTGCGAGATACTCTGCCAATCTCGCTGGATCCATGTTAAGCGAAGCCTCTTCCACATCCACAAAAACCGGCTCCGCTCCCATACGGTGAATGCACCCCGCCGTCGCAAAAAAAGTATAGGGCGTCGTAATCACCGCGTCGCCCGCGCCGATTCCCAAAGCCATCAGAATCGCCAATTGCGCATCCGTGCCGGACGACATCCCAACCGCATGGGCGCACCCGACCTCAGCTGCGAACGCACGCTCGAAATCCTCCACCGCCGCGCCCAAAATAAATTGCTGCGAAGCGAAAAGCCGGCTCACAGCCGACATGACGTCATCACCCACGACAGCATGCTGCCGCGTTAAATCGAGAAGCGGAACGCGCACAGCGCGTTACTTGACGACGCCGAACTCCGCCCGGCGATTAAGTGCCCATGCCGCATCGCCGCTGCCCGGATCCGCCGGCATTTCCTTGCCGAAGCTCACCGTTTGGATGCGGCCCGCTGGCACGCCCGCATCGATCAACGCCTGCCTCACGGCCAACGCGCGACGCTCGCCCAGTCCACGATTGTATTCTTCCGTCCCGCGATCATCTGTAAATCCCGCCACAATCAAGTTGCTCGAAGATCCGCGCATCGCCGTCGCCACTTGCGTGATCTTCGCCGACTCCGATGCCGACACATTGTGACTGTCCAACCCAAAATAAAGCGGAGAAAATTGGCCGCGCTGCACAGTTTGACCAAAGAAATTAGCACCCTCCACGCGGTCACCCAACGGCGTTCCGCTCACGTAGTCCCCATCAACCCCCGCATACAAATCCGACTTCCTTTTGTTGCATGCAGTTAGCCCTAGGGACACAGCCAAAACTACCACTATCGAGAACGGCGCAAATTTCATTTCCACACCTTTGCCTCATCCAAAGCAAAAGATCAAGCCCCTCGACGAGGGCGCATCTCTGAAATGTGCAAAGACGCCTCTTCACAGGAGCGTGGGCATCTTGCCCGCATTCCTTTGGTTTGCACATTTCGGAGATGCGCCCCTAGACGAGGGAGCCGGAGCAAGGAAAAAGGGGGACCCATTTATTTAGTCACGTTCCTTTTGCAAAATGGCGATATTGAGTGATTCAATTTGCCGACGCCCAGTTGCTTTGATCCAGAGGAACCGCCCCGAAATACTCACCGATCCGACAGACGCCCCGCCTTTCGCTCATAGGTCAGGAAATCGTAAGGAGGCAGAATCGCCAATCCACAGCAGGACGCGCCGAGCACCCCTATGAAATCCTCGTGATCCAACGTGAGGAGCAACTCCGCGTATGCTAGCGCCGTGATCAACACCGGGCGGTCCTTGCTCACGGGAAATACCAATACGCGATCGAGGCACACGACATCATCGACGAGATCGAGTTGTTGACGCAGCCTCAGCCATTGATTCGTTGCAAGTGGGGGAAATTTCGCCAGATTTTTCGTCGCCTCACACACCACCCAGGGACTGGTCAATAGCTTCCACCCTTGCGCCGAAGCTAGACTAAAGACTGCCCGCGACGCTCCACAGTCCGAATGGCAAGCCGAGAGCAGAACACTCGAATCGAGGAAAATCTTCACTCCCCGGCGAGGTATTTTTTGTAACCTGCTTCGTCATCGGCGATCCAGCCTTCGATCTGCTCCTTGGGAAGAACACGGGGAGCGGGCCACTCCGCGCCGTCGGAGCGCAGACGAGTCAATAGGAAAAAAACCAATTCCTGTTTCTCGCGCAGCGGCAATACATCAGCGGCCTCTTCGATCTCGGATAGCGTGCTCACCGTGTTGAAAATAACATCTCCGTTGGACCGACTGCAAGGCAGCAATCAGAGCGATTTGGAACAAAATAGGTGGCGCTTGCGCCGGCAAGGTTCCCTTCAGCGAATCTTGTCCATCTTGTTAATCCTATAGAGCAGGGTTTAGGGGTTGCCGACGCTCCGGCGCGAAAGATTTGCGAGTGTGCTCGCACTCGGTGATTCGCAACCCATCACAACTCCGAGCTCTTCGCGACTTTCAATGGAATCGCGCCTGCCGCCAGCCCGGGGGGCTTGTGGAGATCAGCCGGTGGAGCCAACCGGTGACAACCGCCGGGTTTGCCCACCGCACGACCCTGCCCCCGCAGGTGCGCAGGATCGATTCCGCTTCCTCGCCTCGTTGGTCGAAGACTCCTGCCTGGCAAGGATGGCGGCCTTTCGTCAAGAATTGTTGACCACTCGTTTCCCCAGTTTCCCATGGTAAATATTTTCTCCGCGATCTGCGTAGATCCTTTTAGTCTGCCGCTGTTGGCCCTTGAACCAAAACAAAAGCCATGAGCAAAGAACGATTCCGCGAGAGGCAGACCGATGTGAAGGAAAGTGCGGCCCGACTCGCCGAAGCCGTCGCCCAGCCAAAAAGCGAACTCATCCGCGACGCCACCATGCAACGGTTTGAGTTCACCTTCGAAGTCGTCTGGAAAACCCTCAAGCTCTACCTCGAACGACAAGGGCACGAATGCGGGGGGCCACGGCCCACCCTCAAAAAGGCCTTCGCGGAAAATCTCATTCCCAATCCCGAGGAAGCCGACATCTGGCTTCAGATGCTAGATGATCGCAACCTGACCTCGCACGCCTACGACGAAGCTCTCGCCAACCAGATCTACGGGCACATCGTCGATCACTACGCCGGACTGCTCGGCGGCATGGCGCGGAAGATTCAAACCCTGGCATGGGACTGACACCATGAAAACGCCAGCCCTCCGCGCACGGGATCTAGCTTGTCTCGTCCGCACGTTTGAGCGTTTTCCGTGCGTGCGCGAGGTGCGCGTCTTCGGCTCCCGCGCCACCGGCCACGCCCCGCGCCTCCGATATTGATCTCGCTATTTCGGCCCCGGAGGCCACCGCCGGCCAATGGCTGGAACTGACCGAAGCTCTCGATCGAGGCCCCCATAATTTACGAGTTCGACGCTTATAGAGTTGATTCTATTTTATGGGACTAACCCTTTTTGCCTTTTCAAGCTCTGTGCCTGGTTCGGCGCGAACTCCAAACCATCCGTCTCGGCCAGATCTCGCTCGGAACCCCGGGCACTCCCTTGCTTGCGCGTCTCACCAAAGTGCCCGCACACCTCAACTCCCTTCTCTCCAAACTCAAGCTCCTCCCCCTCTTCGCAACCCCTCCCAAGTGGGCAGCCTTTCCTGCCCAAGCACAGATGTAGCCCGAAAAAATCTGCGGCTCCTGTGTTTATCGGCCTCTCAGGCCTTCCGCCGGGGAAGTTAGGCTAGGCCTCGCCACCAGATAGCTCACGATCGCCGTCTCAATGTAAACGATGAAGGCGGAAGTGAGCGGGGATTTGTGTTTACGGGTAAGCGCTCCGGCGAGTAGCGTCAGAGGCTCTCAATGAGCGACGATTTACAACTTTTGGACACCTCTGCGATCACGGCCCGGTTGGCTGCGTTGCGGAGGTTTCTTTGACTTACCGGAACTCACACGACGGCTGACGGAGATTGAGTCACGCATGGCGGCGCCGGATTTTTGGGACCGTCGCGAGACGGCTCAGCGGGACGTGGCGCAGGTTTCGATGTTGCGGGGGAAAATTCAGCCGCTTCAGGCCTTGGAGGCGCGGGCGGCGGATTTGGAGATCTTGCGCGAACTTTCAGGGGAAGAGCTGCCGGAAAATCGCGCAGCGGCCGAGGCCGATGTGCGTGCGGAGTTTGCTTCTTTGCAGGCGGACTTGGATAAATTTGAGATCACCTCGCTGCTCTCGGGTGAGTTCGACAACAGCCCGGGCTTTGTGACGATTCACGCCGGAGCGGGCGGCACGGAGTCCTGCGATTGGGCGGACATGCTGCTGCGGATGTATCAACGCTGGATGGAGCGACGGGGGATGCAGGCGGAGATTTTGGATATTCAACTCGGCGACGAAGCGGGGATCAAATCCGTTACGCTGCGGGTGAGTGGGGAGAATGTTTACGGCTATCTTCAGACCGAACGCGGCGTGCACCGGCTGGTGCGAATCTCGCCTTTCGATTCCAACAAACGCCGACACACGTCGTTCGCGAGTTTTGACATCGTGCCTGAGATCGAGGACGCGCCGTTGGAAATCAATCCCGCGGATATCGAGCGCGAGACCTATCGTTCGGGAGGCAAAGGCGGGCAGAACGTCAACAAAGTCGAAACAGCCGTGCGCTTGCGGCACGTGCCAACTGGCATCGTCGTCGCGTGCCAGGCCGAGCGCAGTCAAGGGCGCAATGGTGAGTTAGCAATGCAGTTGCTGAAGGCCAAATTATTTCAACTCGAAGCCGATAAAAAGCGCGCCGAGGTCGATCGGCAATACGGAGAAAAAGGCGATGTCGCGTGGGGAAACCAGATTCGCTCCTACGTGTTCCAGCCTTACCAGATGGTGAAGGATCTCCGCACCGGCGTGCAAGCCAGTGACGTGCAGGCCGTGATGGATGGCGAAATCGACGCGTTCATCGAGGGCAAGCTCCGCGGTTTGACCTATAAAAAAGGCACCAACGAGGCGGACGATGAGTAATTCGCTGGACGCGCCGGCTCATATGCGAATTGATTTTTCGCGATTCGCGGCGAATGTAACGGCTCGTATTTTATGATTTTCGACATCTTCAAGTTTCTCGTGATCTGCCTCGAGGTGGTCCTGATTTTCAATCTCCTGATCGTGGTTCACGAACTGGGGCATTTTTTGGCGGCAAAATGGCGCGGCTTGGTCGTTGAGAAATTTGCGATTTGGTTCGGAAAACCCATCTGGAGCAAAAAGATCGGCGGCGTCGAATACATCCTCGGGTCGATCCCTGCAGGCGGCTATGTCGCGATCCCGCAGCTCGCTCCGATGGAGGCGCTCGAAGGCAAAGTCGAGCAATCGCGCGACATGCTGCCGCCCGTGAAGCCATTGGACAAAATCATCGTCGCGGCAGCGGGGCCCTTGTTCAGCCTCGGCCTCGCGTTTGTTATGGCCTGCATCGTTTGGGGCGTCGGCAAACCGCAGAGCGAGTTCGACTCGCCCGTGATCGGTTTTATCCAAGAGGGAGGCCCGGCGGCCGAGGCAGGGTTGCGTGTGGGTGATGAGATTGTGGCCGTGGATGGCGCACCGGTGAAACATTTTATGAGCGGCACCGACAGCGTGAAATGGCGCATCGTCCGCAGTGAGGGACAAAAGATTGCATTCACGGTCAAGCGAGAAGGTCAGGTCATGACTATCGATTCCGGCTGGGTCAAACCCGAGACCTCGAGCTGGCGCCGACCCGCATTGCGTGAAGTTCGCCTCGGGCCTCGCATCATCCCGAGCGTCGGCTTTGTCGTGCCCGGCGGCATTGGCGCGGAGGCCGGATTTCAGGCTGGTGACGTGATTACAGATGTCAATGGTGAACCCATTTTCAACTTGAGCGATCTCGGCCCATACATCGACGCAAACCGGGGCAAGTCACTTGAAATCGCAGTCGAACGCAGCGGTGCCGCGCAAATGCTCACACTCGCGCTTCCAGCGGCCGCAGCGGATGCCAAACCTGTCAATCTCGGTATCGACTGGGGACGCACCGTTCTCGTGCATCCGAACCCGTTTGGTCAGATCAAAGATGCCGGAACGAGCATCTTCCGAATGGTCGGCGCGCTCCTCTCACCAAACTCCGATGTAAAAGCCGCGCACTTCAGCGGCCCGGTCGGCATCATGCGTCTTTACTACAATATTTTCGAAAACCCCGACGGCTGGCGAATCGCGCTGGCCTTCAGCGTATTGATCAACGTCAACCTCGCACTCATGAACTTGCTGCCGTTTCCAGTGCTCGATGGCGGACATATCACGCTGGCAATCATTGAGGCGATTCGCCGCAAACCTATCAACGTCCGCGTCCTCGAAGTCGTGCAAACCGCCTGTGCGCTCTTACTCATCGGATTCATGCTCTACCTCACGTTCTACGATGTCGGCGACCTCGTCGCACCCGAGCGACCGACGACACAGCAGAAGTGATGCAGCCCGTTTACCGCACCTATGCCGCCCGCCGTCCGGCGCGCACCGTCGGCGTCGGAAAAGTCCCGATGGGCAGTGTGGAACCGATCCGCGTGCAATCAATGCTCACCAGCGATACGATGGATACAGCCGCGTGCGTAAGCGAGACGCTCGGCCTTGCCGCCGTCGGTTGCGAAATTGTCCGCATCACCGCACCCACGGTCAAAGACGCGGCGAACCTGGAAAAAATCCGCGCCGAACTCGTACTGAATGGTTGCGATGTCCCGCTCGTCGCAGACATCCACTTTAAACCGGACGCCGCCATGGAGGCTGCGAAGTGGGTTGATAAGGTTCGCATCAATCCCGGCAACTTTGCCGACTCAAAAAAATTCAATATCCGCGAGTATTCCGACGAGCAATACGCCGCCGAGATCGACCGTATTCGCGAGCGTTTCGGCCCGCTCGTGCAGCTTTGCAAAGCCCGTGGCATCGCCATGCGCATCGGCACCAACCACGGCAGCTTGAGCGATCGCATTATGAATCGCTACGGCGACACCCCGCTCGGCATGGTCGAGAGCGCGCTTGAGTTTGCCCGAATCGCCCGCGATCTCGACTACCACGATTTTGTGTTCTCGATGAAGTCGTCCAATCCCAAGGTCATGATCGCGACATATCGACTCTTGGCAGCCCGCCTGGAAGCCGAAGGACCGGATTGGAACTACCCGCTTCACCTCGGCGTGACCGAAGCCGGCGACAGCGAAGACGGACGCATCAAGAGCGCCATCGGCATCGGCAGTCTCCTCGCCGACGGTCTCGGCGACACCGTGCGCGTTTCTCTCACCGAGGATTCCGTTCACGAAATTCCCGTCGCCCGCGCCCTCGTCGCTCTCGCCGAAAATCGCGCCCCATCCCCGCAACTCACAGCCTGGCCGTTTGACCCTTTTTCCTACACTCGCCGCGCTTCCGAACCCCTCGACGTTGGCGGTTTCGTCATCGGCGGCTCAGAAACCGTCCGCGTCGTCGTCCACCAACACACTTACGAGAAGCTCGCGCACAAACTCGCCGGCCTTGGCGACTATCAGCCCGAAATCGTCCTTGAAAAGAGCGGCGTCATCGAACTCGACCCGCGCGACGAGGCCGCCATTGAAAGCGTCAATGGGTCGCCCGACGCGCTCTTCATCACCATTCCCGACTCCTGCGAACTCTCCGTCATCGGGGCCTACCGCCTCCTCGCGTCGCGGCTCGAACCCCGGCATCCCATCCTCCTCAAAGACCGCTTTGCAAAAAACGGAGGCGAGTTTTTGGAAAATCTCCTCACCGCCGCCACCAACATCGGTTCGCTCCTCTGCGACGGCATCGGCGACGCCGTGCTCGTTCAAGGCGAATCCGCGCCCGGCCAATCTGTCCGCATTGCCTACAACATCCTCCAGGCCGCGGGTGTGCGAATTTTCAAAACCGACTACGTTGCCTGCCCAAGCTGCGGCCGCACGCTCTTCAACCTCCAAGAAACCACCGCCCGCATCAAAGCGGCCACGTCGCACCTCAAAGGCGTCAAAATCGCGATCATGGGCTGCATCGTCAACGGCCCGGGAGAAATGGCCGACGCCGACTTCGGCTACGTCGGCGGTGCACCCGGCAAGGTCAACCTTTACATCAGCAAAACCCCCGTTAAATTCAATATCCCCGAAGGCGAAGCCGTGCAACGCCTCGTCGATCTCATCCGCGAAAACGGACGCTGGATCGACGCCCCCGAACCCGTTCCGGCCAACGACCAAACTTAGCCCGTCGTAGCCCTTAAGAAAATCCCAAAACAGGATTCGGCCAAAAATTCCAAAGACAAAATCCTTGCGCCTCAGCCACACGTCGTTTAACTCTTCCGACTGCCTTTCATCCGGCATCAAGCGCGGTTAGCTCAGCGGTAGAGCACTACACTGACACTGTAGGGGTCACAGGTTCGAACCCTGTATCGCGCACCATTTTTTAAAGCAGAGCGCGGGTTTTTTTTCTACGGAGCGGCGGGGACGCGAGTTGCACAACAGCGCGAGGGCGAGTCCGAGAAGAACGAAAGTGGAAGGCTCCGGGACGGCGGCGTAATTAACAACAATGTCGGTGCCAATGCGGGAGACCGAGAAGCTGGCGCCGGAGCGCACCGAGGCGAGAGTCTGGCCGGCGGAGTCGTTGGTAATGTTGATTGAGGAGAAGTTGCCGACACTGGTCCCGGGCCCTGAGAAATCGACAACCGTCCACTGCCGGTCAGTGCTCCAGAAGGCATTGCTCCAGTTGACCGTCGATCCTGCACTGTTAAAGCCTAGGGCAAGCGTAGATCCATTCACCAACGAAAGATTGCCACCTGTGACAAGAACCTGGTCGAAGTTACTACCCGGCAGCAGAGCTGAGTTGTTGGCGAGATCCCAGGAAAGTTGCGACGTCGCCGTGTAAGATAGCCCGTTAGAGAAGGTCGTCGTGGCGGGTGTCGGACCGAGGTTGTGAAGACCTGAAAGCGTGGTCGCCGCAGAAACGCTGCTGCCGGTGAGCGTGGTCACGGTTGCGCCTGTGGCGACAGAGAAGGTCGTCGCATTGAGCGCGCCCGCGAGAGCGAGTGTGCCGCCAGTGACCGATACGGCACCAGCGGTGTTGTTACCCGAAAATCCAAGCGTGGCCGTTCCGGCGCCGGCTTTGATCAGTGTGGCGGAGCCGATGGAGACGGCGCGCGAGGCGACGACGTTTCCGGTTCCATTGATTGTGAGAGCGAAGTTCCCAGCAACCGAGTTACCCGCTGCGGGCGCGATGTTGAGGGTTCCGGCTGTCGACGTAATGGTCGATGCGGTGGTCTGGGTAATGGTCGTCGTGATCGAGTTGTTGCCCGAGACGTTAACGATGGCCCCTGAACCGCCGGCGCCTGTTCCGGCAATGGAAATCGTCTCAGCGGTCGTGATGTTTCCAGTGAGAGCCAGACTGGCACCTGAGGCCACGGTTGTTGTGCCAACGGTCGTTCCAAGTGCCGCGTTATTGCGAATCTCGAGCGTGCCACTGGAAATCGTCGTCGCTCCGCCGTAGGTGTTGGCGCCGGAAAGAATCACGCGGTTCGTGCCGGTTTTGGCGAGAGCACTGGCTGTGGCTGTGCCTCCGTTGGAGATGACTCCCGTGACGAATGTTGTGCCGGATCCCGTAATCGTGAGAGTGCGGCTCGTTGCGCTATTGGAAAGGGCGACGTTGCCGAGCGTGGTGTCGGCAGAGTTATTGACGGTCAGGATGCGGCTGGCGGTAAGTGTGGTGTTTCCGCTGAGCGTGAGCGCGAAAGCGCCGCCCACAATGGCATTGCCTCCAAGCGTAACTAAATTTGAGAGCACGCGGGCCGCAGTGTCGGCGCGAAGAGTGCCGCCATTCAAGGCAAGCGTGCTGGTGCCGAGGGCCTGATTGTTGCCGGTTGCAAGAGTCCCGCTGGAGAGCGTGGTAGTGCCGGAATACAAATTGGCACCGCTCAATGTGAGTGTGCCCGTGCCGCTCATGGAGAGCCCGTCGGGGCCGCTGCCGGGCCCGTTTTGG
>Ga0209490_10003950_pt1 | contig 13787 bp, 16 predicted proteins | sample MAT06_FD_187209 | JGI IMG/M metagenome (GOLD analysis project Ga0209490, IMG submission 187209) | Freshwater microbial communities from Lake Fryxell liftoff mats and glacier meltwater in Antarctica - MAT-06 (SPAdes) (version 2) | ecosystem: Environmental > Aquatic > Freshwater > Ice > Liftoff...
CAACAATTAGTTTTATATAAAAACTCCAATGGTTTAGGGGAAAAAACTTTTTTCTGTAAAGAACTAGCACCGATAAAATGGCACCCAATTGGATAGCTATCTCAAATAACTTGGTGAATTCATCTTTCGCAATCCCCATAAAAGAACTGGTAATTATCATATGCCCTGTAGAGGAAATGGGCAAGAATTCGGTAACGCCCTCCACTACTGCAATTATGATGGCTTCAAAAATAGTCATGATTAATTTGTTGAATGAAATTATTGTAACTTAAATATAGGGTTTGTGCCTCGAATATAGGAAAAGAAAAGGGGTTTGTTTACTTGGTGAATTTCAGTTTTTGCACTAGGTCTACAAAATATTGGGTCGACCAGATATTAAGTTTAGTTGAATCTTTAATAAATGGGTTGATATCTACTTTAATTTGATCGATTGTAACGCTATTAATTTTCTGTAGGAGCAGTTGTTTAAAACTATCTGGTGTGAGTGAATATTCTGTAATATCTCTGCTGTCGATAGCTCTTTCTACAAAATGAGCAAGGTGCAAGGGGATACCTTTTCTCACATACCATTCAAAATCATACCAGTCTCTTCCCTTCACACGATTTTTCCATTTGCGAAAAAGTAGGGCATGCATTTTACCAGCAAAAAGATCCGGCGCGGTAAAACACTTTACATAAAACGAAAAAGGTCGTAACAATAATTTCTCTTCTGTTTTAAAACCTAAGGGCGGTTGTGTGTCTACCTCTATTTTTATTTTTAATGAAGGCATGGCTCCTAATCCGTTTTGAGGAATTACGCCTTCTAATATTAATTCTTTCCAAATGGTTTCAGATTTAAGAAAAGCAGAATCTACTTTTGTGGCTTTGCTTTTTATCTTCTCGCTTATACTAACTTTCATACCCAATGCTGCAAATTCGGTTTTAATTGCATTCAAATAGGGTTCTAAAGAAAAGTCTTTTTTTTGTTCGAGTAATGAAAAATCAAGATCTTCCGAATATCGGTCTAACCCATACAATATCCTAAGTGCTGTTCCTCCGTAAAAAGCAGCTTGCTCAAAAAAACCCGAACGCTGTAAGCCAGCCAAAGCTACTTCCTGCATGATTTCTCTGAGCGCTGCAATTGCTTCCTGCTGATTTACTGGGTTGTACTCTGCAATCCATTCTTTAATCATAATTGTTGAAGCGTTTTTACAAGCATTTCTAAACTGGTTGCTTTTGGTGCTTTGGCAATCCAGGTTGTGATTTCCTGATGATTTAATTGATTAAGCGAAGCGCTAGAAATGCGCAAATTATCTTCTAAAAAATCTCGAACGTTTTTAGTACTTCTTAGTTGTATTCCGGAAGTGAAAATTATTTTATCACAAAGTGCTTTCTCTGGTGATGCAATTAGTACCCTTTGTTTTTCAGTGAGTAATATTGATTGTATCCCGTAAGCGTAATAGGGTACTGAACTATGATAATAACTGTATCTTCCTATGGGGGTATCATATATTGCTCTTTTTTTTACCGTGATAGATATAGTTTCTTCTACCCGCTCTGGAATATATCCCCAATAGCTCAGTGCTGATTCTAGCGAAATATAACTTGGGCCATTTAAATGGTTAGCAATTAAAAAAGGTTCGGGCTTTATCATTTTTAGTTTTTCCCCAGGAATGTAGTACCCACGTTTCAATTGAATTAATTCTTTCTTTTTAACCATTTCTGTTAACTTATCATGAGGGCGTTTATACCCTTTCAATACATCCATCAACACCTGTTGTGAAAGCAACTCCTCTTCAAATGACTGTATAGTATTATATTGAATCATGCAAAAAATTTACCAAATATTCGGAAAATATCCGAGTAAAGCAAAAATATTTTACAATAAATGTAATTATTTTGCTACTTAATCGGATATTTTCCGATTAAGTAGCAAAAATTTGACAATAGCAAACTCAAAAAAATTGTATTTTTAGTGCAACACGGTATCTTTTAATTATCACACCCACCTTCCCTCTTCACTTCAAAAAAATGTTCTCCATGCAATACTCCGCCATTTGTTATGCCCTGCACGATCACCCTGAACCTACCCGCAATGTCACTGGTGTAAAAGACAGTTCCAACGATTTTTCGGAGTTCACCACTAAACCGTACATTTTCGATAGAAGTATAAATGTTTTTATCAAAATACACGAAAAGTGAGGAGGACTTATGATTATATCCGTACCATTCCATCTAAAATGGGGGTTATAAATTGCTCAAATTTTTGTACCTGTAAATGGGGTGTAAGAAATAATAACAGGTTAACAGTATATAGCATTGAATCCTGTTCATGAATTGAATATAACAAAATTTATGCTTGCACCTATTATCGTCCATGTATAATTTACTTTGGCAATACACATAAAAGAACTAGTAATAATCATGTGGCCTGTTGAAGAAATAGGCAAGAACTCTGTAATGCCTTCTACTATTGCAATAACAATGGCTTCAAAAATTGTCATAAGGATGTTTTATAGTATAAAATATCCTTAAAAATAAGCTTTGTACCTCGAATATCATTATTTAATCAGCCCAACTGATTTAAAAAACTTAATTAGCCCGATGCTTGTATTGGTGCCTGTTTTTGTAAAAAGCGATTTCAGTCTTTTACTGACCAACGAAGTTGAAATATTTAATTCATTACTCACTTCTTTTTGTGCTTTATCATTGGCAATTGATAGAATCACTTCCCACTCTTGGGGGTGCATATTTTCCAGCCATGCAATAGGTGTTTTTTTTATTTCCTCAATTTGTGCAAGAGAAAAATTTAGAATTTTACTATAATATTCGTTGCCCTGATATACAGATTGAATTATAAATTCATAGTCATTAAGATTTTCTGCTTTAAAAATATAACCTTTTACACCTAAACGCATCATTGCCTTTATTGCATTTAAATCATCGAGCATGGATAGTACAATTATCTTAATGGGATATTTCTTTTGCATAATATATTTTGCAACACTGTAACCAGAAATTCCATTGGGCATTCTAATGTCTAGTACTAAAATATCAGGAATTACACCAGCTTCAATTAATTGAATACAGGCTTCTCCGCTGTTTACTTTTTCAATAACATTGATTGTTTTAAACTTTTTTAAAAAATAACTTACTCCTTCAATTAGTGCCACATCATCGTCACATATCATTACAGTAACCATATTCTACTGAATTTTAAAATTATAAGTTGCACAATTTGTTTGGGGGAGAAATTGATCATGTAAAATAGGCAATTTGTGATGTGATTTTTAGCTTATATGTTAAAGTTTTGTGAAGGGGGGGGGTATAATTTCTACACGGTTTCCACATTTTAGACGTAAAAATCTGGTTTAAAAAAAGTGTATAGAAATTATACCCCATGCAAGTTTTGAAACTTGATTTTTAATCTAGAAATTTATTTTTTATGATTTTAACGGCTTTGATGATAAAGTGTAGAAGAAGTTGTCGAACGGTTAACAATAATAATTTGGTTTTACTTAAAGTATTGCGTTCTATAAAGGTAGTTGCAAATGCCAATTTATAAATGCAAGTGTTTAAACACCGGCAATTGAATCCCGACAATTGCATGATCACTAAATGGGAATTATTATTAATTAAAACTTTAAAAAATGAAAAAATGTTTAAGCGGAGAGAAAAAGAGCAAATTTGCTTTTTTATTTGGTAGCGCACTTGCTATCGTTATTACTTTTGCTTCTTTATCTTCAGGGAACGCAAATTCAAACGCATTTAGGTTAAAAACTGCGCAAGCGGCTTTTGATGTTAGTTGTGATTGTGCATTATTTGGAGGTAATAACAAGTGTGCAGCAAACAATTATGGCGCCCAATGTGCCGCAGCCGGAACTATAGACTGTTCATCTAGAAATTCAAATTGTGGTGGCGCGAATGAAGAATTATAACTTGAAAGGAGGCTTTTTTAGGAGAGCCTCCTTTTAAAATTTGAATTCTATGAAATATTTAATAGTAATTATAATTTTATTAATTCAATTATCTAGTTGTTTTAACAAAACACATGATAGAAATTTGATTGAAGGCGAGCTCATCAGTAAAGTCAATTTAAAGATTGGTAAAATTAGTTTAGATTCCTTTTACCTCGATAGCACTTCAACTTCATTCATAGGAACTCTCCATGTTTACCATGATAACATTATAATGGTTGATAATCAATTTTGTTGGGTATTTCGTTTTGATAGAAATGGGAAATTGATCTCAAGGAATATTGGACAGGGTGATGGTGAGTCGGAATTGCCATGTAGAAAAATTGATGCTTATGTGCTACTTCCTAATGGCGAGCACATGTTTTTTGGACCAAGTTGGGATGTTTACATCTTTGATTCTAACTTTATAAAAATTGCCGACTATAGAATTGATTGGCATCCTCGAGGTAACAAAGAATATGTTGGATTACATCCAGATCCTTCAGATCCGATTATGTATTCGGCAACTTTTGGTCTCCAACAAATTAGGGCGGATAAAAAAAATGTTTATTTGCCTTTATATTCTCAACACAACTTGTTTAATCCAATTGTTGAGACATATTCAAAACAGGCAAGAGTGATTGGGGAAATGGATTTTAAAACTGGAGACGTTACAAAAATTTTCGGACGGCTTTCGCCAATTTATCAACAAAATAAATCTGTTAGGATATTTTCATATTTACATTATGACTTAATCGATGATGATGAAATGGCGATTACTTATCCAGTCGACTCAGTAATTTATATAGTCAGTAGGAATTTCTCACTTAAAAGAAAATTTGGCAGTGCTGGAAAATCAATGAGTATGAACTATCAAGTTATTAAAGAATATAATAAAATTTCTAGTACTTGGTCTAAAGAAAGTAAAAGTAAAGGTTATTATACGTCAATTGATTTTGTTAAGCAGCGAAATTTACTTTTTAGAAGTTATCAAAAAAGTGGAATTTCCTTAGTGGATGGTTTGCAAATTTATAAATTTGATGAGCTAATTGCAGATGTAGATATACCTAAAAAATGTAAAATTATTGGTTATATAAAGCCATATTTCTATATTTCAAAAGGGCCAGATGAAATATCCGGCAATACTAAACTTTTTCGATTTCAATTACCCTTATAAATTAATGATATGAAAACGATGATACTAAACTATTCGCTTTTACTAGGTTTTGTAATTTTATTTTCATGTAAGGGAAAATTGAAATCAAATAGTAAGATTCTAAGCCTAGCAGCAAATAGTAACAATATGCCTATTCTTACCCTATTGAATAAGCGAATTGAATTAGGTAAAGTGAAGAAGGATAGCTCGGTTACAGGAAAGTATTATTTTGTCAATACAGGGACTAAAAGATTAGTAATTGAATCTGTTAATCCGGACTGCACATGTACTGGGTTTTACTTAACAAAAAATGAAATCGAATCAGGAGATACCTCGTGCTTATTACTTAAAATGTCAACTAAAAACAAGGAAGGTGATATTCACATAAATGCAACTATTAATGCGAATACACCTACACGATTTTATAAAGTAAGTCTTTCAGCTGAAGTTATTAATTAACGTAAAGAATGGTTAGTCCAAAAAAATTTTTGCCAGCTATATTTTTATTTTTGAGTTTAGTTGCATTTTTTCATCTTTTTTTGATTGATTGGTATAGAATTCCTTCTAATTCAATGGCTCCAACACTTCAAAATAATTGCATTGTTTTAACTCAAAAAAGTAACAACTCAAGAGTATTATTTCCTAAAATATTTCAGTTCGAGATAAAAAAAAATGATATTCTTATTTTTCTTAAACCAGAATGGATCCAAAATGAAAAAGACCAAAAAATATACATTAAAAGATGTTACGGGCTACCTGGCGATACTATTACAATTAAGCATAAGCGGATGGGGCAGGTATTAAATTCGATCTCTACTCAGCCATCTGTGATGTTTTTATTTCCTCAAGATACACTTTTCAAAGAATGGACTTTAACAAATTATGGTCCATTTATTATCCCAAAAAAAAATTGGTTAATTCCTCTTACAACCTATAATATTCATTTATATCAAAAAATAATTAAATTTGAAAACAATCATATCATATTTAAAGATGATAAATTATTTATTGATGGTAAGGAAATAAATAATTATAGATTTAAATATAATTATTATTTTATGCTAGGAGATAATTTTTTAATGTCAGAGGATTCGCGAAAATGGGGATGTCTGCCAGATAAAAACATATTAGGTAAAGTTCTATGGCATTCATAAATTCAAAGTGTTTTTATTTTCGATATTCTTTTTTTTGTTTTTAAATAAAAGCATACAAATATAAGGAATGATATTCCAGTAAAAATTCCTAGTATTTTAGCGATAATTTTATTGTCAAAAACTAGTTCATTAAAAACTTTACTTTTACTCTGAAAAGGTCCTTCAAAATTTACGTAAAGGCAAACAATAGAAAAAAACAAGCTTAATATAATAGATATATATATAATTTCATAAAAATTATTCTTTTTGTCGGATGACTTTTTGAGATTTTCTAATACCGATTTTGAAAAATCACGATTTGTTTTTTCTATTGGAATATTTGACAGTAAATTTTCTAACTGATTTTTACTTTTATCTCCAATTTCAATAGAATCAATATTTTGTTTCTTTCTTAAGTATATTTTCATATTTTATATATTGATGTTATTAGATAGTAAAAAGTTCAATCAAGGCTTAGGTCTAATCTTTTTAAAATTTTCTTTAATTGCTCCCTTGATCTAAATAATCTTACTTTAACAGTATTATTCGTTAGTAAAGTTATTTCTGAAATTTCGTCAATTGTTGCTTGTTCAAGATAATAGAGTGTCATAATAATTTTATTTTCTGGTGTTAGTTTGTCAAATGCATATTTAATTTTATTTGTTATATAAATTTTATCATATTTGCTTTCCATTAGTTCGTTATGAAGTTGTATTTCTGCATCAGATAAATCATCTATCAGTACTTTGCTTATAAAGCTTTTCTTTCTTAACTGGTTCATCGCTGTATTATATACAATTCTGTATAGCCACGTTTTGAAAGAGGACTCTTGTTTAAATGCTATTATTGCTTTGATTGCCTTTACAAAACTATCCTGAACAGATTCTTCTGCATCTTGCTTGTTTGTTAATATTTTTGAGGCTAAATTAAAAGCAAATCCTTGATAACGCTGAATTAATATAGTAATAGCTTCTTCCCGGCCATCGATGATTTGTTTGATTAATTCCTCATCTGTATTGTTATATATCATCGTAGGCTTAGACAGCGATTTAATGATTCAGGTTACTTAAAATAAAACTTTTTTAAAATGCCACTTTACTGTAACCTTTATATAAGAAATAGTGTCTACTGTATTATACAACAAATGTACTTTCTTTATGGATAAGAACCAGCTTAGACTTTTTTTAATAATTTTTGTGGTGCTAATTTTTTTATTGGTATTTGGCATCCGATACCTGAAAAATAAGGAAAATATGGCCCTTATCGAAAGAGGTATGATGCCATCTAATACGAGTAAGTTCGCTCATAATTGGTTAATTACTTGCTCTTTTTTGCTTTTTGGTTTTGGGTTTGGACTTCTCACAGCCAATTTTGCTGCTAAGAACTTAATGTCTGAGTCGCCACTTTTAGGTTATTGGGTTTTTATATCAATCTTTTTAGGAGCAGCTTTATTTGCATCATTCTGGATTCAAGAAAAAAAGCTAAAATAGTTTTTCTCCCCTCTTCAAATATAGATGATGAAGTATTTATTTACATTCGTAACTGCTTTGTTGTGCCTAAAATTGGTTGTTGCTCAAGGTAAACAAGACATTCGAATTGTTGTTTCCGATACATTTAAAAATGAAAGGAAAATAAATGCTAGTATTTCTATCCTTAGAGCTTCAGATTCTATTCTTCTTAATTCAGGACGAACGGATGAAAGAGGTTCATATGGCCTTTATTTGGGTGACACTGGAAAATTTATTTTAAAAGTGTATTACCCAGGGTATGAAGATTATCGTAGAAGTATTTTCGTTATAAATAAAAAGGAAATTAATGAGTATTTTATTTCACTGTTGCCTATTGCCCACTTGCTGGCGGATGTAGTTGTGCGAAATGAAGTAATGAAAGTTAAGATAAGGGCTGATACGATTGAATTCCGTGCTGACAGTTTTGCTACTGATCTCAATGCTTCGGTTGAAGATTTATTGAAAAAATTGCCAGGGGTAACTGTAGATCAAAATGGAAATATAACTGCGTATGGGAAACGGGTTCAAAAAATTCTGCTAGGTGGAGAAGAATATTTTAGCGAAGATCCTACATTGGTTACTCGTTCGTTGCGATCTAACATGATAGAAAAAGTTCAAGTTTTTGATAAAAAATCTGACCAAGCGGTATTTTCTATGATTAATGATGGAAAATCAGTTAAAGCGATAAACTTGGAGTTGAAAAAGGATAAAAAGAGAGCATATTTCGGTAAACTTAAATTAGGGTCTAACTTCGGGAGTTTTTATAATAACCAAATTTTAATGAATCGTTTTAACAATGACCAAAAAATAGCGTTTTACATCATACATGCCAACTTAGGCACTACTGGCTTGAGTTGGCAGGAAACTCAAAAATATAGTGATTTTTCATTAACTGATAAAGAATCAAGTGGTTTTATGACTAGCCAAATTTCACCTTTAGAAAACTGGGATGGAACTTACCAAAATCAAGGGATTCCAATCGTCACATCAATTGGGTTACAATACAACGATAGATTGAATGAGAATTTTAAAGTTAATGGTAATTACAGGAGTCATAATATAGCATTAAATATTCATTCAATTTGTGAAGAAAGTTTTCAGGTAAATTCTCAACAGTATTTACGTCTACAAAATAGTACAGTGAGTAATCGTGCGAACACAAATAGAGGCCTATTAAAATTTAATATTCCATTTTCTGCAAATAATGATCTTATGATTAGTCTTGATATGAGTTCTAATTTTAAAGATATTCATAATCATAAAACATCTAAGTTTTACCTAGATAAAAAAAATTTGTTAAATACGCAAACTAGAACATTAGATATTAATGGAAGTGAAAAAAATTTTAATATAAATATTTTATGGCGAAAAAGATTTAAAAATCTCAGTACATTGTCGCTTAATACAAAAGCTCTTTCCAATAAAAGTATGTTCAATGGATTTCTTAATTCTAAGGATAGTATATTTCAAAACAATCAATTTTTTCGCGACACTTTAACTGATCAATTTAAAGCAGATGCATTTAAAAACCGCACCTATTTTTTTAAAGGGATATTTAGTATTCCCTTAAATGTTTTTTCTGCACTCAGCATTTCGTCAACTTTTACACATAATAAAAGTGCTAATAATTTGAGATCTAATAACAAAAATGGAAATAATATTTATAATTTAACGGACTCGATACACAGTATTGTCTATGAGCTGATGGGGAATAATACTATGGTTGGTATTGGATATAATTATAGTAACAGAAAAATACTTATAACTGCCATGTTTGATGGTGGGATATCTGATTTTACTCAAAAGGTTGAAGATAAACTTCCTTTTAGAAAATCTTATTTATTGTTATTTCCTACTGCCACTTTAACTTATAGCTTTAGTGCTCAACATAAACTCATATTTGATTATACAGGCACAACTACGTTACCGCAAATTACAAAAATACAACCAGTAATCAACAATATAGACCCCCTGTATCAAATGATTGGCAATCCTATGCTTTCAACAGCTTTTAGGAATACAATGCAATTACAGTATTATAAGTTTGTAACAGCGAAGGATGTTTATTTTTCAGGGGGGTGTGTATTTAGTTTTGAGCATAATGCGTTTAGTACAAAAGAGGAACTTGATATTTTCGGCAAAAGGATCTTTTCTACTATAAATGTTTCTGGAAATAAAAGTCTCCTTTTTTTTAGCAATTACAGTTTAAAGCCATTTAAAAAACTTTTTGATTTGAATTTGTCAGCCAAGATAAATGCTTATCAGAATACTAAATTTTTAAACAACACAGAGTTATTAACAAAGGTTGTAGATTATGAGCTCTCTATTGCGCCTTTCTTTTATAGAGAGAATAAAATAAATATCCTATGTACAGCAAGTTTTAATTGGAGTAACATTTTCTCTTATACACCGATTTTGGAAAGGCAGCACTATTCGTTTCTAAGGTTGGAACCTTCAATTTCAGTAAACGTATTTAAATATACTGTCATTAAATCCGACTATTTTAATTCCTTATATCGATACAGCCTGTCATTTGGAGAAGAGCGTAGTATATCAATGCTCAATTTAAGTTTATCTCAGTATCTTTTTAGAGATAAAACATTGGCTATTCAATTTTACATTAGAGATCTTTTTAATACAAATAGCGGTTTAATAAGAAGTACACACGATAACTATTTAACACAAACCTCATTTAATACAATTACCCAATATTTTTTAATTTCTGGTACTTATAATTTTTCTAAAACAATTAAACAAAAATAAAATGAAAAACATCACTCACGTCTTCTTTTTAGTATTTGGTATTTTAAATGGTCAATTTTTATTTTCTCAGGCAACTGATTTTTTTAAATCTGGAGTTATTGAATTTGAGAGAAAACAAAATATCATGGCCACATTTAATTATGATCCAAGTATCCAAAATTATGTAAATAAAACTGGCTCAGAAATTTATACTAGTTTTTTCACTTTAACTTTAGACCCTGATCAAGCTATATACCAATTCGGTAGAAATAACGGCCTATTCAATCAATTTCCTGAAATGCCTGCTGATGTAAATACAATTTATCATAATTTTCGTGATACTAAGAAAATAGTTCAAAAAAACATAAATGGTAAAGTTTATTCTATTGTAGAAGAAAATAGAAAAATATTATGGAAACTTACTGAAGAGAAAAAAGTAATTGCAGGATATGAATGTAGAAGAGCTAACGGATTAATTTTTGATTCGATTTATGTTGTTGCATTCTTTAGTGAAAAATTTATTCCCAAAATCGGGCCCGAATCTTTCGATGGCCTGCCAGGCTTAATTTTAGGTATTACAATACCAAGTGAACATATATCCTGGTTTGCAATAAAAGTAACTCCGATGGAAATTCAACAAAAGATAGTACCACCAAGCGTTGCTAAAGAAATATCTTTTACAGATTATCAGAAAATGGTTGAAACTAGTTTTCTTAAGATTCCCAAATTTGGGATGACATTGTACAAGCGAGCTTTGTTATAAGCTTGTTTAGTATTGTATGTATTAGGCTAAAAAGGTGGACTTTATTTAGTAGAAATATTTATGACTACATTCGAAAAGAATAAATTATACAAGTTTAAAAGGTAATAACTTGATTACACGAAACCTAAATAATATAATGTGAAGCAACCTTTCTTTTACGTAACAACCAAGGCCAAATTCGGATACACTTTAATTATAAAATTTAATAGCCTAATAAGATTTTGGATAAATAGTTAAAGGTTAGGTGTTGTATTTTACTTGTTTATTTCCTCTCGTAATTACAATACAAGTTCGATCAATAATAATAAAAATAAATTTTGTTAATTTTTGTAGATATTTCATCTTAGGTAAAAACAAAATTATTTAACTAATGATAATTTCTTCTAATAATGTTAATTTTCAAAAAATGATGTGATAAATGGATAAGTAATTGCTTTATGCTACTTTCTTAGGACTTTTAAATATTGCGTACACTTCAATCAATAAGCCAATAACTATCATAATTGGAGCTATTGTAATTCTAGTTGTACTGTACACTTCTTTTGGATTAAATACATTTGGATCGGCACTTTTACCTCCACTCATTAAAATCATACCAAGTGCAATTACAGCTGCACCTATTATCATCCATGTGTAATTTTCTTTTGCAAAAAGGCTTACAGCTTTTGTTTCGTTGTTCATTGTTTATTTTATTTATTTTTTTCTAATAAAGTTCGTCCAGTTTCATTTTCAAATATTTCAATACACTTTTGTGTGTGCTGAATACTGAAATACCAACTCCTAATATGATTAATCCTCCAAACAAAATTAGTGTGTGACTAAAATTACTGATTGCTTTTAATTGTGGAAATTGACTTTCTGCCCATCCAATCAATAAGAACAGCAAAATAATTGCAATTCCAGAACTAATCAATCCATTAATTAATGCCCTGATATTTAATGGACGCGCAATAAAGCTTTGTGTAGCACCTACCATTTGCATAGTTTTAATTAAAAACCTATTACTAAACATGGCTAATCTGATGGTATTATCAATACTAAAAATTACAATCAAACTCAATGAAATAGCTACAACCAAAAATATTAGCCCTATTTTAGATGCTCTTTCATTTAAATTATTGACCAATGTTTGAGGATACTGCAAATCGGTAATTTGATTTCCATAAGCACCCATTAATTCATCTACAATCTTGAGTAAACTGTCTTTATTTACATATTCGGCTTTGGCATAAAAATCAATACTTTCTGGTAGAGGATTTACTTCTAAAATTTTTGCCCAATCCTCATTGTTTTCTTTATTCCAAATTTGCTTTGCCGAGTTTTTATCAACATAAATCACATTTTTAGAATAAGGCTTTGAAGCAATATATTGTTGAATTTGTCCAATTGTGTCTTTATTAAGCGTTCTTAAATAAGCACTTAAACGAATGTCTTCTTTAAAAGCGTTTCCTAAAGAATTGATATTTAAGAAGAACCAGCCCATGATTCCCATAATGAGTAGCACTAAAGAAACGCCAACAATGGTATAAATATAATTAGGCTTACTTCTTTTTAATGACGATTTTCCTACTTCTGCCATGAGTGCTTGCTATTTTTAAATAGTGGGTAACCTTGCTACAAATGTACGGTTTTGATGGCTAATGACTTACATTTGCAACCATTAAAACGCGTATTTTCTCAATGAAATTAGGGGATTCATTGTTTGTAAGCGTTAACAAAATGCAAATAAACCTAACCCTAACAAATAAAATTGCTTTTGAAAGCTAGTTAGTATGGATTATCAATTCAATTCAATCGAAAAAAAATGGCAGGATCAATGGAAAGCCAATAATGTTTATAAAGTAAGTAATAATAGTGATAAGCCTAAATATTATGTGCTTGATATGTTCCCTTACCCAAGTGGCGCAGGATTGCATGTTGGTCACCCTTTGGGTTATATAGCTTCTGATATTTTTAGCAGGTACAAACGGCTTAAAGGCTTTAATGTATTGCATCCGATGGGATATGATGCATTTGGATTACCTGCCGAACAATATGCTATTGAACACGGAGTTCACCCTGCTGTAAGCACCATTCAGAACATTGATAACTTTAGAAAACAGCTTGATAAAATTGGATTTTCATATGACTGGAGCAGAGAAGTAAAAACTTGTGAGCCTAAATACTATAAATGGACGCAGTGGATTTTTTTACAGTTGTTTAAATCATTCTTTAACCGCTCTACGCAAAAAGCAGAAAGTATTGATTCATTGGTTGCTTTTTTTGAAAAAGAAGGCAATATCAATCATGATTGTCCTGCTAACGATCAACTTCATTTTTCTGCAGAACAATGGAAAAGTTTTACTGAAAAAGAACAACAACATATTCTTATGCAATACCGCATTGCATTTTGTGGTGTTGGTGAAGTTAATTGGTGCGAAGCTCTAGGTACCGTTTTAGCGAATGATGAAGTGGTAAATGGTGTGAGTGAAAGAGGTGGACATCCTGTAGTTAAGAAAAAATTGCGTCAGTGGTATTTAAGAATTACAGAGTATGCCGATCGGTTAATTA
>Ga0209490_10003953_pt1 | contig 13780 bp, 10 predicted proteins | sample MAT06_FD_187209 | JGI IMG/M metagenome (GOLD analysis project Ga0209490, IMG submission 187209) | Freshwater microbial communities from Lake Fryxell liftoff mats and glacier meltwater in Antarctica - MAT-06 (SPAdes) (version 2) | ecosystem: Environmental > Aquatic > Freshwater > Ice > Liftoff...
AGGCTGTTAATAGAATACTAAAGACGGATAAAGATTTTCCCCTCAGTAAAGCCCCAGAAATAATTGGATTTAGAAACCGAGTAATTCACGCGTATGATGCAGTTGACGACAACTTGGTTTGGAAGATAATAATAAAGGATCTTCCGGTTCTCTATCAAGTTCTCAAATTAATTTAAATCTATAGCCATGAAAAAACTGTTCACTTTCCTTTTCTCCTTAGCAATCATCAATTCATTCGCACAGTTAAATCCTAAACTGCAAGCAAAAATAGATCAACAAGCAAAGGAACTTGAGGCGAACGTAATTCAATGGCGCAGACACTTTCATGAGTTTCCTGAACTTTCAAATCGCGAAGTAAAAACTGGAGCCTATATAGCCGAGCATTTAAAAAAACTTGGGCTTGAAGTTCAATATCCAGTGGCTAAAACCGGAGTGGTTGCTTTATTAAAAGGTGCAAAGCCCGGGCCTGTAATTGCGTTGCGCGCAGATATTGACGCATTACCTGTTACGGAGCGAAATAGCTTACCTTTTGCATCGAAAGTAAAAACGACTTTCAATGGGCAGGAGACCGGAGTGATGCATGCATGCGGTCATGATACACACACCGCTATTTTAATGGGAGTTGCCGAAATCCTATCAAAGAATAAAGCTGACTTGAAAGGAACCGTGAAATTTATTTTTCAACCAGCCGAAGAAGGTGCTCCAGCCGGTGAAGAAGGCGGTGCTGCGTTGATGGTGAAAGAGGGCGTACTGGAAAATCCTAAAGTGGATGTGATTTTTGGAATGCACATTATGTCAATTGCTCCGCTGGGAGTTATTACTTATAAGCCTGCTGGCATGATGGCTGCGGCCGATTGGTTCTCAATAAAGGTGAAAGGTAGGCAAGCACATGGCTCGGCTCCGTGGATGAGCATAGATCCAATTGTTGTAAGCGCGCAAATAATAACGGGTCTTCAAACTATTGTTAGTCGGCAAATAGATTTAACAAAAGAAGCAGCGGTAATTACCATAGGTAGAATTCAATCCGGTATTCGTGAAAACATTATTCCTGAAGAGGCTGTGATGGCAGGAACAATTAGAACATTGGATGTTGAAATGCAGGATAAAATTCATGAAAAGATTAGGCTAACTGCTACCAAGATAGCAGAGAGTGCCGGGGCAACGGCTGAAGTTACGATTGATAAAAAATTTCCGCTGACCTATAACGATCCAGCACTAACAGAAAAGATGGTACCGAGTTTGGTGAAGGCAGCTGGAAAAGAAAAGGTGATTCAAATCTCGGCTGTTACAGGGTCTGAAGATTTTTCGGAATACCAAAAGAAAGTCCCTGGGTTATTTTTCTTTGTGGGCGCGATGCCTCCTAACCAAGATCCAAACACAGTACCCTCACACCATACTCCTGATTTTATGATTGATGAACGTGGGCTTATTACCGGATTAAAAGCCATGCTGAATGTAACGTTGGATTACATGGATATGGCAACCAAAAAGTGATTCTCTTCTTTATAGTTAACTAAGTAGATATGCGTTTAGGGTTACAGTTTTCGAATTGATCGATGATGACTGACTCGCACATTTTTCGAAAAATTGTGGGCGTAAGGAGTTCAATCAAAAAATGGAATGAACCGCAGGCCATTAGGGTCTTTTTTTACTCTCAAATTAACAGTATATTTTAGACCTGTACATTGGCAGAGTCCTAAAATCTACCGTCACGATAATGAAAGAAATCAATACTTGGGGTTTATACACGCTCCTCGCTCTTATTTCCTTCTCGCCCCTCACCAATTGCAGCCCTGAAAAGGAGGATGAGAGCAAATATAGCGGTCCACTATTCGGTGAAAATATTCGCTCCACAGAACCACGCACTCCGGCAGAAGAAATGACTGGTTTTAAACTCCCACCCGGATTTGAAATTCAATTATTTGCTTCCGAACCGGATATCGACAAGCCAATCAATATGACATTCGATGCGAAAGGTAGGATGTGGGTTACTCAATCTTTCGAATACCCGTTTCCAAATGCCCCTGGCGAACATGGGACTGACCGTCTTACTATTTTGGAAGACACTGATCATGACGGAACGGCTGACCGCTTCACGGAAGTATTAGATACTCTAAATATTCCCATTGGTGTTTTACCGCTCACGAATAGTTTTCTCGCTTTTAGTGTACCCAGCCTTTATCGATTCACTAATACGGATGGAAATGGAAAATCAGAAAGCAAAAAAGTGTTGTTAGGTCCATTTGGTTTCCAGGATACACATGGAATGGTGAGCAATTTTATCCGTGGTTATGATGGTTGGGTATACGCCTGTCATGGCTTCACTAATTTTTCTAAAATCGCGGGTACGGATGGAGACTCCATCACATTGGTTTCAGGGAACACATTTCGGTTTGATTTAGATGGAAGGCGCGTGGAGCAAATGACGTTTGGACAAGTAAATCCATTCGGCTTGGCCTATGACGAGAATGGGTATATTTATTCAACGGACAGCCACAGTTCACCTTTGTATCAATTGATTCGTGGTGGTGATTATCCACACTTTAGTAAGCCTGAGATCATGGCGTTTGGTCCGGATATGAAGTCTTTTGAAAATGAAGGCACCGCGCTTTGTGGCATTGCTTATTATGGTGACACTAAGTTTCCCAAAGAGTTTCAAGGCAACTTCTTTATTGGCGATGCAGTAAGCTCGCGGGTGCATCGGTATACATGGGGAAACAAAGGGTCGTCACCAGTAGGGAAGTCAGAGATTGATTTTATCAAAAGTGCAGATCCTTGGTTCCGTCCTGTAAATGTAAAACTAGGGCCCGATGGAGCTCTCTATGTAGCCGATTTTTATAATGCGATCATCGGTCATTACGAAGTGCCGCTGGGCCATCCTAAAAGAGATAAAGAACGCGGAAGGATTTGGCGAATCACCTACAAGGGCGAACATAATGCTCTTACCGATTTATCGGCCGCATCAATGGAAGATTTGTTAAAGACATTGGATGTTGACAATATAACAACCCGGATGGCTGCCACGGATCAACTAACCGATCGGATTGGTTCTATAGCCATTGACCCATTAAAATCAGTACTAACTGCGGAAGGAACGTCTCCACGGAAATATAGCCATGCGTTATGGGCGTTGTACAGACTTAATGCAATGAATGAAGATATCTTAAAAACATCCATCGCTCATAGTTCTCCTCCTATACGACTACACGCTTTACGAATTTTAAGAGAATGGAAATCCAATTCGGAAGTATTTTATCCAATTATATTGAACTGCCTGAAAGATAGTGATGCGCATGTGAAGCGGGCTGCTGTAGAACTACTGATGGATCACAAAGAAATGATCTCTGTGGAAGCTGTTCTTTCTGTTTTGAATACGGCTCCAAGTACGGATACTCACCTAATCTATACGTCCCGACTTTGTTTACGAGACTTGTTGCGTGATAATCCCTTAATGAAACAAGTTGGTGTAAAAAAATGGAGTGACCAGGATGCTGGCCACATAGCGGGTACGCTAGTTGATGTTTCATCAGCAGAAGCCGCTATTTTCCTTTCCAAATACCTCGATAGAAATTCCATGCCTAAAGGGAAAACACAATTGGCTTATCAGCAGGTTGCCCGGTATATTCCTTCGGCTCAATTGGAAAGCGTAATTAAAAATGCCAGAGAAAGGAAAAGTCCTGACATCGAACTTTATTCGCAGGTTTTTAAAGGAATAAAAGAAGGACTCGCTCAACGCGATGGAAAATCAAAGCAGGTTGATTCTTGGGCCGTTGAAATTGCGGAAGGGTTGCTTCAATTGTATCCGGCTGATCATGATTCGGTCTCGGATGAAATTGTTTTACAACAAACCTTAGCTATTCAGTTAGCGGGCGATTATAAAGTGAGATCGGTGGAGTCAGGGTTAAAAGCTTTTCTCTGGAAGTCGAACAACAATGACTTAAAGTCTTCGGCACTCCAATCTCTATTGAAGCTGGTAAAAGATAACACAGCCATTGACTTGGCCGGCAAAATTCTATCGAGCGATACAATCTCTGTCGAGTTTAAAAAACGAGTGGCAACAATTCTTGGCGAATCGCCCGGTGAAGCCGTCAATGCAGTATTGATGAATGTGAAGAAAGCTCCGGCTGATCTGCAAGCTTCCATTGTTACTTCGCTGGCCCATTCCCCGCAAGGAAAAGATATTGTATTGAAACAGGTGCGTGACGGTTCATTGACAGCACGAACGTTGGTGGATCCTAAAGTGGAGGAAAGTATGCTAGCCGGTATTTCTGTCAAGCAGAGAAAAGAATATGATGCCATTATAGCTAACATTGAACCGATTAGTAAAGATCGGCAAGCGCTCATTGATCAACGATTGACTGCCTTTAAAAATTTCAAAACAACTTCTGCGGCAATATTGGATTCAGGATCAATGGTGTTTTATGCCAATTGCAATGCATGTCATCGCAAGTATGTAATGTCGGGTATTGGTCCGCAATTGCATGGTATTGGAAAGCGTGGTGCGGAAGCGCTTGCAGAGAAAATTCTGGACCCCAATCGCAACATTTCCGAAGCCTTCCGCAATTATACCATCACACTTAAGGATGGAAAAGTATTGACCGGTTTATATCGGAGAGACGAAGGCGCGGTAACGATATTTGGCGACCTGAGTGGAAAGGAATTTTCTATTTCTAAAAAGCACATTGTTACGCAAACGCCCTCTCGGTACACAATCATGCCCGATCACTTTGGAACTACGTTGAGCCAACATGAATTTAATCTATTGATTAACTATCTGCTCACGTGGTAAGATATTAGTAAATACTTTTTGATTAAACGAACGACCATGAAAATGAATAAAGTACAATATCTTCTGGTCACTGAGATTTTTCTTTTGCTTACACTTTCAGTAAGTACCGCGCAGATACCCGGCAAGGATGTTAAATTCAAAAAATACCATCTTTGGGATGAATTCTATACCGAAGGCTCAACGGTTGCTGATGTAAATAATGATGGGAAGAAAGATATTATAGCGGGAGCGCGTTGGTTTGAAGCGCCTGATTGGAAGGTTCACGACATCTGGAAACACAAGAAATTTTACTACACCAAAGGCTACAGCGATTCATTTCTTAATTTTGCTATGGATGTAAATGAAGATGGTTGGGTTGATTTGATTTGCTTTGACTTTCCGGGCAAAGAAGTGTATTGGTTTGAGAATCCGGCTGGCGTGGAATCATTATGGAAAAGAAACCTGATCGACTCGATTGCTTCGAACGAATCGCCAATGATGGTGGACATTAATGGTGATGGTAAAAAAGATCTGGTGTTTGGAAATGAAAAGATGGGACAGATGGCTTGGTTCAGTGCTTCCGTAAAGGCAAAGAAAGTGACATGGAAGCGCACAGCAATTAGTGAACAAAATTCTAAGGGTGTAGGATTATTTTCTCACGGCCTCGGATGGGGTGATATCAATAAAGATGGTGTTAACGATGTAATGATACGCGGAGGTTGGTGGGAGGCTTCTAAAGACATTAAATCATCGCCTTGGAAATTTCATGAAGCTGATTTGGGCGAATCGTGTGCGCAAATGATCACCTACGATTTTGACAGCGATGGTGATAACGATGTGGTATCGTCTTCGGCTCATGCCTACGGAGTTTGGTGGTATGAACAGGTTTTTGATAAAGACAAAAAGAGTTCTTTCATTACGCACACTATTGATAGTACTTTTTCTGAGTCTCACAGTCTTGTTTTGCAAGATGTAAACAATGATGGTCTTCCAGATCTGATCACAGGCAAACGCTTTTTCGCTCATCAGGGTGGCGGGCCTGGAGGTATGGAGCCCGCTGTGATTTATTGGTTCGAGTTACTTAAAGATGGGAAAAATAGGCCGGTGTGGGTAAAGCATCTTATTGACGATACATCGGGGGTGGGCATTCAATTTGTTACAGAAGACATGAACAAAGACGGACGATTGGATATTGTAATTGCGAATAAGAACGGAGTATTCTATTTCGAACAATTGGCCCTAGATAAATAATTTAAACAATAATTTGCTTTCCAATATGAAGATAGTTACAGCTCCCGCACTTAAGAAAATAAATATTGCAATTGTGGGATTAGGTTTTGGCGCTGAGTTCATCCCAATTTATCAAAAACATCCTCATGCAAACATGTATGCCATTTGCCAGCGTACCAAAAGTAAGTTGGATGAAATTGGAAACGCATTTGGTATCGAAAAGCGATACACCGATTTTGAAACATTGCTGAAGGATCCAAACGTAGACGCTGTTCATATCAACAGCCCTATTCACAATCATGCATTACAATCACTGGCAGCCTTGCGTGCCGGTAAACATGTAGCCTGCACGGTGCCTATGGCTACCACGGTGGAGGAATGTCGCGCCATTGTTGAAGCGGTGAAAGAAACAGGCCGCACCTACATGATGATGGAGACTGTGCTATACAGCCGAGAATTTTTATTTGTGAAAGAGATGTATGACAAAGGTGAACTGGGACGAATACAATTTCTTCGAGCCTCACATCAGCAGGAGATGGGTGCCTGGCCCGGCTATTGGGAAGGACTTCCACCCATGCATTATGCTACGCACTGTGTAGCGCCCGTGTTAGGACTTACCCGTGACCAGGCAGAATACGTTTCTTGCTTTGGTTCGGGTAGGATTAGTGAAAACCTGATACCTAAATATAATTCTCCATTTGCCGTTGAAACCTGCCACATCAAATTCAGAAATTCTGATCTGTCGGCAGAAGTTACGCGATCTTTATTCAATACCGCACGGCAGTATCGTGAAAGTTTTGACGCTTATGGCTCCAAGAAATCATTTGAGTGGACACAGATTGAACACGAGCAGCATCTTGTTCATGCTGGCGAAATACCTTCACGTGTAAATGTTCCTGATTACGGACACTTGCTCCCAAAGGAAATAGCATCGTTTACAATAGCCGGTGTATACGACTCCGAAAGCAATCAACATCTCTCCTTTATACAAGGCGCAGGTCATGGAGGATCTCATCCTCATCTGGCTCATCAATTTATAATGGCACTGGTTGAAGAAAAACAACCTTACCCCAATGCACAACAATCGGCCAACATAACATGCGTAGGCATTCTGGCTCATGAATCAGCCATGAGGGGAGGCGAGATAATAAAGCTTCCTGAGTTTACATTTCTCGAGAATAATTAAAGTCTTAATAGATGACAAGAGAAACCCCTCAGGAACTTTTTGATAAAGGCTTCATAAGCGAGGATCAATTTAAAAGAATAGACGTTATCACTTCCGGTAAAGTTATTTCGGTTTTTTATGAACTCCGCACCGTGCTGTATCTCGGTGTAATGCTTTTTACTACCGGGGCTGGCCTGCTTATTTATCAGAATATTGGCAACCTCGGGCATATAGTAAGCATTACGTTGCTTGCACTGCTGATGTTTGTAGCTTTTTGGTATGTTGTTAAACATGAAATGGGATATTCACATAGCAGAGTTCAATCACCAACACCCTACTACGACTATGTATTGTTGCTTGGGTGCTTGCTCTTCATTTCCATACAGGGCTACCTTCAATTTCAATACGGTGCGTTGTACGAGCATCTTGGGTGGAGCACGTTAATCACGGCTGCATTCTTTTTTTATGCGGCTTATCGGTTTGATCATCTCGGAGTTCTTTCATTAGCTATTACGGCACTGGCCTCTTTTTGGAGCATCACCATTTCGCCACAAAAATGGTACAGTGGTGAGTTCTTTACCTCCAGTGATTTGCATAACACGGCTCTTGTGTTTTCTGTGGTGGTCGGAGCCATTGCTTTTTTTCTTGACTACAAATCAATCAAGACTCATTTTACTTTTACCTATCTGAACTTTTGTGTCCTGATATTTTTTGTAGGTGCCGTGGTGGGCTTGTTTATGGAAACGTGGTGGCTGATGTATATTTTATTGATATATGCAGGCTGTTTTTTTGCGTGGTATATGGCCCGTCAAAAAAAATCATTTCTCTTTTTGCTATATGCTTTCCTTGCGGGATATTACGCCACTACATATCTATTAGCCGAAACTGTTTTTGAAGCCGAACCGATGTTATGGTTTTATTACTCCATTCTATCTTGTGGCGGATTTATCTATTTCGTAATCCGGTACAAAAACTTTTTTAAGAAAGCAGCATGAAAAGTGCCTACAATCATCAATGGGTTTATCACCTGGCGCTTATCAAGGAAACTAAGCGTTGGGCAAATCACGGATTTATTTCGACAGATCAGTTCAGGTCAATAGCAGAGGCTTATAAAACTCCGTTTTATCATCCCAATATGATCATCCGAATTTTACTTTTCATTGCAACACTGTTAGCCATCTTGGGTATAACAGGTTTGCTTGGATTATCTATTGCAAGCGCTAACGTTACAGCAATTTCTATCGCTTGTATTGTTTATGGCCTAGGTTCTTTTTTTGCATTGGAGAAAATGTTCATCGGGAAAAATCACTTTAAATCAGGCGTAACGGAAGCCATTATGTATCATGCCTGTGGTTTTACCATTGGCGGTGTGGCTGGCCTCACCGATTTTGACGGCACACAGTTAATCTTAGTTATTTGCTTGCTCGTTTTTTCATTTTCGGCTTGGCGCTACCTCGACTTGTTAACAACAGTGTTAGCGCTGCTTTCCTTTGCGGGAATTTTGTTTTATAATTTCTACGAAGCGGGCGGAATTTTCCGACAAGTAATTCCGTTTGTTTTCATTGTTGTATTTAGCTTATTGTATTTTCTGGTAAAGAGATTTAAAAACAATCCTAGCTATAAACTCTGGACTAACAATTTATTGGTTGTTGAATCAATCAGCCTTTTGTTCATCTATGCCAGCGGCAACTATTTGGTTGTGCGTGAACTAAGCGTAAATCTTATGGACTTATCGTTGGAAGGCGGAGCTGATATTCCGTTTGCTTTTCTATTCTACTTTTTTACAGTGATTATTCCGGTTGCTTATTTGTATTTCGGATTCAAGAAGAAAGATGCAGTGTTGCTTCGAGTGAGTTTGCTTGTGCTTGCTTTCTCAGTATTTACGTTGAAATATTATTATAGTCTCGGTCATACCGAAATTACTTTAACCCTTGTTGGAAGCGCGTTAATTGGAGTCGCTATCTTACTAATGCACTATTTGAAAATAAACCGAGCCGGTTTTACAGGTGAAAATATTTTATCCCAACGCTGGGCAGAGATGAATGTGGAGGCATTTGTAATCTCACAAACTATGGGGGGTAACGTTGCACATGTTGGTTCAGATAATTCAGGTGGAGGCGGAGATTCTGGAGGGGGAGGTGCGAGCACTAAATTTTGAAATGATCAATCTGCTTTCCAGATCAAAACAGCATCAGTTGCCTCATCATTAAAGTTTGGGCATTTACCATCGCCCTTTCCTCTGAAGCCACCACTGGGTGCACAGATGAAATTACAGCGGCTTGAATAAACAGAAATATATTGGTCGCAACAATCAGGGATAACCAGATATACAGTTTCCTTTTGATACTGATATTTCCAAACCGCTTTTGGAGTTCCATTACTACCACGAATTAACTTCTTAATACAAGTTGGAGCATTGGAAGGAAGATCAATTGTTTCGCAGGCAGTAAGACTGATAAAATACCAACAAGCAAAAAGACAACTACTTTCATTATTGTTCAGTTATTAAAGTCAATTCCTCGATACATTTAATCTTCACAACTTTTCCCACCATACAAATACTTGTTGCATCGGGTATTTCGTCAAATCCAATTTTTACACGTTTCCCGTCAACAAAATCAAAATTAAATAAAGGATCTTCAGTCACTTCTTTTGGAAGCGGTTGTGTACCACAATATAGCAGTCGATGAGGTTCAAGCCGGGTGCTATCAGCTAACTCAAATACGAATCCGCATCCATCTAATCCACTAAGATCTTTTATCGTGGCAAATACTCCCTGATTGCACGATACCCGCAAAGGATCTTCCTCGCAAGCAGCAGCAAATAAGACAGAACTAAAAATGATGATTTTAAAGACGTTTTTCATAAACATAAACTTTATAACTGTTTGACACAAAAAAGGATTTTAGGGTTGTAATCAAAAATATTGCCCTTCATTGACGGTGGATTTTTATGAAATAAAAAGTATATCTTGATGTCTTTACTTACCTAAGCTATGAATAAATTAATATCCCTTTTGTTTCTCTTAGCAAGCTTTGCAGTAGCTGCCCAAAAAAAGAAATCCACAATTAATCCGAATAAAACAGCGGTTATTGAATCGGTTGCTAAACATCAATCAGAGTTGATTTCTGTCAGTGACAAAATCTGGGCTTATGCCGAAACGGCATTGCGCGAAAATAAATCAGCAAAAGAATTGGCCGATTATGCCGAAGCGCAAGGCTTTGTGGTAAAACGTGCTTTGGCAGGCATGCCTACAGCCTTTACTGCAGAATATGGATCCGGTAAACCGATTATCGGTATCATGGGCGAGTATGATGCGTTGCCCGGAATCTCACAAAAGGCTCAACCCACCAAAGAAGCATTAAATCTTGGCGCTGGTGGCCATGGATGTGGCCATAATCTTTTTGGTGCCGGAAGTCTAGGTGCCGCAGTTGCTATTAAGGAACTTATGCAACAAGGAAAATTGAAAGGCACTATTCGTTTTTATGGAACTCCAGCTGAAGAATCAGTAGGTGGTAAAATCTATATGGCCCGTGATGGACTTTTTGCTGATCTTGATGTATGCCTTGATTGGCATCCGGATGTTGAGATTGCAGCTTTTACCCAAAGCACTCAGGCATTGGTTGACTTCATTGTTGAGTTTAAAGGCAAAGCGGCCCACGCAGCTGTGGATCCGTGGAATGGCAGAAGTGCCGTGGATGGACTGGAAGCATTTACCGATGGCGTAAACATGCTTCGCGAACACGTGCGCCCCAGTGTGCGCATGCATTATACTATTATGAGCGGTGGCGATGTGCCCAACGTAGTGCCCGAGTATGCAAAAGTTTGGATGTGGGTTCGGGATAGTAAGCGCGAAGGCATTGAGGTGGTGTTTGCCCGTGTAAAAGAAATTGCCGAAGGCGCAGCTAAGATTGCAGGTGTGGAATCAAAAGTTACGATTCTATCTGGAGATTATGAATTGCTGGTAAATCGCACCGGAGCAGCAGCGCTGCAAAAGAATCTGGAAATTTTAGGTCCGATTAATTATACTACTGAAGAGATTGCCTTTGCAAAAAAAATTCAGGAAGTGCAGGGCGGTGAACAAACTGGTTTAGATGGGAAAATATATCCTCTCAAAGAAACACAGGAACATCCCATGGGAGGCTCTACCGATGTAGGCGATATTAGTTGGAACGTACCTGAAATAACACTTTATGCTACCACAGCTCCACCCAATACCGCATGGCATGGTTGGAGTGTTGTTGCGTGTGGCGGCATGTCTATTGGTCATAAGGGAATGGTGTTTGCCGCAAAATCATTAGCAATGACTATGGTTGATCTTTTTGAAAATGAGCAGTTGCGCAAAGACGTAAGAGCAGAATTTGATCAGCGCAAAGGCAACCAGGTTTATAAGGCTTACATACCAGATGGGCCGGCACCCGTGCCAAATGGCATGAAAAAGTAGTTACTTAGAAAGGTTATCCTTCTATACATCCATTCCTGTAAAAGGAATATTAATTACTCTTCAATTTGGCTTCATTAACAGACCAAACCTCTGCTTATGAATCGTTATTTATTTGTTCCCCTCCTTTTAATTTCTGCTCATATTTTTGCACAGCACGTTCCCACTTTTGAGGAAGTGATTTCCTTGCGCAGTGTTGGCGGTGTTGCGTTGTCAGATGATGGAAAGCATGTTGCTTATGCGCTGCAAACAACAGATTGGAATGAGAATCGATTTGATTCGGAGATTTGGCTAAGCAAAAACGGGGCAACTCCATTTCAATTAACCAACACACCAAAAAGTAGTAGCAGTAGTGCTGCGTTTTCGCCCGATGGGAAGTGGATTGCTTTTCTTGCAGATAGGGGAAACAAAAATCAAATTCAGGTAATCAGCATAGAAGGCGGAGAAGCAAAAGCTGTCACCAACGAAGAAGAAGGAGTTTCATCATTTAAGTGGTACCCATCGGGAACAAAATTTATTTTTCTTAAACCCGAAAAGGAAGACAAGAATAAAAAGGAGCAGGAAAAACGATATGGCGGCTTTGAGGTGGATGACAAAGAATTTACGCTCGCTCACCTTTGGCAAGTGGATTTTAATCCGTTTATGCCTGATCCAACAGAACTCCCTTGCTATGAAAAAATTGATTCGTTAAAAGCTAAAGCTGGCTGTATTGAATTAGCAAAAGCTAAAAAAATTACAGATGGAAAATTTACGGTTACGTCTTTCATAGTTTCTCCCGATGGAAAGTCAATTGCCTTTGGGCATCAACCAAATCCATTGATTAACTCGTTTATTAAAGCAGACATTTCGATCGTTAATCTAACCGACAATAAAATAGTTGCTCTTGTAACCAATCCAAGTTCTGATGGGTTAGAAGACTGGTCGCCTGACTCGAAAGAAGTTTTGTTCACCTCTAATCTCAGCGATACACTTTCTAATTTCTATAAAAACTCTCAACTATTTGTAATTAGTGTGGTCACAAAAGCCACGCGCCAGCTAGCAAAATCGCTTGACGAAGATTTGAGTGGATTTGTCTGGGAGCAAACAGGTGTATACGCATCTATTTGGAATAAAACGAAGCGGCCTCTATACCGCATTGATGCGAAGACTGGCACGCATTCAATCTTTAAGGATTCGCCAAGTCAAATTTTTGGATTTTCTTTTTCAAAAGATGGACAAACGGTTGCCCTTACCGGTCGTGGTGATAATCAACTCAACGAAGTGTTTATTTCCAATGCCAATGGCTCTGTTAAACAACTTACAGATATGACGGGACAAACAAAAAATTGGAAAGTAGCTCAAAGTGAGGTGATCAGTTGGAAGAGCAAGGATGGGGCGACAATTGAAGGAGTGCTTCATAAACCAAAGAATTATGATCCATCAAAAAAATACCCATTGCTTGTTGTTATACACGGTGGGCCAACTGGAATCGATACGCCAACTCCCGTTCCGGCTTATGTGTACCCAATTGTGCAATGGCTTGATAAAGATTGTTTGGTGTTGAGGCCTAACTATCGGGGCTCGGCTGGCTATGGCGAAGCATTTCGATCGCTTAATGTAAAAAATCTGGGTGTGGGCGATATGTGGGATATAATGAGTGGTATCGATTATCTCGATAAAAAAGGAATGATTGATAAAAATAAAATGGGAAGCATGGGCTGGAGTCAAGGTGGCTATATCTCTGCTTTTCTGACGACCAACACGGATGTATTCAAAGCAATTTCAGTTGGAGCAGGTATAAGCAACTGGATGACCTATTATGTGAGTACCGACATTCACCCATTTGCCAGACAATACTTAAAAGCAACACCGTGGAGTGATGAAATGATGTATAAAAAAACCTCTCCCATTACAAATATTAATAAAGCTAAAACTCCAACACTTATTCAACATGGTGAACTAGACAGGCGCGTACCCATTGCCAATGCCTACGAATTATTACAGGGCTTGCGCGATAAAAATGTGCCTGCTGAGTTGATTGTTTATAAAGGGTTTGGTCATGGAATAACAAAACCTAAAGAGAGGTTGGCAGCTACCTGGCATAACTGGCAGTGGTTCAATAAATATATTTGGGGCGAGAATATAGAGTTGCCTATTGGAGATAAGAAATAGAAAAAAATTTTACCATTAAGCTCAT
>Ga0209490_10003954_pt1 | contig 13777 bp, 11 predicted proteins | sample MAT06_FD_187209 | JGI IMG/M metagenome (GOLD analysis project Ga0209490, IMG submission 187209) | Freshwater microbial communities from Lake Fryxell liftoff mats and glacier meltwater in Antarctica - MAT-06 (SPAdes) (version 2) | ecosystem: Environmental > Aquatic > Freshwater > Ice > Liftoff...
CCCTCGGTCAGGTTCGCCCGGTCCAGCTCACCCACCTTGGCCACCACTTCCATCTCGCTCAAATCGAGAATGTCCGCCACCGGCATACCCGGCTGCACCTGATCGCCTTCGCGAATATCCGGCAGCGACATACCAAACATCATCACGGTCGACCGGTTCTGCTTCACTGCCACGAGGCCGCTCATCGGGGCCAATAACTTCACCTGGGCCAGTCGTTGCTTCTCGCGATTGAGCTCAAGCTTGGCCTTGTTGGTCTTCTCACCCAACACAGCCAGTTCAGCCTGAGCCTGCTCACGGCGGCTCTTGATATCGCTCTCAAGCTGCAACAGGCGGCGCTTGGATTCCTCAAGCGTCAACTGATTCTTCTTGGCATCAATCACACTGATCAACTCATTGCGCTTCACTTCAAGCTCAGCCCGGCGAACCCCATAACGAGCCCGCAACAACTCCACTTGGTCCTGATTGTCACGAATCCCCAGATCCGCCTGCGCCTTCTTCACCTGCTCGTCAATCTGATCGAGTTCCAGTTGCTTCTCTTCAAGCCGCGACAACACTTCCGCATCGTCAAACTCAACTATCAGATCCTTTTCGCGAGCCAGCGCACCTAGCGTTGCAAGCTTGGTCACCTGCACAGTGCCAAACAAATTCGGAGCCGTCAGCGTCGCACTGCGCACCGCACGCAATTCACCGCGGGCAAAACTGCGCACTACAACATCGCTCTGCTTCACCTTGGTCGTAGCCAGGGAATCTTCGCGCTGTGGAATCTGCTTGTAAACGAGGAACGCAGCATAGCCCGCCCCCACCAACACAAGGAGAATGATCAATCGAACAATAAGTTTTCGCATGTCTGGGATTTATAGTTTTTTCTGCTTGCGTGCCGCTTCCGACGGATTCTCAAGGGTAACCACTTCACCCTCCCTGAGTCCCTTCAGCACTACCGTCTCGTTATCATTTCGCTTGCCCACTTCGATCTGACGCACAGCGAAAGCTTGCCCTTTCTGTACATAAACAGAAGGCTTGCCGCCAATCGTAAAGCTGGCCCGCGTCGGGATCAGCGTCATGTTGGCTTCACTCTCAATCAGAATCTCGGCCGAGGCGCTCATCCCGGGTCTCAACCGTTTGTCGGTACCATCAATGGTCGCCCGGGCCGGAAATGATTTCTCAGTCATGCCCATGCCGCGCCACTGCACCGAAGCAATCGGGCTGATCCAGTCGAGCTTGGCATCAAACTCGCGATCCGGAATCGCGTCAATCCGCACCTTCACCGTCTGCCCCAGCTCCAGCTTTCCACGGTCCACTTCATCCAGCTTCAAATCAATGCGCAGCAGCGAAAGGTCGGGAATCTCAGCGATCGCCGCACCCGTCCACGCCCGGTCGCCTTCCTTGAACGGAGGCGGGCTCGAACCCCAGCTTCCCTGACTGCGGAAGTTCGGCAGCAGGTTCACAATCCCCTCACTGGGAGCGCGCAACACCATGTTGCCCAAGTAACCTTTTGCCCGGCTCACATCGCGAGCGGCCTTGTCCTTGTTCTGGTCCAGTCGTTCGAGGTCCGCATTCTGGGTCGCCTTGTGCGTCTTGATCGTCTGCCCTACCTGCCCCAACTCACCATCGGAAATTCCAACGTCAATCCGGCTCTTGGCACCCTCAATCTCACTCACCACTTCGGCCTTACTCGCCTCAAGCTTCGACCGCTCCAGGTTGTATTCAGCCGTCATCTTGTTCATGCCATCCATCTCGGTGACAATCCGGTGCGATGCCTTGGTCTGCACAATCTGGCTATCGATCGTTCTCACGCTCGTATTGCGCTCAAGCAGATTCTGCTCCTGCTGTGCAGCGTCAAACTCCACCACTACATCACCCTTGCGAATCGGCTTGCCACTCTCGGCCAGACGCACGATACGCGGATCCGGCACCTGCGGCGCAATGATCGTCACCGAGTTGACGCTGCGAATCTCGCCACGAGCCCTCACGACGATCGTGAAATTGCCCTTACGCACCTTCGCGACAGGCACTTCCACCGCACTCGCCTTCTGGTTGTAGTTGAACGCGGCATAGCCGCCACCGGCACAAGCCAGAGCCACCACACCCATCAGAATGCGCTTATTACGCACACTGGATTCACTCTGTCCAATTCGGATCTTCGGTTTGATTTCAGACATACAACTCTACCCTTTACTTGCCACAAGGTTGGTCGTTGGAGGTTTATCCAGGGCGATCACATCCCCTTTATTCAAACCCTTAACCGAAGCAACCAGATAATTTTCGAGACTTACTTCTACTTCACGGCGATCCCAGGCCTCGCCATTCTTGATGTAAACCACGCGCTTGCCGGTCTCTTCGTCGGCAAACACACCAGCCAGCGGAGCAAGCACTGCGTCTTTTTCCTCAAGCATCACAACGTCCACGCTGCAGCTCAGGTCGGGAATAATCCGCTTGTCCATCTGATCGATCTTCAGTCGAACCGGGATCTCGCGCACAAAGCTGGCCCTCATTCCGCCACTCTTCGGCACAGCAGCGATATTTATGATGTGCGCCGGCACCTCAAGCCCCGGATAGGCGTCAAAGCGCACTCTCGCCTTCATCCCGATCCGCAACTGCTCGCCGTCAACCTGATTCACAGTTGCATTGATGATCATCGAGTTTGGGTCCACAACCTGCATAAAGAACTGCCCCGGATAGATCTGATCGCCCTGCTGAATCTGGGCAAACTCACTCCCGCGGAAGATATTCTGCATTACGGTCATCCCGGCGATGTTTGCCTTAGCCAGCATCCGGTCTGCATTCTGCTGCGAGCGCTGATACTCAATCTGCAAAGTCTTGAACTCAAGCTCGGCATACTTCAACTGAGCCTTTTCCTGCGCATCGATAAACTTGCCTTCGGCCAACTGCTGCTTGTACTGCGCCTCGGCCTCTTCAAGCGTCAGCTTCACTCGCTCGGCATCAATCGCGCTCAACACAGGCAGCGTCTTCATATCCAGCTTCGCCTTTTCGAGCGCCCCTTTGGCCTTCTCCACATTCTGGTTATGCGTAAAACGCGTCAACTCCAGATTCGCCTTCTGCTGGGTCAACTGTGCCTTGGCCGTCTCCATAGTCGCCTGGTAGTCTTCGAGCCTTTGCAGCATGTACTGCCGGTCAAACTCCGCTACTGTGTCGCCCTGCTTGACGATTGTCCCGGGCTTCACCAGATTCTGCAGCACCAGCGTAAAATCACCGCCGCCTCCCCCACCTGAAGGCCCTCCGAGTCCAGAACCTAATTCTCTGGACGTAGAACCCAATCCATCGCTTCCCACAGAAGCGCTCGTCCCACCGCCACCACCAGTAGCACTCCTGGCCCCACCGCCACCTGAGGAAGCAACACGGCTGGAGGCCGCCCTCGTCGCACCAGACCCTCCAAAGGTCCTTGCCGCCCCACCACCAGTCGATGCCAGCGAACCAGCTGCACCGGCCGCCGCAGCCGAACCCGAAGAACTACCACTGCCGCCACTGCGAGCTCCACCCCCGCCCAGTGCCGGCAATGCCGCTACGCTCGAAGATTCCATGCCAGCCAGGCTGAAACCACCCCGCCCACGGCCAGACCGGCTACCGCGAATCTGCGGCGCGATCAAAGAAACAAATTTTTCTGCTGCCGTCACCCCTGCCAGTCGCTTCGTCTTCTCAACCGTTCCACTCTGCACCGTCGCCGTTCGCACCCCTTCACGAACCTCAGCCGCCTGCTTGTCAATCGCTTCCTGCTTTTGCCACAACCAGTAGCCTCCGCCACAAACAGCCACAAGCACTAACAGAATCAACGATTTAGAAGTAGGTCGACGCTCGTCTTCGTGGCTTGGCACGGCCGTCGGGCCAAGCGGTTTGAGCGGAACTTCGCCGGAACCGGGATTCGCATGGGGCTGCATATTATATGTCTCATTATGCAAGACGACGAATTATAAGGAAAGGTTAGCCCCCCGCTAAATCGTTGAAGCGACGTAACAATTCCAGTCGTGAAGCAAAGACCCTTCCGGCGCATCCTCGGCCACATTCAGAATTTCGGCCTGGCCGGCCTGAACCTTTACTGTGAGATGTGGAGTTTCAAGCTAAACCTCGAGCACCACAAGCCAGATCTCAAGGCCAGAATCCCCATCTCCATCGGCAACACCACAGAATCTGTATTGCAAAATGGCGAGACCCTTTTCACCGCACGCCACGAGGGTCAGATCGTCTCCTGGCTGAAACGATCAGAAAATCCCTATCCCCTCACCTACATCGATCAACACCTCCAGCTCGCCCCCAAAGAATGCTACCTCCATGGTGCCTTCACTCAGCCGGCTTACCGTAGCCAGGGGCTCCTCGTCGAACTGATCTCACAAGCCTGCAAGTCAGCCCATCACACCAGCGCCCTCGTCGCCATCATCAGCTACAACCAGTCATCAATCAGGGCCTTTACTAAAGCTGGCTTCAGACTCAAACAAGTCAGAGGCTTCTTCGGCCTTGGCACATGGCGGCGTCACTTTCCCGTTCAGCCAGCGCCAACAGAAAATACCCGGTCCACAAGTGAGTAGGTGCCTTCTCAAGTAGTTCACACGGCCTCAGCAGCTTGCGGTACAAGGCAGGAGTCAGCCATCGGTTCTGCCCGCAATAGCGGGCCGCCGCCACAGCCAGCACTCGCGGCGCATGCACTACCGCCGTAAATTCCCTCACCACCCACCCCGTCTCAGCCAGCACAGAGCGAAAACCACTTGCGTTAAGCGTCTTGCCGTATTCATAGGGTGCCAATCCAAGGCGCTGCAACAAGCCATTGGGAATCACATTCCGCATCGCCAGCAGCGGATTGCTCGCATTGTCGAGCGTGATCAAAAGTTGCCCTCCGGGCCGCGTAATCCGGGCCAATTCCCGCAAACTATCCCCGATCTCCCTCACCGTCTGAAAGTGATCGAGCGTCGAGAACGAAGTCACCGCGTCAAAACTCCCATCGGCATAGGGCTGCACTTGCGCCGGCGCCTGAACCCACGACAAACCTCGATCCGCATGCAACCGTGCGCCCTGCCTCAGTCCCGGCAGAGCAAGATCAGCCACCACCACCTGGCTGAATCGCTCCAACAGCGCATCCACAACTTCCCGCCCCCGGATCTCTTCAAACGCATCAGTCTTGAGCACCCGGCCGCCACCCTTCAGATACATGCGGACCCACTCCGCATAGTGCTCGCGAGAATACTGAAGCCATTCGGTCTGCGTCTCCAGCCGCAGTTCATCCGCGAGGTGCTTTTCCCAATAATACTGATCCCGCTGCAGGCCCGCAGTCTCACTCTCGAAAATAGGCGTAGTATTCATTCAGGCCGCACGTTCAATATGTTATTGAAACAGAAATCAGCGAAAGAAGTTTCGATATCACAAAGATCGAGGCTAAATCGGTAGAAACCGAATCCTGTTCTTTTGCGGATCGACAGTGACAAAAGCACGAGCCTCAAGTCGCCATTGGCCAGCCAGAATTGCCCTCACAATCGCGTCACCAACATCAGATGGCAATACTTCTTGAGATCGAATCTGCACAATGGCGGCCCAGAAAGCCAACTCGCGTTGGGCTAAGGTTCATATCGATCAGGAATTTCACTTCCTCGCAGGTCACCCAAAAACCGGCCAGCCGTAGCGCTTTGCAGTCAGAATCTCGGAATGGGCGTGACCAGAAGCAACCAGCCCAACAACCATTTCACCCGTCACCCGCATGCTGCGGATACAAGGCTTGCTATCCAACTCGATGAGTCACCGATGTCATTCTAATACTCGAAGGTCAGTTCCCGGAGAAAAGTAAGGCAAAAGCAAAGAGGGTGGCCCGCAGGACACCCTCTTCGTCAAACCATCAGCGAACCAGCCTAGCCGTTCATGCTCCACAGGAACTCACCATTGCTCTTCGCCTTCGAAGGCCTGTCGAGCAGCAACTCGATCGACTCGGTCGGCCACAACGGCGACAACACCTTGCGCAGAATCCACACCCGGTTCAATTCATCTTTCGGCAACAGCAACTCGTCCCTACGAGCACCGCTCTTGTTTATGTCGATCTCAGAGAAGACACGCTTATCCACCAGTTTGCGGTCGAGGTGCACTTCCACGTTGCCCGTACCCTTGAATTCTTTAAAGATTATGCCATCCATACGGCTGCCCGTATCGATCAGCGCGGTAGCCATAATCGTCAGGCTGCCACCCTCTTCAATGTTGCGAGCCGCACGGCAAACCGGCTGCCTGGTCATTCAGAATCGTGGAACCATAGGCGGCAACATCGCCAACCCTTGCCCCGTCCTCCTGGCTTACGACGCAAGCCTGCTCCTGCGCTCAGCAAGCGGCCAACTCGCCGAAGACCAAATCCTCTCCGGTCAGCCCTGGTACCTGCACGAATTCCAGCCCATTACCAACCAGCGTTCCACAGCCGAATACCGCACTCAAGTCGCCTACAATCTGATGAGGGACTTCATTCAAAGTTTGAACCAAAAATGAAAGTGCAGACTCCGCCCGGCTCTCTCTCGATCTTCAGTTCCCTCCGTGCCATTCGGCAGCGAAGCTTCTATAGAGAAGAATCAAAGAAGCACGGCCCGATCTTTAAAACCACCCAATTCCACCACCGCGTCATCTGCATCGCCAACCTTGCTCTGGCTCACCGTCTGCTTCGCGAGCACGCCTCATCCATTGCCCCTTGCCCACAAAACTTCACCAAAGACGTCACGGGCGGATTCCTCCGCTTCATGGCTCCCATAAACTACAAGATCTACGGGCCAATGTTTCGACACGCCTTTGCAAAGCCTGTAGTCGAGGCATCCGCTCCTTTTGCCCGCAAAATCATCCGCCAACAACTCGCCGGAATTACCTGCCCACAAGATCCTCAAAAACAGCTTGCAGATTTGACTCATCAGATCTTTGTGCGCATCTTGTTCGGGCTCGAACCTGGCTCGCCGCTTCTTGAGAACTTTCGCTCATCGTATGCGGCTATGGCGAACAAAACCATGTCTCAGCGTCTGGGCACAGCGGGCCTCGCTGCCCTCGACGATCTGCGCACCATGCTCCGCAATCCACCCGAGGCGATTTCTTCGATCTCTGAGTTGGCCCAGCAGCTTGACGGTGCCCTCAACGACACCGTCATCGACAACCTGCTCTTTACCCTCCGCATCTCTACCAACGATGCCGCCGGTCTGCTTGTCTGGATATTCGAATTCCTTGGCCGCAATCCGCAATGGCTCGACCAAATCCGTAAACAACAGGACCCCACTCTCCCTTCCCGCATTATCAAAGAAACACTTCGCCTCTCCCGCAGTGAGTTCCTTTACCGAAAAGCCGCTCAGGAATTCGAATTCGAGAACTTCCTTTTCCCTGAAGGCTGGCTTATCCGCATTTGTATCGCCGAATGTCACCTGGACCCAAACCATTTCACCGACCCGCAAACCTTTAACCCGGACCGCTTCCTCGGGCCCCCGCCCTCCGACCAGATCTACTCCCCCTTCGGCATTCGGGATCACGCCTGCAGTGGTGTCGAGTTCGCTACCATGATCGCCAGTCTGGTCATTGAAGAACTGCAAGATTACGACATCGTTGTCTCCGGCCCCGCCAGCGCACAAAGGGGCTTCCGCCACTGGAGCCATTGGCGCCCCTCCTCTAAAGTTGCCCTAAGGCTTCGCTCATGAAAGATGCCGCCTATTGGGATCAAATCACCACCGGCTTTCTCAGCCACCGTCATCAAGGCATCTGGCGCGAATTCACCGACCAACTGAACCAGGCCATGATCGCAGAACTCCTCACCAGCTCTCCCGCGCATCGAATCCTCAAGACCGACCTCTTCGACGAAGCTCTCCTCAACGGCGTCGTTGCTCCCATGACCCGTATCGCATCAGAAATCCACGGCATAGATATCTCGGGTGTTGTTGCAAGAACTGCCGCAGCAAAATATCCCAAAGCAAATTTCAAGCAAGCCAGCGTCACGCAAATCCCATACCCGGATCATCACTTCGACACCGTCATCTCTCTGTCCACGCTCGATCAACTCGAAACGATGGAAGAAGTCCACCAGGGCCTCTCCGAGATCTACCGGGTACTTTCGCCTGGCGGTCGACTCCTGGTCACTTTCGACAATCTCTCTAATCCCCTGATTGCCCTCCGCAAATACCTGCCTTTTATTCGCAGTTCTTATTTTATGGGTGAATCAGTAACTGTCGCCGGGCTCAAGCCACTCCTCGAATCGGAAGGCTTCCAGTTGCAACGCAGCTTTACTTATATGCATGCACCAAGAGTCGTCGCAGTCAAAATCTGCCGCCTTCTCGAACATAAACCCTACGCCCCAACCATTGCGAAACTGCGTCTTTTCGAAGCCCTCGACAAATGGCCCACCCGCAACTGGACCGCCAACTACATCGGTGCCCTGGTGCAAAAGTAAAAAGGGTGCCCCGCAGGACACCCTCTTAATCAAGCCATCGGCGAACCAGCCTAGCCGTTCATGCTCGACAGGAACTCGCCATTACTCTTCGCCTTCGAAAGCCTGTCGAGTAGCAACTCGATCGACTCGGTCGGCGACAACGGCGACAAGACCTTGCGCAGAATCCACACCCGGTTCAACTCATCCTTCGGCAACAGCAACTCGTCCTTACGAGTGCCGCTCTTGTTGATGTCGATCGCGGGGAAAACACGCTTGTCCACAAGCTTGCGGTCAAGGTGCACTTCCATGTTGCCCGTACCTTTGAATTCTTCAAAGATTACGTCATCCATACGGCTGCCCGTATCGATTAGCGCTGTAGCCATAATCGTCAGGCTGCCACCCTCTTCAATGTTGCGGGCCGCACCAAAGAAGCGCTTCGGGCGCTGCAGTGCGTTGGAGTCCACACCACCGGAAAGCACCTTACCCGAAGGCGGCACAACCGTGTTGTAGGCACGAGCCAGACGCGTGATCGAATCGAGCAGAATAACAACGTCGCGCTTATGCTCGACAAGGCGCTTGGCCTTCTCAATCACCATTTCAGCTACCTGCACGTGCCGGGCTGCCGGCTCATCGAAGGTCGATGAAATCACTTCGCCCTTGACGCTGCGCTGCATATCGGTAACTTCTTCCGGGCGCTCATCGATCAACAGAACAATGAGATTCACTTCCGGATGATTGGTCGTAATCGAATTCGCAATCGACTGCAACATCATTGTCTTACCTGTTCGAGGCGGGGCGACAATCAAACCACGCTGGCCCTTGCCGATCGGCGTAAGCATGTCCATCACGCGACCCGAATAATTGTCCTTGGTCGTCTCAAGCTTCAACCGTTCATTCGGGTAAAGCGGCGTGAGGTTGTCGAAGAAAATCTTGTTGCGGGTTTCTTCCGGCGCTTCAAAATTGATCGCATCTACCTTGATCAGGGCAAAGTAGCGTTCGCCTTCCTTCGGAGGACGAATCTGCCCGGAGATCGTATCGCCTGTTCGCAGGTCGAAACGACGGATCTGCGACGGCGATACATACACGTCGTCAGGGCCCGGAAGGTAGTTGTACTCGGGAGCGCGCAGAAAGCCGAAGCCATCCGGCAGGCATTCCAGCACACCCTCTGAGAAGATCAAACCACTCTTTTCGGCTTGGCTCTGGAGGATCTTGAAGATCAACTCCTGCTTGCGCAAGCCAGCCGTCTGAACAAGGCCAAATTCCTTGGCGATCAGGTTCAGTTTCTGGATGCTCATGTCCTTGAGTTCCACCAGATTGAGGTTCGGCGCCTGTTCCTTAACTTCGCGGCGGCGCCCCTTGGGGCCGTCAGCAGCAGCGGGCGCGCCCGTTTCCTGGCCATTGTCCTGCGGATTTACCGCGGCGTCTTTGATTTCGTTATCGTTTGCCAAATTTCCCTCACTCCGCGGCCACTCAAGGCCGAGAACGGCATGATTTCCCTGCCAGGCACTTCTGCCCGCATGGCTGCCATGCTCTGGTTTTCTTCTTTACGGTTCAGCTTGTCGATCTTCGTAGCCACCACCAGGTACGGCCTTTGGTAGTGCTCGAGATAATCCCGCAATTGCCGGTCTGCATCCATCCACCCGCGTCGCGAGTCGACTAGCAGCAGCGATAATTCCAAAGTTTGGCGTCCCAGCAGGTATGCATCCGCAAGTGCCTTCCAGTGGCTCGATTCCGATTTCGGAATCTTTGCGTACCCATATCCAGGCAAGTCCACCAGCAGGAACCGATCGCCTACACGGTAGAAATTGATGGTCTGTGTCCTTCCAGGAGTTGAGCTGACGAAGGCCAATCTCTTCTTACCTACCAGACTGTTCAACAAACTCGACTTTCCCACATTGCTTCGGCCCAGGAATGCGAACTCAGGAAGGGTTTCAGGAGGGAATTGTTGAGGAGTTGCTGCGCTGGCTTGGAATTCAACTTCAAACATTCCGTCTCCCAAAAAGGAAAGAGGGCGTTTGTACCAACGCCCTCCATTCTATCCTATTTTTTGTCAATTTAGTGGCGTAGATCTTCGACCGGTTTGGTCGTGTAATCCATCGCAGAGGGTGGCACAGGCACCGGCTCTCTCTCAAGCGCCAGCTTCAATACCTCATCCATGTGCGACACAAAGTGCAGCTTCATATCCCGCTTCACTACATCTGGGATGTCGGCAAGATCCTTCTCGTTCTCTTTCGGCAGAATCGCTTCGGTGATCCCGTAACGATGTGCCGCAAGCAACTTCTCTTTCAGTCCGCCGATTGCCAGCACCTTGCCGCGCAACGTGATTTCGCCGGTCATCGCGATATCGCCCCGAACCGGGATTTTCGCAAGAGCACTTGAAATCGAGGTCGCCAGCGTGATGCCGGCTGATGGTCCATCCTTCGGAATCGCACCTTCCGGCACGTGTACGTGGATGTCAATGTGACGGTAGAAATCGCGCGGCAACCCAAGCTCATGCGAACGGCTTCGCACATAACTCATGGCCGCCTGTGCCGATTCCTGCATTACATCGCCCAGCTTGCCGGTGGTCGTCAGTTTGCCGCGGCCTTCGAGAATCGAAACTTCCGTTGTCAGAATCGTGCCACCAACTTCAGTCCAGGCCAGACCCGTCGTCGAACCAATTTCGTTCTTCTTGTCCCATACAGCGTCGCGGAACTTTTCAGGCCCCAGGAACTCAACGATGTTCGTATCGGTGATCGTAACCTTCTTGAATTCTACTGGCACTGTTTCCATTACTCGCGTTTCAGCTGCCGTCGTTGCAGCCACTTCGACGGCTTCAGCCTTCTTTCGGCCCTTCGCCTTCTTCGGCTTTACTTCTTCTTCCAATGGTTCACTCGGCATCGACATCACAACCGAGCGCACTACTTTGCGGCAGACGTTTCCAACTTCGCGCTCGAGGTTACGCACACCAGACTCACGGGTATAACCGTGAATCAGCGCGCCAAGCCCGGCGTCTTCAAACTCAAGCTGATCTGTCTTCAGGCCATTGCCTTCAAGCTGCTTGGGAACCAAAAACCGCTTGGCAATTTCCAGCTTCTCAAGCTCTGTATAACCCGACAACCGGATCACTTCCATGCGGTCTTGCAACGGCGCAGGAATCGTATGCAACACATTCGCCGTCGCAATAAACAACACGTTTGACAAATCGTATTCTACGTCGAGATAGTGATCCTGGAACGATGTGTTCTGTGCAGGATCGAGCACCTCAAGCATTGCGGCGGATGGATCGCCCCGGAAGTCCATCGACATCTTGTCGATCTCATCCAGCATGATCACCGGATTCTTCGTCCCGGCCTTCTTCATCATCTGAATGATCTGGCCAGGCAGCGCACCGATGTAAGTGCGGCGATGACCACGAATCTCGGCTTCGTCACGAACACCACCAAGCGATAGCCGCACAAACTCACGGCCCGTCGCCTTGGCAATCGACATTCCCAGAGAAGTTTTTCCCACTCCAGGGGGGCCGACAAAGCACAGAATTGAACCCTTAGGCTTCTCCACCAACCTGCGTACTGCCAGGAATTCGAGAATACGTTCTTTGATCTTGTCAAGGCCATAGTGATCGTTCTCAAGCACCTGCTTGGCATAGTTCAGATCACGAATTTCCTTGGAAGCCTTCTTCCACGGCACGGCCAGCAACCAGTCGAGATAGTTTCGGCTCACGGTCGATTCAGCCGACATCGGAGGCATATTCTCAAGGCGGCGCAATTCGCTCATGGCCTTGTCAAATGCATCCTTCGGCATGCCTGAAGTTTCGATCTTCTTCTTCAGCTCGTCGTATTCGCTCTTCTCGCCACGGCCCAGTTCTTTCTGGATCGCCTTGATCTTCTCGTTGAGGTAATATTCTTTTTGCGCCCGTTCCATCTGGCGCTTTACGCGGCCCTGGATCGTGCGGTCTACCTGCAACTTCTCAATTTCGATATCGAGCATTTCGGCCACACGTGTCAGCCGGTCGATCGGATCGAAGATCTCAAGCAATTCCTGCTTCTCTTCGATCGTCAACTGCAGATTCGCGCCAACCGTGTCAGCCAGCTTGCCTGGATCATCGGGGCGGATCGCCGCCACCATCGTTTCGTAGTTTAGATTCTGGCTCAGCTTGACGTACTGCTCAAACTGCGTTGTTACACGGCTCACCAGCGCATCCAGTTGAGGCCCACCTTCAATGCGGAACGAACTGGTCTTCACGACGGCACGGAAAAATCCGTCTTCGTCGCTTACGCTGATTACCTTGCCGCGCTCCACACCCTCAACCAGCACCTTGATGTTGCCATCGGGCTGCTTCAGGCTCTGCACGATATTGGCTACCGTACCTACGCTGAAAATCTCGTCTGGACGCGGCTCGTCAATCGAGGCGTCGTGCTGTGTGGCAAGGAAAATCTGCTTCCCCGTCGCATTGGCTTCTTCGAGTGCGCGAACACTCGATTCCCTACCAACCACGAAGGGAGTCATCATGTGCGGGAAGATGACCACGTCCCGGATCGGCATCATAGGAAGCCGTTTTGTGTCTGATCGTTCTTTGGATGCCAACATAAGTTCTCTTGTTTCTAATGACGCAAAACCTGGCAAAGAAGATTCCTTACCATGCCCTACACCTTCGTCTAGTTCTCTTGTCGGATAATTTCCTGGCCGTCCTTAACCGGCTTTTTCCAGTACTGCCAGGTTGATCTTCTGATTCAATACCATTTCTTTGGTGACCAGAAACTCCCTGATCTTCTTCTGGCTCGGAATGTAATACATCAGGTCGAGCATAAGCTCTTCCATGATCATTCGCAGCCCGCGGGCGCCAACTTTGCGCTCCAGCGCGAGTGCTGCGATGGCCTCAAGGGCGTCGTCGTTAAATTTCAGTCTAACATTCTCGTACTCAAACGACTTCTGGTATTGCTTCACCAGCGCGTTCTTCGGCTTGGTCAAAATCTGCACCAAAGCCTCTTTGGTCAAGTCTTCAAGAATCGCCACAACCGGCAATCTCCCGATAAATTCCGGTATAAATCCAGCCCGAATCAGGTCCACCGGCTGGCATTGCTGCAACAATTCGTTGTCGCGCTTGCTCCCGGCCGGCACCACCGGAAACCGGATTTCCTTTTCGCTGGTCTCTTCACTCTGATTCGAGAAGCCAATCTGCTTGCGGCCCACCCGGCGAGAGATGATCTTCTCCAGGCCCACAAAGGCCCCACCACAGATAAACAGGATGTTGGTCGTGTCCACAGGGGTAAACTCCTGATGCGGATGCTTGCGCCCGCCCTGCGGCGGAACATTCGCAATAGTACCCTCAAGAATCTTCAGCAGCGCTTGCTGCACGCCTTCCCCGCTCACATCGCGGGTAATGGAAGGGTTCTCATCCTTGCGGCCGATCTTATCGATTTCGTCGAC
>Ga0209490_10003955_pt1 | contig 13775 bp, 13 predicted proteins | sample MAT06_FD_187209 | JGI IMG/M metagenome (GOLD analysis project Ga0209490, IMG submission 187209) | Freshwater microbial communities from Lake Fryxell liftoff mats and glacier meltwater in Antarctica - MAT-06 (SPAdes) (version 2) | ecosystem: Environmental > Aquatic > Freshwater > Ice > Liftoff...
CTTGCCTGCAGACCTGCTGGTCACCGCCACCAGCGAAGACGGCGAGATCATGGGCCTGCGCCACCGCGGCCTGCCGCTGGAAGGCGTGCAGTTCCACCCCGAGTCCATCCTCAGCGAACACGGCCATGCGATGCTGAAGAACTTTCTGGAGCAAGTCCGGTGACGAGTCCTATCGCCCCCATAGACCTGCGCAGTGACACCGTCACGCTGCCCACCGCCGCCATGCGCGCGGCCATGCATGACGCAGAACTCGGCGACGACGTGTTTGCCGACGACCCCAGTGTCAATGCGCTGCAGGTAAAGGTCGCCGCGCTGCTGGGCAAGGAAGCCGCGCTCTTTGTGCCCACGGGCACGCAAAGTAACCTCTGCGGGCTGATGGCGCACTGCGAACGCGGTGACGAATACCTCGTCGGCCAGTTGGCGCACACCTACCGCTGGGAAGGTGGCGGCGCGGCGGTGCTCGGCAGCATCCAGCCGCAGCCGCTGCCGCAGCAGGCGGACGGCTCGATCTTGCTGTCGGACATCGAAGCCCACATCAAGCCCGACGACGCGCACTTCGCCAAAACGCGGCTGCTGGCGCTGGAAAACACCTGGGGCGGCCAGGTGCTGCCGCTGGCCTACATCGAAAGCGCTACCACACTCGCGCGGCGCAAGGGCCTGGCCACCCACCTGGACGGCGCACGCCTGTTCAACGCCGTGGTGGCCAGTGGCGTGCCGGCGGCAGAGATTGCCCGCCACTTCGACAGCGTCTCGGTGTGCTTCAGCAAGGGCCTGGGCGCGCCGGTGGGCTCGGCGCTGGTGGGCACGAAGGCGCTCATTGCGCGCGCGCACCGCATCCGCAAGATGCTGGGCGGCGGCATGCGCCAGGCGGGCGTGCTGGCGGCAGCGGCCACATACGCGCTGGACCACCACATCGAACGCCTGGCCGACGACCACGCCAACGCCCGCACGCTGGCCGAGGGCCTGGCTGGCTTGCCCGGCGTGACGGTGCAACCGCCGCAGACGAACATCGTTTTTGTCGACCTCGCGCCTGAAAAGGCGGCCGGTGTCGTCGAACGCCTGCGTACGGTCGGTGTGTTGTGCACGGGCCTGTACCGCCTGCGCTTCGTGACCCACCTGAACGTCAGCTCGGCCGACATTGCACGCGCGGTCGTTGTGCTGCGCCAGCATCTCTAAACAGCACCTCTAGACAGCACCTTCAGAGAACTCCATGAGCATCAGCAACAACGAAGCGCTGGCGCGCGTCATCGACCACCGTGAGATCTTCCACGACGAGATGCTCGCGCTGATGCGCCGCATCATGAGTGGCGAGATGAGCCCGGTGATGATGGCCGCGCTACTCGTCGGCCTGCGTGTCAAGAAAGAGACCATCGGCGAGATCACGGCCGCGGCGCAGGTGATGCGCGAGTTCTCGACCAAGGTCGTGGTGGCCGACCGCAGGCACTTGGTGGACATCGTCGGCACGGGCGGCGACGGTTCACACACCTTCAATATCAGCACCTGCAGCATGTTCGTGGCGGCGGCCTGCGGGGCGCGTGTCAGCAAACACGGCAACCGCAGCGTCAGCAGCAAGAGCGGCAGTGCTGACGTGCTGGAAGCGATGGGCGTGCCGATGACGCTGTCGCCCGACGCCATTGCACGCTGCATTGCCGACACCGGCATCGGTTTCATGTTCGCGCCCAACCACCATCCGGCGATGAAGAACGTGGCGCCGGTACGGCGTGAGCTCGGTGCGCGCACCATCTTCAACATCCTCGGTCCGTTGACGAACCCGGCTGACGCGCCGCACATCCTGATGGGCGTCTTTCACCCCGACCTGGTGGGCATACAGGTGCGCGCGCTGCAGCGCCTTGGCGCCGAGCACGCGCTGGTGGTTTACGGCCGCGACGGCATGGACGAGGTTTCCCTGGGCGCGGCCACGATGGTGGGCGAGTACAAGGACGGCGCCATCCGCGAGTACGAGATCCACCCCGAGGATTTCGGCCTGACCATGGCCAGCAGCCGCGGGCTGAAGGTCGAGACGCCCGAGCAGTCGCGGGTGTTGCTGCAGGCGGTGCTGGACAACGAAGAGGGTCCGGCGCGCGACATCGTTATCCTCAACGCCGGCGTGGCGCTGTACGCCGCAGACCTGGTGCCCGGCATCAGCGAAGGCGTGGCCCTGGCGCGTGAGGCCATTGCCTCAGGCAAGGCGCTGACCAAGATGCATCACTTCGTCGCGCGCAGCAAGGAACTGGCGACATGAGCGACATCCTGCGCAGCATCGTCGCCGTCAAGCACGAAGAACTGGCTGCCGCGCGCGCCGCGCGCAGCCTGACCAGCTGGCGCGAAGAGGCGGAGTCGCGGCGCGACGTGCGCGGTTTCGAAGCCGCACTGCGCGCCAAGGTCAAGGCCGGCGGCGCCGCCGTCATCGCTGAGGTGAAGAAGGCCAGCCCCAGCAAGGGCGTGCTGCGCGAGCACTTTGTGCCGGCGGAAATCGCAGCCAGCTATGCGCGGCATGGTGCGGCCTGTCTGAGCGTGCTCACCGACGAACGCTTCTTTCAGGGCAAGGCAGCCTTCTTGCAGCAGGCGCGCGCCGCCTGCGCTTTGCCGGTGCTGCGCAAGGACTTCATCGTCGACGAGTACCAGGTCGTCGAGGGGCGGGCGCTGGGCGCTGACTGCATCCTGCTCATCGCGGCTTGTCTGAGCGACATGCAGATGGGCGACCTGGAAGACGTGGCCTCAGCGCTGGGCATGGGCGTGTTGGTGGAAGTGCATGACGGCGAAGAACTCGAGCGCGCCGAGCGACTGAAGACGCCGCTGCTCGGCATCAACAACCGCAACCTGCGCAGCTTCGAGGTCACGCTCGAGACCACGCTGGACCTGCTGCCGCGTGTGCCGCCGGGCAAGTTGCTGATCACCGAGTCCGGCATTCTGGCGCGCGCCGATGTGCAGCGTCTGCGTGCCGCCGAGGTGCATGGCTTCCTTGTCGGCGAGGCTTTCATGCGCGCGCCCGACCCCGGTGCCGCGCTGGCCGCCTTGTTCGATTGAGCCGACTGATTGGGCCGACTGAATCGCCCGCTGGACGAGTTGCTGGCTGCCGACTTCGGCAGCTGGCGGCCGCTGCTGCAACTCTGGCGCGCAAGCGCCGCAGGGCAGGCGCTGGTACGCGCGGTGGACGCGCGCGTGTTGGCAGGGGCCACGGTCTACCCGGCACAGGTGTTCCGCGCACTCGAACTCACGCCCTTGCCGAAGGTGCGGGTACTGATCCTGGGTCAGGACCCGTACCACGGCCCGGGGCAGGCTGAGGGCTTGGCTTTCTCGGTGCCTGCTGGCCGGAGCCCCCCACCCAGCCTGCGCAACATCTTCAAGGAGCTGCAGCAGGATCTGGGCCTGCCCCAGCCCGTGCAGGGCTCGCTGCATTCCTGGGCGCGCCAGGGTGTTCTGTTGCTGAACAGCAGCCTGACGGTGGAAGAGGGCCAGGCCGGCAGTCACGCCAAACTGGGTTGGCAGGCACTCACTGACGCCATATGCGTTGCCTTGGCGGACGACGCAAAGCCCAAGGTGTTCATGCTCTGGGGCGCGCACGCGCGAGGCAAGGCGCCGCTGCTGGTCCAAGGCGGTCACTGCTTGCTGTCCTGCAACCACCCTTCGCCGCTCTCGGCGCTGCGCCCGCCAGTGCCTTTCTTGGGTTGCGGGCACTTCGGCCTGGCCAACCGCTTCCTGCGCGCTGCCGGGCGCCCGCCAGTGGACTGGATGGCGACGTGATTTCTCCTCGTGCTACACTCACCGGCTCTCTGGAGGGGTGCCCGAGTGGCTAAAGGGGGCAGACTGTAAATCTGTTGGCTTACGCCTACGCTGGTTCGAATCCAGCCTCCTCCACCAGAGATTAACTGTCTCGCTCAGGCGGTGCCAAGTGTGGTGCAGAGGCGTTGCCGGGTGTGTTTCCGGGTGTGTCAGGCCCGATTCTGGTAACCCAAGAGGGCCGGGCGGGAGTAGTTCAATGGCAGAACCTTAGCCTTCCAAGCTAATGGCGCGGGTTCGATTCCCGCCTCCCGCTCCACTGCAAGCAGTTTTTGTTGGTTTCCGGTCGGTGTTTCGTGTCGCGTATTTTGTCGGTTTCGTCGATGTCTTCAATGTCGTCGTTAAGGGCCTGCCGGTTGGCAGCCGAGGCAGTCGCCAGGCCCTTAACGATGCCCATGTGGCTCAGTGGTAGAGCACCCCCTTGGTAAGGGGGAGGTCGCGGGTCCGATTCCCGCCATGGGCACCACGTCTAGTTGATTCCAATCATCTTCGCCAGGAGCGCTGAAAAATGGCAAAAGGTAAATTCGAACGTACCAAGCCCCACGTGAACGTGGGCACCATTGGTCACGTTGACCATGGCAAGACGACGCTGACTGCGGCGATCACGACGATTCTGGCGAAGAAGTTCGGTGGCGAGGCCAAGGGCTACGACCAGATCGACAACGCGCCGGAAGAAAAGGCACGCGGCATCACGATCAACACCTCGCACGTCGAATACGAGACGGCCAACCGCCACTATGCGCACGTTGACTGCCCGGGTCACGCCGACTATGTGAAGAACATGATCACCGGTGCTGCGCAGATGGACGGCGCCATTCTGGTGTGCAGCGCCGCTGACGGCCCGATGCCCCAGACCCGCGAGCACATCCTGCTGGCCCGTCAGGTGGGTGTGCCGTACATCATCGTCTTCCTGAACAAGTGCGACATGGTCGACGACGCCGAGTTGCTGGAACTCGTCGAGATGGAAGTTCGCGAGCTGCTCGACAAGTACGAATTTCCGGGTGACGACACACCCATCATCCACGGCAGCGCCAAGCTGGCCATCGAAGGCGACACGGGCCCGCTGGGTGAGCAGGCCATCATGAAGCTGGCTGATGCGCTGGACAGCTACATCCCGCAGCCCGAGCGTGCCATTGACGGTGCGTTCCTGATGCCGGTGGAAGACGTGTTCAGCATCTCCGGCCGCGGCACCGTGGTCACGGGCCGTATCGAGCGCGGCATCGTCAAGGTGGGCGAAGAAATCGAGATCGTCGGCATTGCTCCGACGCAGAAGACGACCTGCACGGGCGTGGAGATGTTCAGGAAGCTGCTCGACCAGGGCATGGCGGGCGACAACGTCGGCATTCTGCTGCGCGGCACCAAGCGCGAAGACGTGCAGCGCGGTCAGGTTCTCTGCAAGCCGGGCAGCGTCAAGCCGCACACCCATTTCACGGCCGAGATCTACGTGCTGAGCAAGGAAGAGGGCGGCCGTCACACGCCGTTCTTCAACAACTATCGCCCGCAGTTCTATTTCCGCACGACGGACGTGACGGGTGCGGTCGAGTTGCCCAAGGACAAGGAAATGGTGATGCCCGGCGACAACGTCAGCATCACGGTGAAGCTGATCAACCCGATTGCGATGGAAGAAGGCCTGCGCTTCGCCATCCGTGAAGGCGGCCGCACCGTCGGTGCCGGCGTCGTGGCGAAGATCATCGAATGAGGTTTTTCTGCAGGGGTGTAGCTCAATTGGTAGAGCGCCGGTTTCCAAAACCGAAGGTCGGGGGTTCGATTCCCTCCGCCCCTGCCACCACGGCCGCTTGCCAGACCAAGTGGCATTGAAAAGATGGCCCGCATCGCACTTCAAGGGCGCTGTGGGCCTTGCTCCTGATTCTGCTTGGCCGCTTGACAGGCCCGGTCGCTGAAACCGCGACGAACACGCTGGAAATTCATGCCCACCCAACCCCAAGTCGAAACCGTTTCCACGAGCGCTGACAAGGCCAAACTGGCCGGTGCTGCGCTGCTTGTGCTGGCTTCGATCGTGGTTTTCTACTACCTCGGCAAGCAAGACCTGTGGGTACGCGTCGTCGCCCTGCTGGCGTTGCTGGCTGCGGCTGTGGCGCTGTTTTTTACCTCCGAGTCGGGCAAGCAGCTCTCTGGTTTTGGTGCCGACGCGGTGCGTGAAACGAAGAAAGTCGTCTGGCCCACCCGCAAGGAAGCCATGCAGATGACAGGCTACGTCTTCGCCTTCGTGCTGGTGATGGCGCTGTTCATGTGGCTTACCGACAAGACGCTCGAGTGGGCCATATTCGACCTGATCCTGGGTTGGCGCAGCTGAGGGCACAAGACATGACCGAGCAAGTTGACACCGGAGCCGCCGCACCCGCGGCCGTTCCCTCCACCAAACGCTGGTACATCGTCCACGCCTATTCGGGTATGGAAAAGGCCGTCGAGCGCAACCTGCGCGAGCGCATCGACCGCGCTGGCATGCAAGAAAAATTCGGCCGCATTCTGGTGCCTACCGAAGAAGTGGTGGAGCTGAAGAACGGCAAAAAGAGCGTGACTGAACGGCGCATCTACCCGGGCTACGTGCTCGTCGAGATGGACATGGCCGACGACACCTGGCACCTGGTGAAGCACACCAGCAAGGTGACAGGCTTCATCGGCGGCGCGCGCAATCGCCCGGCACCCATCTCCGAAGCCGAGGTGGCCAAGATCGTCAACCAGATGCAAGAAGGCGTGGACAAGCCGCGGCCGAAGGTTGAATGGATCGTCGGCGAACTCGTGCGTGTGAAGGATGGCCCGTTCACCGACTTCAACGGTGCTGTGGAAGATGTGAATTACGAGAAGAGCAAGGTCAAGGTTTCGGTGACCATCTTCGGCCGCGCCACGGGCGTGGAACTCGACTTCGCGCAGGTCGAGAAGATTTGAATATTCGTGCTTCCCGACGCAGCCCCGGGTCGCACTTTGGTTTGTTGGGGCTGAGTGACGAGGAGCTCGTTCGAACCCTTCGGTTCGCGGGCGTTTGAACTCGATAGGAGTGCCGCATGGCAAAGAAAATCGTCGGCTTCATCAAGCTGCAAGTACCGGCCGGCAAGGCCAACCCCTCGCCGCCCATCGGCCCCGCGTTGGGCCAGCGTGGCCTGAACATCATGGAGTTCTGCAAGGCGTTCAACGCCCAGACCCAGCAGGGCTTCGAGATCGGCATGAAGCTGCCGGTCGTCATCACGGCCTTCGCCGACAAGAGTTTCACCTTCATCATCAAGTCGCCCCCGGCGACCGCGCTGCTGAAAAGGGCCGCCAAGATCGACAAGGGCTCGAGCAAGGCGAACTTGGACAAAGTGGGCAAAGTCACGCGAGAGCAGCTGGAAGAAATTGCCAAGACCAAAATGAAGGACCTGAACGCGGCCAGCCTGGAAGGCGCCGTGAAGATCATCGCCGGGTCTGCCCGGTCGATGGGCCTCATCGTCGAAGGAGTCTGAGCATGAGCAAGCTGACCAAGAAAACCAAGGCCCTGCAGGGCAAGGTCGACAGCCTGAAGCTGTACCCGCTGGATGCTGCACTCGTGCTCGTCAAGGAAGGCGCCACCGCCAAGTTCGATGAGTCCATCGATGTGGCTGTGCAACTCGGCATTGACGCCAAGAAGTCCGACCAGGTCGTGCGCGGCGCCGTCGTCATGCCCGCAGGCACCGGCAAGACCAAACGCGTGGCCGTGTTCGCCCAAGGCGTGAAGGCCGAAGAAGCCAAGGCCGCTGGCGCTGACATCGTCGGCATGGAAGACCTGGCCGCCGAGATCAAGGCCGGCAAGATGGACTTCGACGTCGTCATTGCCAGCCCCGACACGATGCGCATCGTCGGTACCCTGGGCCAGGTGCTGGGCCCGCGCGGCCTGATGCCCAACCCGAAGGTCGGCACCGTGACGCCAGATGTCGCCCAGGCCGTGCGCAACGCCAAGGCTGGCCAGGTGCAGTTCCGTGTCGACAAGGCCGGCATCATCCACGGCACCATCGGCCGCCGCTCGTTCGACGACAGCAAGCTGACGGACAACCTGCGTGCACTGATCGACGCCTTGAACAAGGCCAAGCCGGCCAGCAGCAAGGGCATCTACCTGCGCAAGGTGGCGGTGTCGTCGACGATGGGCGTGGGTGTTCGTATCGACACCTCGTCAATCAACGCCGCGACGGCTTGAGCGAAGCTTGAGCGAACGCTTGATCCGTTTTTGAATCGAAGTGGCGCGCAAGTCTGGCGCGCCACTGAATGAATTGGTGGGCCGCTGGCAGTTCGCTGCTGGTGGGCCATCCAAGACCGCTGGTGGGCACAAGCGCGAGAGCGCCAGCCCGTAATCGAGAGCCAAACCCTCCCTTCGCGGGCAGGTGCAACTCAAAGCCAGCGCAGATGGTGGTCCCGCTGCAAAGGTCCTCTTCAGAAGAGGGTTCCAGAACAGAAGACTGCTGAATCCCGGGTGTGCCTGCGCGGCGACGCAAAGGCACGTATTGTGTGAGGAACAGACCTTGAGTCTCAATCGCAACGAAAAGGCCGCCGTGGTCACGGACGTGTCGGCGCAAGCCGCACGCTCGCAGACGCTGGCACTGGCCGAGTACCGTGGCCTCACCGTGGAAAACCTGAACAAGCTGCGCGTCGATGCGCGAGCCAAGGGTGTATATCTTCACGTGCTGAAGAACACCCTGGCCCGTCGCGCCGTTGCCGGCACACCGTTCGAGGTGGCCCAAGGTGCCATGGTCGGTCCGCTGATCTACGGCTTTTCCGAGGATGCCGTGGCTGCGGCGAAAGTCATCGCTGACTTCGCCAAGACCAACGACAAGCTCGTCATCAAGGGCGGCGCGTACGCCGGCAAGGTACTCACGGTCGACGGCGTCAAAGCCCTGGCCGCGATCCCCAGCCGCGAAGTGCTCATCGCCCAGGTGGCCGGTCTGCTGATGTCGCCGATCCAGCGCATGGCTGGCGTGCTGGCGGCAGTGGCCGAAAAGCGCGGTGGAGGTGTGGCAGAAGCAGCGGCAGAAGCAACGGCAGAAGCAGCGACAGATGCCGCGACGGAATCCGCAGCCGAAGCAGCGCCCGCAGCTTGATCAAGCATCCCAATTTTCAGAATTCAACGTTTCGAGGAACCCCAAATGGCATTCGATAAAGACGCTTTCCTGTCCTCCATGGACAGCATGTCGGTGATGGAACTCAATGACCTGGTGAAGGCCATTGAAGAGAAGTTCGGTGTGTCCGCCGCAGCCATGGCTGCCCCGGCCGCCGGTGGTGGCGCTGCTGTCGCCGTGGTCGAAGAGAAGACCGAGTTCAACGTCATGCTGCTGGAAGCTGGCGCCCAGAAGGTGCAGGTCATCAAGGCCGTGCGCGAGTTGACGGGCCTAGGCTTGAAGGAAGCCAAGGACCTGGTGGACGGCGCGCCGAAGGCCGTCAAGGAAGCCATCCCCAAGGCCGATGCCGATGCCGCCCTGAAGAAGCTGCTCGACGCTGGCGCGAAGGCCGAAATCAAATAAGGCAAGCTGCTCGCTGTGGCACTTCGGTGCTGCAGGGAGCACTTCTGAAGGCAGCGCGCTGCCTTCAGAAGTGTTCTCTGATCCGACTGCAGAGAACGGGTTTGGTCGGGCTGAGGTGCAATGCCTCGGTTGTCCGCCAGCGGCAGGTAGTGGCCTGCCACCAGACCTCAGGAGCAAGTCCTGAGTCGCCAGTCGCCGACGAAGGCATACCTGGGCCAGGTGTGTCTTCTCGACACGGAGAGTTCAATGGCGCAAGCAACCCCCTACACCTACACCGAGCGCAAGCGTATTCGCAAGAGCTTCGGCAAGCGTGAGAGTGTCCTCAAGGTTCCCTATCTGCTCACCATGCAGAGCGACAGTTATGTCGCCTTCCTGCAAAAGGATGTGCCGCCCCTGAAACGCAAGCCTGAAGGCTTGCAGGCGGCCTTCATCTCGGCGTTCCCCATCGTCTCCCACAACGGTTTTGTGGAGATGAAGTTCAGCGAATACAACATCGCGAAGCCGCCCTTCGACGTGCGCGAGTGCCAGCAGCGGGGCCTGACCTACGCGGCGGCCGTGCGCGCGAAGCTGCAGATGATCATCTACGACCGCGAGTCGCATCCGCAGAAGCTGGTCAAGGAAATCAAGGAACAAGAGGTCTACATGGGCGAAGTGCCCTTGATGACCGAGTACGGTTCCTTCATCGTCAACGGCACCGAGCGTGTCATCGTCAGCCAGCTGCACCGCAGCCCGGGCGTGTTCTTCGAGCACGACAAGGGCAAGACGCACAGCAGCGGCAAGCTGCTGTTCAGCGCGCGGATCATTCCTTACCGCGGTTCGTGGCTCGACTTCGAGTTCGACCCCAAGGACATCCTGTACTTCCGCGTCGACCGCCGCCGCAAGATGCCGGTGACGATTCTGCTGAAGGCCATCGGCCTGACGCCGGAAACCATCCTCGCGCACTTCTTCCAGAACGACCATTTCCGCCTGATGGACACAGGCGCACAGATGGAGTTCGTGCCTGAGCGTCTGAAGGGTGAAGTCGCTCGTTTCGACCTCACCGACAAGGCCGGCAACGTCGTCGTCGAGAAGGACAAGCGCATCACTGCGCGCCATGTGCGCCAGCTCGAGCAGGCCGGCACCGGTTTCGTCAGCGTGCCGGAAGACTTCCTGGTGGGCCGCTTCATCAGCAAGAACATGGTCGATGCCGACACAGGCGAAATCGTGGCCAAGGCCAACGAAGAAGTCACTGAAGCGCTGCTGAAGAAGCTGCGCGTGGCCGGCATCAAGGACATCCAGTGCCTGTACACGAACGAGCTGAACCAGGGCGCGTTCATCAGCCAGACCCTGGCCTCTGACGAAACCGCCGACCAGTTGGCCGCGCGCGTGGCCATCTACCGCATGATGCGCCCCGGCGAGCCGCCGACGGAAGATGCCGTCGAAGCGCTGTTCCACCGCCTGTTCTACAGCGAGGACACGTACGACCTGAGCCGCGTCGGCAGGATGAAATTCAATGCTCGTGTGGGCCGCGACACGCCCGAAGGCAAGATGACGCTGAGCAACGACGACATCCTGGATGTCGTCAAGATCTTGGTGGACTTGCGCAACGGCAATGGCGACGTCGACGACATCGACCACCTGGGCAACCGCCGCGTGCGTTGTGTCGGTGAACTGGCCGAAAACCAGTACCGCAGCGGCCTCGCGCGCATCGAGAAGGCTGTGAAAGAGCGTCTGGGCCAGGCCGAGACCGAAGCCCTGATGCCGCACGACCTCATCAACTCGAAGCCCATCAGCGCCGCGCTGAAGGAGTTCTTCGGGGCGAGCCAACTTTCGCAGTTCATGGACCAGACCAACCCGCTGTCCGAGATCACGCACAAGCGTCGTGTCTCGGCCCTGGGCCCAGGTGGTTTGACGCGCGAACGCGCCGGCTTCGAGGTGCGCGACGTGCACCCCACCCACTACGGCCGTGTGTGCCCGATCGAGACGCCGGAAGGCCCGAACATCGGTCTGATCAATTCACTGTCGCTGTTTGCGCAACTGAACGAGTACGGATTCCTGGAAACACCGTACCGCCGGGTCGCCGACGGCAAGGTAACGATGGACATCGACTACCTGTCGGCCATCGAAGAAGGCAAGTACGTCATCGCGCAGGCCAACGCCGGCCTGGACAAGGACGGCAAGCTGATCGACGAACTGGTCAGCGCCCGTGAAAAGGGCGAGTCCGTGCTGCTGTCGCCAGAGCGCGTGCAGTACATGGACGTGGCGCCGGCGCAGATCGTGTCGGTGGCGGCTTCGCTCGTGCCCTTCCTCGAGCACGACGACGCCAACCGCGCATTGATGGGCGCCAACATGCAGCGCCAGGCGGTGCCGGTGCTGCGCCCGGAAAAGGCACTGGTCGGAACCGGTGTCGAGCGTGTCGCCGCGGTCGACTCGGGCACGGTGGTCACCGCGCGCCGTGGCGGCGTGGTGGACTACGTCGACACCAACCGCATCGTCATTCGTGTCAACGACAACGAAACGGTGGCAGGTGAAGTTGGCGTCGACATCTACAACCTCATCAAGTACCAGCGTTCCAACCAGAACACCAACATCCACCAGCGCGCCATCGTCAAACGTGGCCACCTGGTCGGTCGGGGTGACGTGGTGGCCGACGGCGCGTCTACGGACCTGGGCGAACTCGCCCTGGGCCAGAACATGCTCGTGGCCTTCATGCCCTGGAACGGCTACAACTTCGAGGACTCGATCCTCATCAGCGAACGTGTGATCGCCGAAGACCGCTACACCTCGATCCACATCGAGGAACTGGTGGTCATGGCGCGCGACACCAAGCTGGGCAGCGAAGAAATCACGCGCGACATCCCGAACCTGAGCGAGCAGCAGTTGGCACGCCTGGACGAGAGCGGCATTGTTTACGTCGGTGCCGAAGTGAACCCCGGCGACGTGCTGGTGGGCAAGGTCACGCCGAAAGGCGAAACCACGCTGACGCCCGAAGAGAAGCTGCTTCGCGCCATCTTCGGCGAGAAGGCCTCGGACGTGAAGGACACGTCGCTGCGTGTCGACCAAGGCACCAACGGCACCGTCATCGATGTGCAGGTCTTCACCCGTGAAGGCATCGTGCGCGACAAGCGTGCGCAGCAGATCATCGACGACGAGCTGAAGCGGTTCCGCCTCGACTTGAACGACCAGCTGCGCATCGTCGAGGCCGACGCCTTCGACCGTATCGCCAAGCTGCTGAACGGCAAGGTGGCCAATGGCGGCCCGAACAAGATCGCCAAGGGCACGGTCATCGACAAGGACTACCTGGCCAGCGTCGACAAGTACCACTGGTTCGATATCCGTCCGGCCGAGGACGAGGTGGCCAACCAGCTCGAGAGCATCAAGAACGCCAACGACCAGACGCGCCACAGCTTTGACCTGGCCTTCGAAGAGAAGCGCAAGAAGCTGACGCAGGGCGACGAGTTGCCTGCCGGTGTGTTGAAGATGGTCAAGGTGTACCTGGCGGTCAAGCGTCGCCTGCAGCCTGGCGACAAGATGGCCGGCCGTCACGGCAACAAGGGTGTCGTCTCGAAGATCGCCGCCGTGGAAGACATGCCCTATATGGCCGACGGCACGCCGGTGGACATCGTGCTGAACCCGCTGGGCGTGCCTTCGCGCATGAACGTGGGCCAGGTGCTGGAAGTTCACCTGGGCTGGGCGGGCAAGGGCATCGGCCAGCGCATCGGCAACATGCTGCAAGAGCAGACCAAGGTCGCCGAGATCCGCAAGTTCCTGGACGAGCTCTACAACAAGAGCGGCGGCAAGACCGAGCACCTCGACGACCTGAGTGACGAGCAGGTGCTGGAAATGGCCGGCAACCTGCAGCACGGCGTGCCGTTCGCGACGCCGGTGTTCGACGGTGCAGCGGAAGAAGAAATCCGCGGCATGTTGAAGCTGGCCTACCCGGACGACATCGCTGCGATGAAGGGCCTCACGGCCACACGTACGCAGGCCACGTTGAGCGACGGCCGCACGGGTGAGCCCTTCGAGCGCCCGGTCACGGTGGGCTACATGCATGTATTGAAGTTGCACCACCTGGTGGACGACAAGATGCACGCACGCTCGACAGGTCCATACAGTCTCGTGACGCAGCAGCCGCTGGGCGGCAAGGCGCAGTTCGGCGGCCAGCGCTTCGGCGAAATGGAAGTCTGGGCGCTGGAAGCCTACGGCGCTTCGTACATCCTGCAAGAGATGCTGACCGTCAAGTCTGACGACGTGAACGGCCGCACCAAGGTGTACGAAAGCATCGTCAAGGGCGAGCACGCCATCGAAGCCGGCATGCCGGAATCGTTCAACGTCTTGGTCAAGGAGATTCGTTCCCTTGGCATCGACATTGAACTCGAACGCAATTAACTGACTAGGAAAGAGAAAGACACCATGAAGGGACTCCTCGACCTATTCAAGCAATTCACCCCGGACGAGCATTTCGATGCCATCCGGATCGGCCTGGCGTCACCCGAGAAGATTCGCTCGTGGTCGTTCGGCGAGGTGAAGAAG
>Ga0209490_10003956_pt1 | contig 13775 bp, 13 predicted proteins | sample MAT06_FD_187209 | JGI IMG/M metagenome (GOLD analysis project Ga0209490, IMG submission 187209) | Freshwater microbial communities from Lake Fryxell liftoff mats and glacier meltwater in Antarctica - MAT-06 (SPAdes) (version 2) | ecosystem: Environmental > Aquatic > Freshwater > Ice > Liftoff...
AGATGCCGCCCCACTCGAAGGGGTACTCGGGTTCGAGGAATTTGGGGTCGACAACGAGCGCGCGGTCGAGGTTGAATCCGCCGACGTCGAGGACATCGTTCATGTCGACGACTGCGTTTTCGGCGCGGATGATTTTGGCTGCCGCGTTCATCGAGTGGATGCGGGCTTCGAGCTTTTTCAGATCCTCTGGCGAGACGAGGTCGGTTTTGTTGAGGATGATTACGTCGGCAAAGGCGATTTGTTCTTTGGCTTCGGCGGCTTCGTCGATGTGTTGCCAGATGTGTTTGGCGTCGATGAGGGTGACGATGCCGTCGAGACTAAGTTGGGACTGCATTTCTTCGTCGACGAAGAAGGTTTGGGCTACTGGGCCCGGGTCTGCAAGGCCAGTGGTTTCGATCAGGATGTAGTCGAACTTGTCTCGGCGCTTCATAAGGTTGCCGAGGATACGAATCAAGTCGCCACGGACGGTGCAGCAGATGCAGCCGTTGTTCATTTCGAAAATTTCTTCTTCGGCGTTGATGACGAGATCCTGGTCGACACCGATCTCGCCGAATTCGTTTTCGATGACGGCGATTTTCTTGCCGTGGTTTTCGGTGAGGATGCGGTTGAGGAGGGTAGTTTTGCCTGAGCCGAGGAAACCGGTGAGGACGGTGACCGGGACGCGCTTGGGAAATTTTGGAACTGACATCTTGTACGATAATGCATTATCATTATCATTGATGTCAAATGTTGAATTGGTGACTTTGTTGTTCGCTGTAGGCGTTCCTACGCTGTTGGCTTTGTGGTCTTTGAAGTTGTCGCATTGGGTTTCCTGCTATGCGGGCGGGTTAATGGCTGGGCTGGTGTTGTTTGTGGTATTGCCGGAGGTTTGGAGTGAAGCGGGGTCGATCGGCAGGATGTTGCCTTTTGGGGCGGGGATGTTGCTGGCGTGGGGGATGGACCGCTTTGTGCACCCGGCTTGCCCGGAGTGCGGGGATTGTTCCAATTGGGTGGCGATGTTGCCGTTGTGGCTGGCGCTGGGGATACACTCACTGATTGATGGAGCGTTGCTGGAATTGGCTCGGCCAGGATCGGCAGCGGCCTGGATTTTGTTAGTTCACCGGATGCCTGAGGGTGTGGCTACGGCGGCAGTGTTGCGGCGGTTTCAACCGGAATCGAAATGGGTGGGCTGGCAGGTGGTGGGCTTGCAACTAGCGACGGTGGCGGGGTTTGGGGGAGCGGCTTTGGTGGACCCTGCATTGCTGAGAGGCAGCTATGTATTTGCCGGCGGGGTATTGGTGTTTTTGGGACTGCATCAGTTGCACCACAACTGGCGGTCTGCTGCAGGTGTGGCTAGTGTCTGGGTGATGCGGTTGGTGACAGGTATGATACTTTGAACTCGCAATGAAGCGATTTCTTGTTGGACTGAGCTTGAGCCTTGGATTGATGGCGGCGGATGCGCCTGAGGCGGTTTTAGATAACGGGGTTTTGAAGGCAGTTTTTCATTTGCCAGATGCGGTGAATGGGTCTTATCGGGGTTCGAGATTTGACTGGTCTGGAGTGGTGAAGAGCCTGGAGTTTCAGAAGCATTCTTATTTTGGGGTTTGGTACGGGAAACATGACCCGCTGCATCATGATGCGATTACGGGACCGGTGGAGGAATTTCTGAGCGGAGATGAGGCGCTTGGGTATGGCGAGGCGAAGGTGGGTGGCAATTTTGTTCGGATTGGGATTGGGGCGATGCGGAAGGAGACGGATGCGAAGTTTGAGCGCTTTGGGCGTTACCGGTTAGTGGATGGGGGCAGGTGGAGTGTGTCGCAGAAGAAGGACCGGATTGCGTTTCGCCAGGATCTGAAAGATGCATCCAGTGGTTATTCGTACCGTTATGAGAAAACCGTGCGAATGGTGCCAGGCAAGCCTGAGATGTGGATCGAACACCGGTTGAAGAATACTGGCAAGAAGATGATTGAGACATCCACGTACAACCATAATTTCTTTGTGATCGATGGCGAGCCGACGGGCCCGAATTTGAGTGTTCAGTTTGGGTTTGATGCCAAGGCGAAGAGCGCGCTTGCGCCGAATGCCGCTCTGGAGGGTAAGCGTTTGGTTTATCGGAATGAGTTGCAGATCGGGGAGACTGTGATGAGCGAGTTTACTGGCTTTGGCCGGGAGGCAAAGGACTATGAGTTTCGGGTTGAGAACCGGAAGACTGGTGCTGGAGTTCGTGTGACCGGGGACAAGCCCCTATCGAAGGTAATCTTCTGGTCGATTCGGAGTGTACTGTCGCCGGAGCCTTATGTGTCGATGAAGATAGTGCCGGGTGAGACGTTTAGCTGGGCGATCCGGTACGAGTTTTACGAGCTTTCGCGAGGCAGATAATCAGGCCCAGTAGGCCTGTCGCGTAGGTTGCAGGCTCAGGAATCGTAGTATCGCTGACGGTGGTGTTGATCCAGGTGATGTGGCTGGAAACACGGGTGTCTGCGAAGCGTTCCCCGAAAGAACTGTTGAGGGTGGTGTCGATATCCCGGGGTGAAAAGCAAGCGGTACTGCCAGCGCCTGAACAGGCAATAAACGAGTGGATACCGGCTATTTGACCACCGATGAGAGTGGGGCCGCCCGAATCACCTGGGGCGATTCCAACCTCACGAGCGCCTCTGCCAAGACTGCTGCCAACAATGACATTCTGGGCCGCCAATCCATTGTCGAAATCGTAATACAGGATCCGTCCGTTGGAGATGAGGTCGATTTCATTCTCGCCCTCTCGTCTGGTACCGAAAGTACCCTGGACGCTGCCTGTGGCACCAAAACCGCTGCGGCCATAACCGATGACTGTGCCCACGCTGCCGAGCTCGCCAGATCCTGTGTAGAGGCTGAGCCGATTGATACTTGTGTCCACAATCTCAGTCAGAGCAATGATTGCCAGATCAAAGCCGGAAGTGAAAGCCCAAGTCTTATTGATACTGTCGTAAGTGTTCGCAAAGGTCTGATTGGCGACGATTGCGCCGGAGGAGTAGTTAAAAGTGGTGCCAAGGGTATTGGTGAAGGAGACAGTGGCTGAGACGCCAAGCAGGCCGGTGTTGCTGTCGAGAACGCAGTGGGCTGCGGTGAGAAAGTGCAGTCCGCTGGTTAGCAGGGATCCGCTGCAGAGGGAGCTAGCGACGTTGGAGGTACCGACTCCGGTTTGAGTGGAGAGGAAGTCGCTCAGATTCCCTGAAGTGATGACGATTGCGCTGGCTTTTGGGGCGAGGCTCAGAACCAAGAAGAGTATTGCGAATGTATAACGAAATTTCATGATTGGTATAAACAAACTTGCGTACTAGGAGTATATCGGCGAAAAGACTTCCCGCCTATACCCCTTCGGCCTTAAAAGACATAAAAAATCCGTTTGGCGGGTGAAATAGCCCGTTTGTAGGAATGTGCATAGCCTAATGATGTTTCAGGGCTAAGATAATCAGCATGCTTCAAGCGATTGACCTGACAAAAAGTTATGGTGCACAGACGGCGTTGCAGCCTTTAAATCTGGAAGTGAAGCCGGGGGAGATTTTTTGCCTGCTTGGGGCGAATGGGGCCGGCAAGACGACGACGATTAATTTGTTTTTAAATTTCATTGAGCCGACCGGGGGGCGGGCTCTGATTAACGGGCTCGATGTGGTGGCCAATCCGCTGGAGACGAAAAAGCATATTGCTTATATTCCTGAGCAGGTGAGCTTGTACCGGAACCTGACGGGGTTTGAGAATCTCGATTACTTTGCGACTCTCGCCAATGGAGCGGCAGTGGACCGGGGCCTGTTGCTCGGATATTTGCGGGAGGTGGATTTGCCGGCAGGGGCTGAGGAGCGGCGGGTGTCGACTTATTCAAAAGGGATGCGGCAGAAGATCGTGATCGCGATTGCGATGGCGAAGCAGGCGAAGGCGCTGTTACTGGACGAGCCTACGTCGGGGCTGGACCCGAAGGCGTCGAATGAGTTTTCGCAGTTGATCCGGAAGTTGGCAGGACAGGGGACAGCGATTTTGATGGCGACACATGATTTGTTTCGGGCCAAGGAAGATGGGTCGCGGGTGGGGATCATGCGGCAGGGGACGCTGAAGCAGGTCTTAAATACGGATGAGTTTGGGCACGCCGATCTTGAGCGGATTTATCTCGAGCACATGCACGACTAGGAGAACATCATGATTCTACATATTGCCAAAAAGGAAATGCTGGAGATGCGTCAGGATGGGCGCTTTCAGATTGCGGCAGCGATTGTGATGACGCTGCTGTGTGTGTCGCTCGGGATTGGCTGGCAGCAGTATGTCAGCATCAATCGTCAGCATGAGCAGGCCCGGGCTGAGACTCGGGATCAATGGCTGACGCAGGGGAAGAAGAACCCGCACTCGGCGGCGCATTACGGGGTGTATGCGTTTAAGCCAAAGAGCCCGCTGTCGCTGGTGGACCGGGGGGCGGATAACTATACGGGTGTCGCAGTGTGGCTTGAGGCGCACAAGCAGAATGAGTTTAAGTACAAGCCGGCTCGGGATGCGAATACGCTCGCCCGGTTTGGAGATCTGACGGCATCGAGTGTGTTGCAGTTGCTGATTCCGCTACTGGTGATTTTGATGAGCTTTTCGGCGTTTGCCGGGGAGCGAGAGCAGGGGACTTTGCGGTTGGTGTTGTCGATGGGTGTGCCTCGACCGACGCTCGCGATGGGGAAGGCGTTGGGGATTGCCGGCGGGCTTGGGATGTTGCTGGTTCCGGCGGCGATTGTGGGATCGGCGGCTCTGGTGCTGGCAAGCGATACGGGGTCTTTTGTTGCGAACTTGCCTCGTTTGGGATGGATGACGTTGAGTTACCTGCTTTACTTTGTCGCCTTCATTGGAATCTCGCTAACGGTTTCAGCTCTGGCGAAGTCGGCACGGTTGGCGCTGGTTTGTTTGTTGGGCTTCTGGATTTTTAACGGGCTTGCGGCACCGCGAATTTTTAGCGATTTGTCGCGGACGGTGTATCGGACGCCTTCGAGCTTTGCGTTTTCGCAACGGATGGATGCGGATTTGAAGAAGGGCTTTGATGAGAACGGGTTGAAGAAGAAGCTGCTGGCGCAGTACAAGGTGGCGACGATTGAGGAGTTGCCTATCAATTACGCCGGGATTTCACTGAAGGCTGGCGAAGACCATGGCAATGAGATTTACGACAAGCAGTATGGAGAATTGTGGGACACATTTGAGGCACAGAACCGATTGCAGCAGCAGGGTGGCTTGGTGGCTCCGTTGATGGCGATTCGGTCTGTGTCGATGGGATTGAGCGGGACGGACTTTGCACAGTTTCGGGATTTTTCGGTGGCTGCCGAGAAGTACCGGCGTTTGTTTATCGATGTGCTGAATGCTGACATTACTCGAGCGCCAAAGACAGAGACGGCGCATATGGGGGACGACAAGTTGTGGGCTTCGGTGCCGGCATTTGAATACAGCTCGCCTGATGTGGGGATTGTATTGAGCCAGCAGACCTGGAGCCTGGGCTTGCTTGCGCTTTGGGCTTTGCTTGCCAGCTTGGCCGCAGGTTGGGCGGCTACGCAGAGGTTGCGCGCAGAATGATTGCCACGATTGCGAAACAGGAATGGCGTCTGCTGAAGGCAGACCGGACTTTGATTGCCGTCGTTTTGTTGATGGCGACGTTGGTGGGTTATAGCCTTTACAACGGCAGCTCGTGGGTGGCTTTTCAGCGGCAGACACTAGCGGCGGCGGAGGCAGAGCAGGGCGAGCGGATGTTAAAGTTGAAAGGTATTTTGGTGGCTATTGAAGAGGGGCGGATGGAGCCGAAGGGGTTTCAAGATCCGCGTAGCGCCGGTGCAATTGGAGGCACCAGCGCTGCGCCGTATCTTGCGATGCCTCCGGCACCGCTGGCGACGCTGGCCATTGGGCAGAGCGATTTGTATCCTTACTACTTCAAGCTGAATTTGCGCTCGAAGCAGGCGATACTCGCCAATGACGAGATCGAGAACCCGACGAATTTGCTGGCCGGGCGCTTTGATCTGGCCTTCGTGCTGGTGTATCTGTTTCCGCTGCTGGTGCTGGCGCTTGGGTACAACATGATCTCGGCGGAGCGAGAGCAGGGGACGTTGTTGCTGGCGCTTTCGCAGCCGATTACGATGTCGCAACTGGTGACCGGCAAGGTGCTGTTGCGGGGTGGATTGTTGCTGGGGCTGGTGATTGGTTTTACTCTCATTGGGGCCCTGGTTACGGGTGTCGATTTATCGCTGCCGACGGTTTGGATGCGGCTTGCGTTGTGGATTGGAATGATGACGCTGTATACGGGGTTTTGGTTTGGGCTGGCAATTCTGGTGAATGGCTATGGAACGAGTTCGGCGACGAATGCTTTGTCGCTGGCCGGGTGTTGGTTGGGGCTGGTGCTGGTATTGCCTAGTGTGGCGAATCTGATTGCTACGGGGATGTATCCGGTGCCGAGCCGTGTGGAGATGGTGCAGGCCATGCGGACTGCCGGTAAAGAAGCGCAGACGAAGGGCAGTGTGTTGCTGTCGAGGTATATGGAGGACCATCCAGAGTTGATGCCGGGTGGGGAGAAGCCTCAAGCGGATTTTGCGAGTTTGAGCTATGCGGTGCAGATGGAAGTGGATAAAAAGGTGCAGCCGATTCTCGATCACTTTGAGGAGCAGGTAGACCGGCAGCAGAGCTTTGTCGATGGGTTCCGGTATCTGTCGCCGGCGATTCTGGCGCAGAGTGCGATTAATGATTTGGCGGGGACGAGTCTGGGGCGGTACAAGCATTTTAGCCGGCAGGTGGATGGCTTCTTTGAGGCATGGCAAAGTTACTTTTTACCGAAGGTGTTTAGCAAGGTGAAGCTGAATTCGAAGGATGTCGCTGGGTTTCCTGTTTATGGGTATCAGGAGGAGACCGATGGGGAGATTCTGGGACGTGTGGGGGTGGTGCTGGCCGGGATGCTGGTGTTGAGCGGACTGGTGTTGGTGGTGGCTTATGGCCGGCTGAAGAGGGTAAGTGTGGCGGCATGATTTGGGTTCTCTTGTTGATGCTTGCGCCAGCGCTTTATGGAGCTGAGGTGAAGTGTGCGGATCTGGATGGACTGGTGCCAGGGAAGGTGTTGAGTGGGGTACGGGCGAAGGTTCTGATTTTGAGTGCGCAGAAGGATTTGGTGGAGTTGAGTTGTGATTCGGGGAAGCGCTTGTTTTGCCGGGTGTGGGAGGGGGATCTGGGCCAGCGGCTGGATTATTATTTATCGGGGTTGCGGACGTTTAAGACGATTGAAGAAGTGAATGGGGTGGTTAGTGTGAAGAAGGGAGCGAAGGGGGATTGTTGCGCTGATGCTGGGGGGCAAAAAGCTATAAGTGGTATTGGGGCGTTCACTCATCGAATGGTTTGTGCGTATTTTCACTGATTCCGATCAGCGATTTCACGGCAAACCGATCAGTGATTGGGCGCGGTGAAAAGAGTGATCGGAATCAGATGAAATTTCTTTGGGGGTGAGGTTGGCGCTGGAGACCGGCATGCGATCCGATGATGGACGTGCCACGAAAGAGAGTCTCCATGAGAAAAATTAGAGAAGCGGTGCGGATGCATCGCGATTTGGGCTTGAGTCAACGCGAGATCGGGCAAGCGACGGTGCACGATTACCTGCGCCGCTGGGAGGCGAGCGGACTAGGCTGGCCGCTCGAAGCCGGCCTCAGCGACGCTCATCTGGAAGGCAAGCTGTTTGGCGGAACGGTCAAGACCGTGAAGCCATCGGCGAAGCCATTGCCTGATTTTGCGCGGGTCCAGGAGGAACTGCGGGCGAACAAAAGCGTCTCGCTGCAGTTGCTGTGTGAGGAGTACCGCGAGGCCCATCCCGGTTCGCATTACTCGTACGTGAGTTTCTGGCGTTACTACGATCAGTGGCGCGACAGTCAGGACGTGGTGATGCGCCCGGAGCATGTCCCCGAGGAGAAACTGTTCGTAGACTGGGCCGGGCCAAAGCTGACCTGGCACGATCCGAAAACTGGCATCGCGCAGGCGGCCAGTCTGTTTGTGGCGGTGCTCGGGCCAGTAACTATACTTACGCCGAGGCGACGCTGGATCAGAAGATGGAGCGTTGGCTGCGGGCGCACGTCAACGCCTTGGAGTTCTTCGGGGGAGCGCCGCGGATCTTCGTGCCGGACAACACGCGAACGGCAGTCACCGCAAGCTGCCGTTATTCGCCTGAGATCAATACGAGTTACTTGGAGATGGCAAGATAATACGGAGCTGGCGTGGTGCCGGCGCGTCCGTACAAACCGCGCGACAAGGCCAAGGTGGAGATGGGCGTGCAGATTGCCGAGCGATGGATCATGGCCTCGCTGCGGCATCGGCGCTTCCATTCTTTGGGAGAGTTGAACGAGGCGGTCCAGGACTTACTCAAGCGGCTCAACCAGACAATGCGAACCCCATTTCGAGAAGAGAAGAGAGCCCCGCCGGAGGGAGCTCCCGGCAAGTTCAGGCGGATTGGGCTCGTGCGGACGCAAATTCAGAGGATCGGCTGGCACCGGGATCGGCCGTCAACCGCATGGCTCCCTCATAACCTTTGGCCACGCGATAAATCACAAAATCGAAGTATCCAGCCATCGCTCGCAGGAGTTCGAGTTCGTCGTAAATGTCAACTGGCGAGAGATTGTAATTCTGCTCACTGACATAGGTGCGGATGGCACGCTTGATCGAAATCACCTTGAGGATTACTTCATGGAGGGGTATGGCCTGGGCGTAGCGTGTTCGGCCCAATTCTTCATAGTGAAGCGCAATGGACGTATCGTCTTTGGTGCAGAGCCAACGGCCAAGGTTGGTGGTGAGATCGCGAACACGATCGCGAATCTCATGATCGGAAAGGGCCCGGTAACTGGAGAGGGCGGGATCCTGGTTGCGGGATGAGATGACAGCAAGGGCGATAGCTTCCCAATTGGATTCAACTCTTTGTAGGAGACGGGCGGCAATCATGGAAAATCCTTTTACTTTGAAGTCAGAAAAAAATATGGAGCAAGCGCTAGGTCGGGGAATAAGAGCGCTTGCTCCATGTGGAAATTTGCCAAAAATCAGAAGCAGGATGCGATTTGAATTCTCGCAGCCGAAGTCTGAAGCTTTCTGGCTTTCTGCGCCACTTCATCTGCATAGGCACGGATGATGAAACGGTGCTTCGGAAGATCTTCGCTCGCCAGACGGTCTCTGCTGTCGTGCGAAAGAATGAGCGATTGGATCTTCTGCCGGAGGATGGTCCCGGTGGCTCTATTGGACTCGTCCAGCTTCCGGTTGGAGGCTTCAAATCGATGGGCGATAAGATCGAGCTTAGAAAGATTCCAAGTCATCATCTTAGATTTGGCGATTACGTTTACAGCGTTAGGCCCCTTCGATATAAAGGCATTCTGCAAATCGTTTGCGCTGCGCTCGAGTTCCTGTGCAGTCTGCCGGATCTCTGAAATGTGCCGCGTATCCAAGGCGAAGGAGCACAAGGCCACGATAAAAAAGCTTCCGGCGGTCTTGCAAAAATGTCCCAGACTGCTAACATTTCTTTCCTTCATGTTTTTTAATGTATACGGGAACCAAAATTTTGTCTAATTGATGTTTTCTCGCTTTTAGATCGGGAAAACCGATGTATTGTCAAACTGAGAAAAGGGTGTCGCGGGCTGCTTCGCAAAGTGTGAGGACGGCTGGATGTTTGAGGCGGCGCTCGAAAGAGATGGCATAGAAATTCTCGCGCACCGCGTCAATTCGTCCGATTGCCTTGACGCGGTAATGATCGCGAACCTCGGCTTCAATGGCGCTGGCGGCGACAAAGAAGCCAGCGCCGGCACCGCCGAAAGTCTTGAGCAGTGCGCTGTCGCGAAACTCCCCCACAACAGAGGGACGAATGCCTGCGGCATCCAGCCACTGGTCGAAAGATTGCCGGAGCTTTGAGCCTTCAATGGGCAGGAGAAACGGAGCGCCGTTGAGACAGGCCGGGAAGATACCTTTGTATCGGGCGACCAGACTTGGTGCGCCGAAGACAGTGACACCACAACTGCCCAGTAGATGATTGAAGGCGCGGCGGCGTGCGAGTGGGGGAATCTGCTCATCGGCGAGAACGACGTCGAGACGATGTTCGGCAAGTTCTGCGATGAGCTGTTGGGTTGCGCCCTCTTCGCAGATCAGTTGTACAGGTTCGGGCATGACCAGAACAGGTTGGAGGATGCGGTAAGCAATCATCTTGGGAACAAGATCGGAGATGCCTACCAGAAGACGACGCGGCCGACCGCGTGGCCGGCCCTTGATGGCGTCTTGCAACTCGCGACCGAGACCGAAAATTTCGTCAGCGTATTGGTAAACAACCTGGCCGACTTCGGTGAGAGCAAGACCGCGGCCAGATTTGCTGAAGAGCTTCTCGCCAAGGGTGGCTTCCAGCTGGCGGAGTTGTCCGCTGATGGTGGGCTGGGCAAGGTTGAGGGACTTGCACGCCTTGGCGATGCTGCCCTGCCGGGCTACGGTCCAGAAGTAAAGCAAGTGATGGTAGTTCAGCCATTCCATAACTTGAAGTTTAGGCTCTTACCAGTTGAGGACGCCTTCGACGGAGTGGGCCTGGCGCTTGGAGACTACGAATTCCTGGCCGTTGGATAGGGTGAGGAGCCAGCGCTGGCTGGACATCGCCGACATCTTTCTTACGTGCTCCAGGTTCACCAGCGAGTTACGGTGGATGCGCTGGAAGTTGAGGCCTTCCAGCTTATCCTGAATGGATTTCAGGGTTTGTGTCGCGAGGAACTTTTGTTTGGCTGTGATGATCCAGACCAGTTCGCCTTCGGCCTGGAAGGCCAGGACTTCGTCTGCCCCGAGCAGGTAGTATTCTTTGCCCACTTTACCGACAATGCGGCGAGTACTCTTGTTGGTGCTGGCAACTGTCTCCTGGATCCTGGCTACGGTTTCGATGTTCTCTGAATGATTGCGGCTGAGGCGGCGGGCTTTGTCGATTGCCTTCGCCAGACGTTGCTGGCTTACAGGCTTGAGCAGGTAATCGATGGCTCCGGCTTCGAAAGCCTGGATGGCGTGCTCGTCAAATGCCGTTACAAAGATGAAGACGGGGATGTGTTCGCCGCCTTTGTATTCGCGCAGAACATCAAGGCCCGTCATCCCCGGCATCTGGATGTCGAGGAAGACGATGTCGGGCTTGGTGGTGGCGATCATCGCGAGCGCTCCCTGGCCGTCTTCGGCCTCGCCTGAGATCACGATTGTCTCCAGGGCTTCGATCTCCTCGCGCAGTACGCGGCGGGCGATGGGTTCGTCGTCGACAATAAGGGCGTTCAGCATTCAGGTACTCATCACAGCCTCTACTGCTTTTAGTTAAGCACCAAGGAGATTTTCGCTGGCGGCGGCTTCCGGGACTTGAGCGGGTGAGATTGGCTGGTGAGCGGGAATGCGGAGTTGGGCTCTGGTGCCGGTTTCGACGGCGGAAACGTCGAGGCTGGCGCGGTCTCCGTAGTGGAGTGTGAGGCGGCGGCGGACGTTTGCAAGCCCAACGCGATTCGATTCCTTTGAGCCAGATTCGATCAGGCCTCGGCCTGTATCGTGGACTTCGATCACCAGAGAGTCTTGTTCGAGGCGGGCGGTTAGGGTCATCGCGCCCGGGCCGGGTTGGGCGGCGATGCCGTGCTTGATGGCGTTCTCGACTAGCGGCTCGACGCTTAAGACCGGGATCATGAGGGTATGGAGGGATTCGTCAATTTCGATTTTAGTAGTAAGCCTGGGGCCGAGGCGGGCCTTTTCGATTTCGAGATAGGCCTCGATGATGATGAGCTCTTCTTCGAGCTTGACGGTGGATTTGGAGGTGGTGAGGAAGTAGCGGAAGACTTCGCTGAGGCTCAAGACCAGACGCCGCGCGTCGGCGGCCTGACGGGGGATGCTGCCGTATAGAGCGTTTAATGCGTTGAAGAGGAAGTGGGGGTGGATTTGGGCTTGCAGGGCTTTAAGCTCGGCTTGGACCATCAGGCTTTCGAGTTCGCGGGTGCGGGCACGGTCGATTTCGCGGGCGATGATTTCGCTGAAGCGGTCGAGTGTTTCGATATCTTCGGAAAGGAAGCGGCGGCCATAGAGGTGTAGATCGATCGAGTCGCCTTTGAGGAAGTGGAGACGGGCAGTGGCGTCGCTTTTGTCGTTGTCGCTTGTTGAGTAGGTCCAGCGTTCAGCTCGGAAGTAAGTGGAGACGATTGTTGCTGCGCGGTCGAGCATGGCGGCTTCGTCGCCTTCTAGATTACGGAGGGAGTGGGTGATGACTTCCGGGTCACGACGGAGGAAGACCTGGCTGGTGAGCCAGCGCTGGAGAGACTCGCGTGCTTTGGAGAAGACGAGCAGGATGAGGGCGGCGCTGACGAGGGTGATGCCGTACCAGAAGGGGTCGTCGGATTGAGTGAGTTTGGCGATCTGGTGGCGGGTCTGCCAGAGGATCGCGACGACGAGAGCGGCGAGAAAGCCGCTGGCGGCGAGGCGGAGGAAGGCGTCCAGAAGGAGGAAGCGATAGTCCTGGAGGACGACGAATAGCGCGATGGGGATGCCGGCGTGGTGGAGTATGATCTCGGACCAGAGGGCGTGCGCGTCTGCGGAGTCGCGGAAGTGTAGAAACGAGATGCTGAGCAGGAAGAGGCAGATTGAGGCTGAAGGGGAGTGGTTGCGGAGCAGCGTGTAGCTGGCAGCGGCGAGGATCGCAAAGCCGATCGAGAGAGTGATGAGGGCGAAGCTGTGGATGGCTGGACCCTGGATGAAAACTTCGCTGATGTGGAGCAGGGCGCAGAAGGCACCGAGGGTGTAGCCGGAGGCTCGTAGAGGGCGGAGGTGTTTGCCGAGGCCAAGATCGAGGAGGACGGCAGGCAGAAGGCTAAGGCAGGCAAAGGCGAGAGCGGCGGAGGCGTTGGCCCAGAATGCGTTCTGGTCTCTCGTGGCGATCCCGAGGAGGAGGCCGAGATCCCAGCCTAGTGCCAGCAGCGTGGAGGCTAGAGGGAGGAGGCGCAGACGGTGGCCGCTACGGCGTGAATCGCGATAGATCAGCAGGAAGAGCGTAGCGAAGACGAGGATGCCGGCGCAGTGGCCGATCGTATTGACCCAGTGATGGCCGTGAAGATCAATTTCGGGAGTTGGCATTCTGGTGGATGCGCCAGGCCTCGCGGGCACGCTCGGCGTTGAGTTGGGAGTATTCGCCCCGGCCTGCTTCGTTGAGTAGAACTTGCTTGAGGCGCTCTTCGAATTTGGTCTGGATGATGGGCTCAAGGGCCTTCATTGATTTGGTGTCGATCAGGTAGGAGAGCGGGTATTCGAAGAGGCGTGTTTTCAAGTTGAATTGCTTGAGTGGATGTTGTTGCGAGAAGTCCTGGGTGAAGGTGCTGTCGCCAACGATGGGCTTGGGGAAGGGGGCTTCGTCGGCGAAGGTGAGGTAGCGGACAGTGGCTTCGATGGCGCTCGAGATGCGGCGGCGAGTGGATTCGCTCCAGCCTTCGACCACGTCAGGCTTGTGGTCCATCTCGTTCATGATGTGCTGGAGGTGAAGGGCAGCGCGGGTTTCGTAGTTGAGACGAGCGATGTAGTTGTGGCCGGTGGCTTGGTGGGCGAGGACGAGATGGGCGACGACGTCCGAGGTGGAGGTGGGCCAGGCGGGGGAGTCGAAGGTCTTGATGACGCTGGCCGCGTCGAGCTCTGGGAAGAGCTGGTTGCCCAAGTGTTTGAAGTTGGACTTGCCGGAGACGAACCATCCGCCCCAGCGTTCTTCCATCGGGCTGCGATGGTCGGTTATGAAGTTGCTGGTGTTGGTGTGGATCTGGCCGCTGGGCTGAGTG
>Ga0209490_10003959_pt1 | contig 13771 bp, 12 predicted proteins | sample MAT06_FD_187209 | JGI IMG/M metagenome (GOLD analysis project Ga0209490, IMG submission 187209) | Freshwater microbial communities from Lake Fryxell liftoff mats and glacier meltwater in Antarctica - MAT-06 (SPAdes) (version 2) | ecosystem: Environmental > Aquatic > Freshwater > Ice > Liftoff...
GTCAAGTATGCTGGCGGTACGCTCATCACGACAGCCTGCGATTCAGGTTGTGAGGTGTTCGCAAGAGCTTTTTTGGATGCAGGGTATCAGTCATTCATTGCCCCTGCTGTAGCAGTCGATATAACTTCATCTGCAATGTTCGTCTGTGGTTTTTTCTGCAATATGCTAGCCCACGAACGTGACATCCACAAAGCTAACTATACAGAGCGTGAGGCGGTGGAACGTGCAGCAGCGATCCAACCTTTCCCGGACGGAACCGCAGCATTCCGGTACTTTGGCAGAGACCACGACAGTTAGCGGTCTAACAAGCATAATGCAGAGGATAGTTGTCTTCGGCTGGTGAAGTTGAAAAGCATTTACGACTGCTGACCACAAACGTTATTGCTACAACACTCTTAATTACAAACTAATTGCAACGGTATAATTGATAGCCATAGCCATTGACCCAGGCAATATTAGTTTTTACTTCTTGGGGAATACAACGATCGAGCTGCACAGGAGCCTGAAAATTAACGAGCCAGACATTAATAGGATCAGTAAATTTTTCTACTTGCTGTTGTAATATTTTGCTGGCTGCACAATTGTCCCCTAGACATTCTCGCTCTTGTTGATGAACTAGTAGATATTGAGGTAAATCTTGAGTTGAATTTGGGGACTCTGAATTAGTTAAATTATCTACCTGATGATGACGCTGCCATTCCCAAGCTATACCCATCATTTCTCCAGTTTGAACTAGGGTATTATGAGTAGTTGCAATTAAGATCGGTGATTGGGAATTTGCTTGAATAATAGGAATCAGAAAATCTGGTCGGTAATACTTTTGATAAGCCAGATTAGTTGCCACCGTTAAACCACTACATAAACCTAGGAATAGAACTAAAATTACACCGTTTTTTCTCTGAGAAAATACTTTGATTCCTTGTCTAAATTGCTGTATTTTTGAGGATTGGGGTATTTCTAGATCGATCGTCGCTGATTGCTGCCAATGATAGTAAAGTCCCGCCCCGGCTATTAAAATCACAGCGGGAAAATAGACAAAATTGTATCTAGCTCCTCTAGTAATATCCATACCTAAAAAGTAGCTAATAAAGAAAAATAGCCCCACCGCAGTAAGGACAAAAATACCAATTAACTCAATCCCTAGTTTAGTTGCTGGCTCCTTTAGTCCCTCTTTGATCCCCCGATAAAATAAGGGAATCATCCATGCCAGCAGGGAAAATACCATGAAAATAATAAATACAACCATGACCACCAGATTGGGCCCTTCGATCGGCAGTAGATAGAGCATTGTTACCCACGTTGCCGCCGATTGAGCGATGGGGTTTAGGAAGTCTAATAGGGTTCGATCGCTACTCTTGATCCATTCTGTCATTTGGTCATCTCGACTATATAACCATAGCTGCACCCAAACCAAACTTCCGGCTCCAGTCCCCAAAATTGCTAATAAAATTCCTCGTCCTTGAAATAGGAGATTATTAACACTTAACCAGTTACTTCTATACCGCCAAATAAGATAAATTAGAGCCAGAATTTCGGCAATTAAAGTCAGGGCAAAAAAGTAATGAACGCCCATACCCAAAACATTAATTACGATCCACAAAAGACTAATTAACCAAGGGGTGCGCTGGTGTTGGATTAACTTCTTGCTGACAATTACTAAACAACTCAAGGAAGCAATTACAAATAATACTGCTGCTGTGTAATGCCTTGCTTCTTGGGAGATAAATATACCGTAGGGAGAAATAGCCATCAGGCAAGCTGTGAGATGGGCAATAATTACTGGAGTAAAAGCTAATCTGGCGAGTAAATAAATAGCGGGAATACTCAACACGCCAAACAGGGCAGGGAGCGATCGCATCACCCCCAAATCTACTAACTTATGGTCGGGGGAAAATACCTGCGCCCAGAGATTAGCAATGGCAAAGAAAATTGGTGGATGGTGGTCTTCGTTGATTAGGCTCTCGATCGCCTCCGGGACTCCGTGCTGGGGATTAACTATTAAGGGCTGCAATAACTCATTACTAGAAATTACCTGATCCAGAGGCACGCTATTAAATGTATTCCCTAAACTAAATACTAAAGTAGCAAATTCATCAGTCCACGGCGGCTTTTCTCCTAAGTTGAGAAACCTGAGAATTGCTCCCATAGTTATCCATCCGAAAAGTAGAACAACATCCCGATATTTTGACTTTTGGAAATTTGCTAGATAAAAGTTAATCATTTAATTATTTAAGCTAATCTAGTTCTCTAATCTAATTATTTTTAATTACCTAATCATTTCTAACTTCGGTAACCCGCCAACTTAGCTTGAGATTAATCCAAAAGTTCCAAAGAGTAACAATAATAATGGCAATTAATTTGCCTAGGTATTGATTTAATCCGAAGAAATTGTACAACACATTGAGAATCAACAGATGAAAAGCCAAACCTACTAAACAGACTAAATTAAACTTAAATAACCGAATTAACCGCCGTCGCTTTCCCGGTTGTCTGCGAGAAATATCACTAAAAGTCCACAGATCATTCCAGAAGAAGTTATTAATAATTGCCAACTCCGCCGAGACGATCGCACTACCGTTAATTAAGGCTAATTCCCTAGGGGTAATGGCGGCAGCAAGACCTCGATCGCCACTAATCCCCAGCAAGGAACACAGCAGAAAGAAAACCCCCATATCCACAAATACACCACTAAACCCCACCATCCCAAACCGAAAAAAGCGAGCCACTGGCCAGCGAGCCAAACGTAATCTGATTAGATGTTGCAAATACTCCACGTATTGCCGACTGGTGACTTTACTCTCCCCCATTTGCCGTTCTTGGAAGACATAGCCCACCTCCCCAATCCAGCGAATATCGCCCCTACCAAGGGTTTCAATCAAAATTTTATAACCCACAGGACTAAGTGTTCTCCCCTCCAAACAGGTACGGCGCACCATAAAGTAGCCACTCATGGGATCAGTCACCCTGCCGATCACACCGGGAAGAATTAACAAGCCCAAGGTCTGCGCCCCCCTAGAGAGAAACCTGCGAATGATACTCCAATCGCTGACTCCGCCTCCTTCCACATGGCGACTTGCCACCGCTAGGTCTGCCCCCTGCTTCATCTCCGCCCACAGTTTCAGCAATACCTCTGGGGGATGTTGGAGGTCGGCATCAATCACCCCCAAGATTTGTCCCCTTGCCACCTGCCAGCCCCGGATTACCGCCGTGGATAAGCCTTTTTCTTGGGTACGGCGCATGACTCGGAGTTGGGGATATTTCGCCATCAGGTTTTGGGCAATCTCCCAAGTTCGATCGGGGCTATTGTCATCCACTAGCACTAGTTCATACTGTCCCGGCAAAATACTTTCCAGTAGCGTAGTAAGTTGGGCAACAATTTGAGGCACATTTTCCCCTTCGTTATAGGTAGGAATAATTAGGGAGAAGATACACGGCTTGATTTGAGAATCACCTTGAAGATTAACCTGAAAATCAACTTTTTCTTTAGCTATTTTCTCTTCAGATATTTCATCTTGGGCTATTTCAGGCTCGATCGCCTCCACCAACCCCCCAGTTATTTCCGGCTCGAGGAGCAGCGGGGGAATAGTCAAGACTCCTGTAGGAACTGGGATCAAAGAAGCGGGTAAAGAAGAAGAAGTTAAATCTGAGTTGGAGTATTGATTATCCATGCTAGGCAAGTTGTAGGGCAATTGTAGGGCAGTTTTAAGTTAAGATAGCGTTGATTTGAAGATGAGACCTGTGAACAAGAAAATATTCCTTTTCTTACTATTTATTGTCAGTCTTGTGGCTACAGGGGTAGCAGCATTTCTCATGGGGGGAATTTCCCCAGATCGTCTCCAGCTTTTGTTGAATCAGACTGGAGTTTGGACACCTCTAATCTATATTGCCATATACGTTTTAGCCACAGTCTTGATTTTACCCTCTACTGCTCTGAATCTAACTGCCGGAGCAATTTTTGGTTTGTGGTGGGGGACTTTGTGGACGAGTATCGCCGCTATTCTTGCCGCCGTGGTCTCCTTTAGCTTTACCCGCACCGTTGGCAGGGATGTAGTAGCCCTCAAGTTGGGGAGAAATTTTCGGGAGATGGACGATCGATTCCAGCAGGGCGGTATATTTTATATGTTTGCCCTAAGGCTCTTGCCGATTATTCCCTACGGACTAGTTAATTTCACTGCGGGGCTCACTTCCATCAAATTCCGGGACTATTTTCTAGGAACCTTACTAGGAACTGTACCCGGTATTCTGCCCTTCGTGATGTTAGGTAGCTTTGGTCTGCGCGCCATTCAAACCGGAGAAATTCTCCCTCTGTTGGGAGCGCTAAGTTTAATTGCCCTGTTAGTAGTGGGGGCGACTTGGTATAAACGCAAGCAATAAATATTCCCCAAAAAGTAAAACCCCTGCCTTAAAGGATGTCTAAAAAGTTTCCAGCAACTAAAAATGTTCGGCGAAGCTCATCAGTACAAGCTTAATTCCTTAGGGCTGGCATCTGCTTAACCAAGTAATTAGGGTTTCTAGCTGTTGATCGGGTTTGAGGGCAGCAAGACCACGGGCAGTGACGGCTCCTTTGGAGTAGACAAGGCGGGATTTAGCATTGTCAGAAAGATTTTCCGCTAGGAGATGCCAAGCGGGTTCCTCCATGGCAGTTTCGAGGATAATGTGTTGCTTACTATCAGATTTGATCCGGGAGAAGCCGAGGGCTTTTGCCAATTGTTTGAGTTCTACTACTCGGAAGAGTTGTTGGGCGGCGGCAGGAATTTCTCCGTAGCGATCGAGTAAATCTGCCTGTACCTGAGCTAGTTCCAATCGAGTTTGGCTAGCGGCAATATTCCGGTAGGCTGCCATTTTTTGTTCGAGGTCAGGAATATAATCCGCCGGGATAAACGCCGTGAGGTTGAGGTCAATCTGGGTATCATCTACTTGGGGAATTTCCTGCCCTTGGATTTCCCGGATCGCCGTTTGCAACATTTCCATATACAAATCAAAGCCGATCGCCTCCATCTGCCCCGACTGCTCTGCCCCTAGGAGATTGCCCACCCCCCGGATTTCCATATCCCTAGTGGCCAGTTGATAGCCAGAACCTAGTTGGGTAAATTCCTGAATGGCTCGTAATCTTTGCCTTGCTGCCTCTGTGAGTTCGCTTTGTTTGGGGTAAAAGAACCACGCATAAGCCTGAACCCCCGATCGACCCACTCTGCCCCGGAGTTGATACAACTGCGCCAAACCAAAACGTTGAGCATCTTCAATCAAGATCGTATTCACCCTCGGAATATCCAAACCCGATTCAATAATTGTGGTACAGATGAGAATATCCGCATCCCCGTTGCTAAAAGTGAGCATGGTGGCCTCTAGCTCCTCTGGGGAAGTCTGACCGTGGGCAATGGCAATGCGTACTCCCGGAATCATGGAACGTAATAGGAGCGATCGTTCTTCGATGCCCTCAATCCGTGGCACAACATAAAACACCTGTCCCCCCCGTTCTAGTTCCTGCTTAATGGCAGTACGGATCGCCTCTGGCTTGTAGGGAGAAAGATAGGTTTTAATGCTACGGCGGGATGGCGGCGGGGTCGTAATCAGGCTCATTTCCCGGACTCCCGAAAGAGACATATATAAAGTGCGGGGAATCGGTGTGGCACTCAGGGTCAAGACATCTACTTGGGCTTTCAAGGCTTTGATTTTTTCCTTGTGATTCACCCCAAAGCGCTGCTCTTCATCTACTACCAATAGCCCTAAGTCCCGAAAACTGGCTCCCTTCCCCAACAGAGCATGGGTTCCCACCACAATATCTAGTTCCCCCGTGAAGAGGCGTTGCAAAAGGGCTTTCTTTTCTTCGGGAGTGCGGAACCGATTTAATAGCCCAATGTTAATGGGGTAGGGGGCGAAGCGTTCCTTTAGGGTGTGGTAGTGCTGCTGGGTAAGAATGGTGGTCGGGGCGAGGAGAGCTACCTGTTTGCCACTGGTGACGACCTTGAAAATAGCTCGAATGGCGACTTCAGTTTTGCCAAAGCCCACATCCCCACACACTAGCCGATCCATGGGTCGATCGCTCTCTAAATCTCGCTTAATATCCTGCACTGCCTTGAGTTGATCTGGGGTGGCTTGGTAGGGGAAAGAATCCTCCATTTCCTGCTGCCAAGGGTTATCGGCGGGAAAAGTAAAACCCTCGACTTTACTGCGTTTGGCGTAGAGTTCCAGCAAATCCACTGCCAATTTTTTGATGGTTTTCCGCACCCGACTCTTGGTATTTTCCCAAGCCTTACTCGCCATCCGGTGCAACTCTGGGGCTTTTTCCCCCACAGTCCGAAATCGAGAAAGAGTCCCCAACTGATCCGCCGCCACCCGCAGCAAACCATCGGCATACTGAATCACCAGATATTCCCTAATTTCTCGATTAATAGTCAAACTTTCTAAGCGGAGAAATTTACCGATCCCGTAATTACGATGGACGACGTAATCATTAGGCAATAATTTATTCGGGTCTACCTGTTGGGATACGGCGGTTCGACGCTTACGGACATAACCGGGAGTTGCTAGGGAATGCTGCCCAAAAAATTCTCGATCGGTCACCACCACCAATCTAAAAGTAGGTAAAATAAATCCCTCTAGCTCGGCTAAACCAGAATACTTGAGGGCGATCGGCGTATGTTGAATTTCCAGTCGATCGATGGCGGGGTAATCTTGGGGATTGGGGACAAACTGAGCGGGGCAGTCGTGTTCTTGCAATAGGGAAACGGAGCGAGAAGGCTGGGCAGACACCAGAAAAGTTGTAGAGGGTCGAGCAAGTTCTTGGCGAATCATTTCCGCAAGTTTGGCAAACTGATGGGGCAGGGTGGGAATCCTACGGCTGGCCAGGTTCACGGTGGCGATCGAGGTTTCTGGGAGAGTTTCCACCAGCTCTGATAAATACAAATGCCAGAAGTTATCTGCCTGAGCCAGCACCTGCTCAAACCGGAAATGGAGTTGCTGCCGTTCTGGATTTCCCTCTAGATTTCCTTCTAGATTTTCTGAGGATAACTGCTGCCATTGGGTTTCTGCATACTCCCAAGCCTTATTACTATGGGCAAGGCACTGGTCTAGTTCATCGATCGCCAGCAGGGTATTTTCTGGCAGATAGGACAACAAGGATACTAATTCCCCCGGATTAGTTCTAGTTTCCGTCTCATCTCCTGAGAACCAATGCTGAAAACTAGTTGGGGTCAGGGTCAGGGTCGTAATTTTATCTAGGGATCTCTGGGTTGCCGGATCAAATTCCTTGAGTTGTTCTAGTTGATCACCAAACCATTCCAACCGCACAGGCAACTCCGCCGCCACAGGGAACACATCCAAAATATCCCCCCGCCGACTAAACTGCCCTTCTCCTTCCACTAGGGGAACCCGGCTGTAACCCAATTCTGCTAGTTTCTGATCTAGGTGCGCTAAATCTTCGGTTAGTCCCTGAGTTAGCTGGATGCAGTGGGGTTGAAACTCTGTCGGTGAGGGTAAATGGGGCTGGAGAGCATTGGTGGTGGTGACGATCGCCCGCCCGGTTAAATTCTGGGTAGTGACTAAATCTGCCAAAATTTGCAATTGTCCCCAAGTAGTTTCCGATCCCGTCACCAAAGTATCAGTTGCACCGTCAGTCAAACCATCGTAGGGAGAAACTTCCAAGGTCGGGTAAAAATTCACACTCTGCCAACCCATAATTTCTAGTTGGGCAGCCCAGCGACTGGCTTCTTCGAGGGTGGCGCAGACTACTAACAGGTTTTTCCCTGCTGTTTGGGCGATTCCCTGTCGGGAGGCTAACGCCAACGCACTAGCAACCAACCCCTTGGGAAATCTCGGCAGCCCATTGAGGTGGAGGGATTGCTTTTGTTGGAGGGTTTTAATTAATTCTTGAGTAAGGGGCGATCGAGCCAATACCCGGAGGATGCCAGCGAGTTTCATAGAGCCAAGGGGAGCCTAGTATAGCTAAAAATAATCAAAGATAAAACAGAAACGCTTTTTAAGCCTTTTTTTAAGCCTTTTGATATTGACAATATTTTCTGTCCTTCAACTTATCTTAACAACAATTGGCAAAGAGAATAGAAAACCGATGATCCAGAGTATCCCCAAGCAGAAAACTCCCCCTTGAGAAATTTTGTATTTTGGTTATGGTGCAACGTGAGGTTACTAGCAAATGGGGTTGTTAAGATCAAGCAAAATACTATACTAATTAGGCTACAAAGTTGGGAGATGGGACTATGGAAGAATTGCTAGAACTACGGACATTACTGATGGATGGTCATATCTCCGAGGCTTTGCTACTGGTGGAGGAGATGACCGAGATGAGCAAGGATGACAAAATCAACAAGATTTCTAGCTTTGCCAAAATTCTCCTACTACATTTAATCAAACGTCAAGCAGAAGGCAGAACAACCCGATCATGGGATGCTTCTGTTGACAATGCGGTGTATGAAATTCAGAAAACGAATCGCCGCCGCAAAGCAGGGGGAAGTTATTTGACGATCGAGGAGTTGCAGGAAGCGATCGAGGATGCCTATCGAGTAGCCCTATCTAGCGCAGCCGCAGAAGCCTTTGGTGGTTCCTATTCGGTGACACAACTTTCAGCCATGATCGATCTCACTGCCATCATTGAACAAGCGATCGCTCTAATTTCAGAAGATCAAGTATTCGACAAGCGGGGCTAAAATAACGGGTAAGTATTTGATTGCTTTAGAAAAAACTATTTTAACTAAGCAAATTATTAATTAGGTTAATTAGGTCGTGATTATGCTAGATGTACAAGCAGAAGAGTTAAAGCCTTTGCTTAAGGAATTACTCCATGAGTTGCTGATCCAAGAGCGGGGATGGTTAGTCGAGCTAGTTTATGAAGTGATGGAAGATGCGGCTATGGCCCGGGCGATCGCTGAGGGAAAAGATAGTGAAAATGTCTCTCGTGATGAAATATTTGAGTTGTTTGAGTAGTAATTATACAAGTTGAGTTCCGCAAAACTTTTCGGCAAGACCTAAAAAACCTCAAAGATCGAAAGATTTTCAAACGCATTCAGCAAGCTGTTGAAGAGATAGAGGCAGCAAATAATCTACCAGATATCCGCAGCGTTAAAGCAATTTAGGGAAATGAAGGCTTTTATCGTATTAGAGTAGGTGATTATCGAGTCGGTTTATTTGTAGAAGATGGCGTTGTTGCTTTTGTTCGTATCCTCCATCGGAAAGAAATTTATCGTTATTTTCCCTAGGTATAGAGAAAATCAAACAAACTGGAGCTAGAGGGTTAAAAGAATGGAAGAGCTATTAGAGCTTAGGGAATTGCTAGTTGGGGGCAATATCTCCGAAGCTTTGCTGCTGGTGGAGGAGATGACCGAGATGAGCAAGGATGACAAAATCAATAAGATATCTAGCTATGCCAAGATTCTCCTCTTGCGTTTAATTAAGCGATCGGCGGAACAGCGCACTACACGATCGTGGAATCTGTCGATCAAAAATGCAGTGAACGAAATTCAAAAAACTAATCGGCGACGTAAAGCTGGTGGGACATATCTTAATGAAGCTGAGTTGCGGGAGACTTTTGTTGAGATTTACAATATTTCTCTAGAATTGTCTGCTGCTGAAGCTTTTGGGGGAGCTTATGAGTCGGCGGAGTTGGGGGCAAGGGTCGATCGAGAGGGGATGATTCAAGAGGCGATTAATTTAGTTTTTGGAGATACTGTATGAACAAACCACAGGTTGAGCTAACTGGGCTGACTAGCGTGGCTTGACCGAAACCTTGAAAATACGTGATGAATTAGCAGCCTTGTTCGATCGTTCTAATTGATGGTCGCAGTGGGAGCCGCCGAAACTGAAGCAGCTTACCTGTGTCTATCCTGAAGAAAAGCTCTTTAGTGGTGTGGTTGCCTCTAGTTTCCGCTCTGGTGACTACTGAAATTGAGGAGAAATATTTAATTATATTTTTTGTTAAATTGCTGTTTAGCTTCCTCGTAGAGTTCGATCGTAATCTGTGAGAAATTATTCTCTTGGGCGTAGTTTTCGATCTTTTTCCGGGCAAAGGGGCGGACAAAAAAGGGAATATCCTTTAGTTTAGCTTCGGCTTCAGGAGTCCATTGAACAGATTTATTCATTAGTTTAACTTTAGATTCAATTTAACGTTACGAAAGTTGTTTCTTTAGTAATTCTAAGGCTTCCCAGCGATGATCGATGACGGTGGGAGGCTCGCTGTTAGCTCTGGAGTTGGCTGGGGCAAGCCCTGCACAGTCTTGATTACACAATTGCTTAGAAGGGAGGGATAGACATAGCTGCTCGTAGAGCCATACCTCCGGCTGAAAATGTCCTTGGGGCGAGAGAGTTTCCACCAAATCTTCCCAAGCCAATTCCTGCTCTAGGGGACAGTCTGTAGGTTGATCAGCTGCCGCATCGAGAATAATCATTTCCTGCTGGTCAACTTGGAGGCGTTGGTTGTATTGTTGCAAGCATCGATCGCAACTCAAGGTAATAATCGTCTCTACTTTGGCTGTCACTTCCAAAAAACCACCCTGATGCCTTACTGCCATAGTTCCCCGCACCGGAGTTAGAGTTTCTAGATCGGTTAAAAACTGATCCACAGGGATTTCCTGTTGTTGCTGCTGGAGCTTGAGCAGGTGGGGAATAAAAATAGCTTCCATGGTTTTTACCTCCAACTCAGGGAAATAGAAGATTTAAGATGATCGGGGCTGGCGAAGACTCTAGGGGCAAAGACTTTAGATGGGCTCTTTGAGGCGAATGATCAGGCGACGATCGGGTTCCTGACCATGACTTTGGGTTTCTATTTCGGGGAATTCCTTCAAGAGTTGATGGAGATGGCGGCGATCAACCGAAGACAACGCCCGAATTTCTGCCTCTTCCCCCGTAGCCCGTACCTGCTCCACAGCCTGTAGCCCAATTTCCTTGAGCTTTTGGAATCTCTGGTCTCGGTACTGACTAATTTCTACAATATAGTAAGTGTGCGCCTCTGGGTCTGGGTCTTGGTTCAAGGTAGCATTGGCAAGAGACTGGATCGCATCAATCACGCTGCCCCCAGAGCCAATGAGAGCCTGAATTTGCTCTAGATCATAATTTTCCGTGTCAATGGTTAGCCAATTATTTACCCCCGGTTCGAGGGTGTTCGATCGTTCTTCCCCAGCCACCTTTGCGGGCATTTGGCACAAACTCAATAAAGATACCAGCCACTGTTGTCCCTGTTCCAAAGATTCCTTACTCATAACCAACCCGCCTCACCCATACTAAACTGGACTAAAACATCTGAACTATCTAAGTTTATCTAAGCTTACAGCACTTAAATAGCACTTAATTAGATGTCTTTTTCTTAGAGCTCTTTGGCTCAAAGGGCAGAGCTGCAACCTCTGATTTTCCATCCTTTGCCTTAGCTTCCTTTGCTTGCTCTTCAGCCATTTTCTGCAAATTTTCTGGCAGAGGCTCTCGCATCAAGAAGAAAGTCTGGACAGTCTGGAAGATATTGGCAACTACCATATACATCAACACCCCAGCAGGCAAGGGGAAGAAAAGGAACATCCCAGAAAAAATAATTGGGGTCATTTTGTTAACAGTAGCTTGCTGTTTATCCCCCGGTGTACCTTGGCTAGAAAGCTGTTGACTGACATACACACTAGTCCCGAACATGATAATTAGGGCAAGGACATCCCAGTGAATTGTGCCATCAGGATCGTAAGCTCCAACCCTGCCTAGGGCATCAATAAAGAGAAAACCTTTGTTTGCAGCAATCCCCGGAATCGTACCCTGAACAGTGGCCTCCCCAGTATCTAGAGCCACGATCGAGCCATCTTCTTTGACTTGAATTACATTTTCGCCCTTGGTTACAGTCCAAGTAGGCGTAATTTCGGTATCTGGGTAAGGGGTAAGTAACTCTGATAAATCCTTACCATCAGCACTCTTAAATTCTACTTGAGCTGTTTCCCCAACAACCAAACGATTACCTTTGGGCAACTCTGCCAAAATTGGAGCATGTACTCCGTCTGTAATATATATGTTTTGAGGCTTGGTACTAAAGGTTTGGGGCTGAATCAACTCCGTCTGGGCTGAAGGCAAAACTTGCACATCTACGGTGTAGTTAATATTGGCAAAGGGCGATCCCCGGAGCGTTGCAAACAGAGCAAATAGCACTGGCATCTGGAGTAACAAAGGTAGGCAGCCAGCCAAGGGATTAAACTCCTTGAACAACTTACTCATCTCCTCCTGTTGTTTAGTCGGATCATCCTTGTAGAGTTTTTGAATCTCCTCTTGCCGCTTCTTCATCATAGGCTGAGAGATTTTCATCTGCCGCATATTCCGAATCTGCCCAGCATTGAGGGGAAATACTGCAAAGCGGACGACTAAAGTCAGAGCGACGATCGCTAAACCGTAGCTTGGCCAAATCCCATAGAAAAAGTCTAGGATCGGCAACATTACGTTATTTGAAAGAAATCCAATACCAAAGTCCATGCTATTGTCGTTGCGCTGTTGTAAAGTTTTCTGATGTTTCTTGATCTAATGTAGCTGATTCTGGACCGAAATCACCGATTTTTTCCTAGCCCGGCTTTACTGATAACCAACCAGCACTAAGAATCACTGTTAAACTGATGAATACCACACAAAATCCCCAAGTCAACCGATTCAGGGGAGCCTCAGCACTGTTGGCACTGGTTAATCGTTGAGCTTGCCCACCAATTCCACCAATTCCATCTCCCTTGGGGCTATGGAGTAATACGATGATGATGAGGCCCAAGGCTGAGAGAGACCAGATAATTTCTACAATTTTTACGACTGTCATGGCAGAAAATTAATAGTTTAAATTTATAGTTTATTTGTTTAATATGCTTTACTTGCTTAGCTCAGATTTAATGTCTTGCGTTCTAATTTCTAATTAGGCAGGTTAACTCATACTTCCTATGTTGTATCTAATATAGCAGTCCTCACCGATTTTTCCTATAATGGGCGTTTACCAAAATTAGTAATTTTATGACTGTTAGTATCGTTACTGGCGCAGCAGGGTTTATTGGTTCACACTTAGTAGAAGTGTTGTTAAGTCAGGGGGATCACGTCATTGGCATTGACGAATTTAATGATTATTACTCGATCGACCTCAAATATCAAAATCTCCTTGCCAGCCAAAAACATCCCCGGTTTAAGTTGATCACTGGGGATATCCAGAACCTCAACTGGCAGGAATTACTAGAAGGAGTTGATTTTATCTACCATCAAGCTGCCCAAGCCGGAGTCCGCTCTAGCTGGGGAGTTGGCTTTCGGAACTACACCGAAAAAAATATCAACGCCACCCAAATTCTCCTCGAAGCTGCTAAAAATGCTAAATCTCTAAAAAGGCTAATTTTTGCTTCCACTTCCTCCGTCTATGGTAATGCGGAAACTCTGCCGACTCAGGAATCAATCTGTCCCCAACCCGTCTCTCCCTACGGCATCACCAAATTAGCCGCCGAGCGTCTGTGCTGGTTATATCACCAAAATTTCCAAGTCCCCATTACAGTCCTCCGCTACTTCACAGTGTATGGGCCTCGTCAGCGCCCTGATATGGCTTTTCACAAATTCTTCAAAGCTTCCCTCCATGATGAAGTCGTCCCGATCTATGGCGATGGCAAACAAACTAGGGATTTTACATTTATTAGTGATGCGGTGGTTGCCAACTTAGCTGCGGCGACAGTCCCGGCGGCGGTGGGCGAAACTTTTAATATTGGGGGCGGCAGTCGAGTTGTACTTTTGGATGTGTTGCAAGCGATGGAAAAAATTACTGGTCAGCCCATCCGCCGTAATTACC
>Ga0209490_10003962_pt1 | contig 13766 bp, 13 predicted proteins | sample MAT06_FD_187209 | JGI IMG/M metagenome (GOLD analysis project Ga0209490, IMG submission 187209) | Freshwater microbial communities from Lake Fryxell liftoff mats and glacier meltwater in Antarctica - MAT-06 (SPAdes) (version 2) | ecosystem: Environmental > Aquatic > Freshwater > Ice > Liftoff...
TTCATTCCCGATGGCGATCAGATTGTCAGCAAGACTTACATGACGCGAGTGGAAGGGGAAAACACCCGGTTACGCCATTATTTAGCGCGACTGCATCGTAAGACCCTCTGTTATTCTAAATCCGTGACAATGCTGAAGCACTCGATTCGCTTGTTACTTCACTACCTGAAGTTTGAAGATGTACCCGTTCCTGTCTGATTCATCCCTGTATTCAGCAACGCCAGATTTTTTTACTTTGAATAATCGCCCATTGATCTCTATTTTTTAAGGGGTGGTCTTCGTCTCAACGGGTGATTTTAGATCGCGAATCTTGTAGGTTCGGAGCAGTTCTAAACTGGGGCAACAAGCCGGGTCGCCGGGTCGAAATTGTTGAATTTTCGCTTCAATTGTGGCATTGGGCTTAATTGCGATCGCCTTTACTCTCACTTGAGGCCCCATAAATTCCGAAGAAATATTCTTAGGGATTCCCTGCTCATCCACCACTGCTACTAAATAAGTCACATCGCCAGCGTTGGGAATCGTCACCCTAAGAGATGCAGCCGCATCTTTTACACCATCTTTGTTTAAATCGCCGTAAGCCATCACATCATCTAAAGAAATGGTTCGTTGAGTGCTTTTATCTGTATATTTGCCGTTTACTAACTGGACAGGTCCTTTTGCCAGAAAGAAATATTCTGCATTTTTTAATTTTTCTACTGTTAAGGGCGAGTTCGATGGTGAAGGTGGTTGAGAGGGTTTGGGTACTGTTGTAGGAGTAGCGTTTGAAACAGCAGGGCTAGGGTTTGTTCCAGAAGTTTGACTTATTTGGGGAGAAGTCGTAGAAGATGAAGTGTTGCTGGAGGCAGCAGACTGCTCTTGAGTTTTGACGGTATTGCATCCTGCGAGGCTGATGCTAACTGCACATCCACTAGCAAGCAACATAAAACTATTTTTAAAGTTCACAATCATTTTCTGGGTCACTGTTCTGAAAAAATTTGCCGACGGGTAGTATTGATGTTCTTTTGCCAATTTTTTAGAAACTAAGCAGAACAATAGTAACAGCAAGGTTTTAATTGGATGCGTTTAGATGGAAAATACTTCACTCATATACCGCCTGGTTTGAAGAGGTGATTGCAAACTTATTAACGCAGCGCGCAACATTTTTTCGTCAAACGTTTGAGTAATGTTGCTCAACCGCAGCGATCGCCAAGGCATTAATTTCAATGGATTTTGAGGTATGAAAACTCACTATTTAATGATTGGTGGTGGATTGATATTGTTAAGTTTGGTATCTGCAACCGCTATTCTTCTAAAAGTTGTAGCTCCAACAGATGTAGAAGAAAATCAGGCTAAACAGACTTATAAAACTCAAGCTAAGACCATTGAAAAGTCAATTTTTCTAGAATCCCCAAAAAAGCAAGAGGATAGGATCTACCAAAAAGTAAACAGCGCAGTTGTCACAGTTTATGGAGCGAGAGAGTTGGGATCTGGGATGATTGCGCGAACAGACGGATTGGTTTTGACGAATAAACATGTGGTGGAAAACTCCACTTCCCTTAGAGTAAAAACTGCCACAGGAGAAGTCTACGAAGCGGAGGTGATTGATTTTGATCTGCGCTATGATTTGGCGATCGTGCGATTGAAAACAAAAGCCACTGCACCCACGGTTTTGCCAACAGTCACCCTGGCAAACACCCTACAATTGCGACCAGGCGATCGCGTCTATGCGATCGGCAGCCCCGGCGGCAAAGCCGGAACCATGACAACTGGCAGTTTTCTCCGCACGACTGAGCAAGGCAGTTTGCAACTTAGTTCAGGGCTGCTTAGCCCAGGCAACTCTGGGGGACCATTGCTCAATGCCGATGGTGAAGTAGTGGGCATTAACAAAGGTGTTTTGCAAGACAATACAGGGCTTGCCACTAGCGTGGTTGCGATCAAGGAGTTGCTATCTCGCTATGATGCCATGCGCGATCGCCCCAAAAAATAGGGGCATAGATCCTGACGAGGCGATCGCCCCTTCTTTACTATTGGTCAGCCTGGAGTTGTTGGAGTTGGGCGATTGTTAGTCCTGTGATTTCCGCGATCGTTTCTAAAGGCAAACTTTTTCGGAGCATATTAAGCGCTATTTCCTTTCGCTCCTCCTGCCTGACCTCCTGCCTGACCTCCTGCCTGACCTCCTGCCTGACCTCCTGCCTGACCTCCTGCCTGACCTTTTGGGTAACCTCTTGAGTAACCTTTTGCCTAATACGCTCTTCAGTCTGCTGTTCCCATGCTAAAAACGATTCCGATAGTGCCATGAGGTTCTCCTGTTCATTCCAGCCTTCAATCTCACCCAGTTCTATTTTAACTTTCCAACTCGTCAGCAACCGCAGAATTGCATTTCGCCGAGGATGGCTAGGGGGTAGCGCCAATACTTCTCGAATCGCCTGTTCCTGAGTTTGATCGCGCCCTAACACGCGCAACCACAGCGTCTCCTCCGTAACAGGAAGTTGATCAACCGCCACGATCGCCGTCTTGAAAATATCTGATAAGAAGTAGATCCCCGGCATCCAGTCTGGTTTGACCACCCCACAGATCGCTTTCAACAAGGGCTTAGAGGTCGTTGCAGCCAGTATCCAAAGCCACGGCAGATCTGCTTCTGCAAATTCCTCTCGTTGCGCTTTGCGTCGTTCATCTTCCTGTATCCAGATCAGCTTCATTACCGAAACTCTTACCTCGGTTTGGGTAGGCACATTGCGGTAAGGTTCCAACAGGCAAGGAGTCTGCACGATTCGCCCTAACAATCCTAAGTCTTCAGTTTGAGCAACCTCTGGACTGGGAACAAACCAGACATCCACGAATTTTGCTTCACCCGGAATCTCATATTGTCGTTGCACGGTGCCAATGGGGGTGAGAAACTCCTCTAAGTACTGCTTCGATAACTGATCGAAGGGGTTTTGAGCCATGGGATCAATCTCGGAATTTAAGTCAAATAATTCTATTGTACTGCTCTGAAAGTGCCACCCGTCGGCAAGGGGTACAGGGGAAAACGCGATCGCCCAACAAAATTAGGGCGCGCAGATGCCGATTTCTCACAGCGATAGCAGTTGATGATTGGGAATATTGACTGCCCCAATGGAAGTGAGATTTTGACTGATGCTGAGAACAAAGCGCAGTCTAAACGGTTAGGCGTGTGGGCTGGGAAGAATCAGAAGCCGTGGGAATTTAGGCGATCGCAGCGGTAGAGATTACATTCGACTAATGATATTTTTAACGATGCCAACGCCAGTCACCGCCTGCCACGTAAACAAACCCATTAGCACCAAGTTCAAACCAATGTGAGTGTAGCGCGCCCAATCGCTGCCCTTTTGCATAAGTGGCGATAAAGACGCTGAAACGGCAATCATGCCAGTCATGCTCAATCCCACAATTAAATGAGGATTCACAAACAGTTTGCCACTGTTGATGAAGGTTGCGCCCATTGCGCCAATTGCACCCACCACCATTAGCGCTAGCAATAAGGAACCCACCTGATAATGCTTCAGGTTAAATTTACCTTTAATCAACTCTTTCTTTTCGTCGCCTTGGGCTGACCGAGTTTTGCGAACCTTTATCCCTAAATATAGGGCATAGACAGTTAGGGCAAGCAGCACCCACATCAAAACGGGGTGAATAAATTGGCTCCAAACTTTAATGGATTTGAGAATTTCAGGTGTCATAAGAACGGCAGAAGAGAAGGATCTTCATAAAAAGTAGCACGGGCGATCGCCCTCAGCACGTTCAGTTTCCACATTGCTTCCTAGCTAAGCACCAACCACCGCAATACAGTCAATTTCTACCAGCAAATCCTTCGGCAACCGAGCCACTTCCACACAAGCACGAGCAGGCGCATTTGTTTCATTGAAATAGCTGGCATAAACCGTGTTCATGGGGACAAAATCATTCAGGTCTTTTAGGAATACCGTGGTTTTAACGACATCGTCTAGGGTCGCTCCCGCTGCCCTCAAGATTGCTTTGAGATTGGCGATCGCCTGCTCGGTTTGTTGGGTAACATCGCCTGCTCCCACAACATCCCCCGTTTGTGGATCGAGGGCAATCTGCCCCGCCACAAATATCATGCGACCCGAAGCCGCGATCGCTTGATTGTAAGGCCCTACCGGAGCCGGGGCTAAATCTGTCTGAATTACTTCACGAGACATAGAAAAAGACCAGTGAGTTTTAGGGTTTGAATTATTTCTATTAACTCACATGCAATGTGCGACTGTCCTAAAAAGCCACCATATAGCCCTCTTCCATGAAAGCCAGCGATTCCGGGTTCGACGATGGTTTTGGGTTAATATGCAGTTTCTAACGATTCAGTTGCAGAAAGGCTTCTACTTCAGCGGCGATCGGCTGAGCCGCGATCGCGCCGGGGCGAGTGGTCGTCATCGCGCCAACAGCACTTGCATAGCGAACCATTGCATGAGCAGTATTAGCAGTTTCCAAACTTTGAATGCCATGCTGACACAGTTGGTGTAAAAACCCTGCCAAAAAACTATCTCCGGCTCCAGTTGTATCTTCCACGTCGATCTCAAAAGCAGGAATTTCTCCTTGATTGCCCTGTAGCCAGTAAGCGCAGCCTTTTTCTCCAGCAGTCACCAGCACACCCAACACATCCCCAACTTGCTCGGCGATCGCGCTTGGATTCGTCGTTTCAAACAGCCACTCTGCCTCTTCATCCGATAGTTTGAGGAAATCTGCCTGCTTGACCAACTGGCGAATGACAGCAGGAGCCGCCGCCGGATCATCCCAAAACACAGGTCGCCAATTCACATCTAGCAAAATTTTAGTGCCAAATTGTTTAGCAAGATGAAGTGCCCGCATCGTCGCCTCATGGCTATTGGGATACGCCATTTCTAGAGTGCCTAGCACCAGAAATTCTGCTGTTTTAAATAACTGAGTAGGAAGCTGATCCGCTTGAAGCTGAGTGTCGGCAAATTCAGATGTGTCGATGTTGCCAAACCCTGCAAAGGCGCGATCGCCTGTCTCAGAACGCACCACATACACTCCACGAGTTGGTGCAGTGGAGTGGCGCTGCACCCCGTCTATATTGACCTGGGTTTCTTGCAGCAGCCTCACCAAAATATTACCCAGATCGTCTTCGCCTACACACCCGATAAAACCACTAGAAGTCCCTAGTTTCACTAACGCACAGGCAACATTGGCGGGTGCCCCTCCGGGATAGGGAGTCCAAGAGGTGACTTGCTCATACGGTAAGCCGGGTTGGTCTGACAAAAAGTCAAACAAAATTTCGCCAAGACAGAGGACACGAGGGTTAGTCATCAAAATTCAAACTTTAGAACTTTATCTTGCAACACCCTAGACTCCAACCAGCTTGACAGTAGCTACAGCATTAATTGCTCTAGGGCATGGGTATCAGAAATGCATAGAAAGTCGCGATCGCGAGTAATCAGCCCTTTCTTTTCTAACTTACTAAGCACACGAGTAACGGTTTCCCGTGCCAGACCGCTGAGACTGCTTAGTTCCCGATGGGGCAAATTAGGAATTTCTGTTCCTGTTCCGCTAGCGCTAACTTTACCCTGTCCTTCCGCCAAGAATAGCAAAATATCTGCGACCCGCGATACACTGTCTGACTCGCGTAGCCGCAAACGGCGATTCACTTGCCGCAAGCGGCGCGCCATCAGTTTTGCTAATCGAATCCCTGACTGTGGCTCGGTAGTCAATAGCCGCACAAAATCTTGAGCCGGCATGTTGCCAATCACAGTCGGAGCCAGAGTAATCACATCCGTAGAGCGGGGCACCTCATCCAGGGGAGCCATTTCGCCAAATAGTTCGCCCTTACCTAGAATGTTCAAGGTGACTTCCTTGCCATCCAAATTGTAGGTACGGATTTTGACCCAGCCACTCAAAATAAAATATACAGAGCTACCCCAATCGTTTTCCAACAAAATCACTTGATTTGGAGGATGGTTGCGGGTTACTACATTCATCGTCGCTCTTTCTACAGCCGCTTCGGGCAAGCCTTCAAAAAAGAGGGATGAACGAATTAAAATGCTAGCGGGGATGTCTCGAGGACTCAATCGATCTTCCATCGAGCGATACTTCAGGATACAGCAATAAACTTCATGTCAGGATAAATAATAGTTTACTCGTCGTGCTTTGACTCAAGTAATTCGCTCAAGCTGTTCTAAAAAAACAGAAATTTCACATTCTTAAAGAGATTTCTCAGCATTAGACAGCTTCTAAACTAACCGTGCTGTACATAGACGGCACTTTCAGGCACTTGTAACAAGAGCTTCACAAGCGCGATCGCACTTGAATAATAGCTCAGAATAGTAGATAGTTTTCCAAAAAATTGTTTTTTCCCTGCTTTCCTGAAGTACACTTCTATCACTTTGTACCGCAATATAGTGTTAGTGAGATTGTGACACACTTTAAAGATAGAACAGCACCCCTAACCCAACGGGCAAACTAGAGTGTTAGCCGTATCTAGCGTGACCATCTACTACCAAATTTCAGAATCACCTATGCTTTTAAGGTGAGCTTTGCCTAAGTGTTATCCTGAAATACTTTTGCTCAAGAGTATGAGCTAGAAAATACCGCTATACCTTGTATTCTCCTTCCTCATTTATTAGTCAGGGTCTACATTGTGACTTCTCAGAAGGATCAAATCCAAACCTTAATTGCCGAAATTGATAGCGTCTTACAAAAGACAAACTCCCGCTTGCCGTGGGTAATGTCTGGAGAGATTGCTCAACAGCGGCAGGTTTTGGAGCGCGTTCGTAATTATCTGGTAATCCTTCAGCAGCAATTGCCTCCAAGTGGACTGAGGCAAGAATCAGATTATGCTTCGCCTCTGGGATACCCACCAGAGTTTTATTCGTCTGGTGTTTCCGTGCCAGGTTTGCCAGCGGTAGATGCTCAGCAAATGATGCAAACCATTTTGCAAGAGATGAGCTATCTGCGGGCAACCGTTATGCAACCGATGCAAGCTGATCTTGAGAATCTGCGGCAGCGGCGAGAAGTGCTAACCCAAGAACTCAGCCATTTAGAAGCTGAGCGACAAAATCAGACGGTGACTCAATCTTCTAACCCGCAACAATTTACTGATGAACTGGTTCAAGTGCTGATGAGCCGCTTGCAAGAGAGTTTATCTCAGCAAATTAGTCAAGCGTTGGGCAATCTTCAGGCTCAGACGTTCGCCCATGGGGCAAATCCGCTCAAGTCAGGCGAACCGTCGCCGGGTTCTCTTGCGAATCCTCACTATGAGCAATTGCAGGCATTGCGATCGCGCTCTGACCAGATGCTAGTGACCCTAAATTCCACTCTCAACATTGTATTTGAGTCGCTGCAACGCAACATTCACACCTATCAAGAATCACTGATCCAAGGGTTAGAGCGAATAAATAGCACGGGGCAACAAAGCGAAGCAGCGTTTAAAGCGCTAATTAGCGAGTTGGCGCAGCAGTTAAACCAAGAAGCGTCGTCTTATTTGCTCTCCTCAGCTCAAAAGCAAGTAGAGGTAAGCACCGAATCGGGAACTTCAGCAGTGGGTGAAGAGTCTTTTAACCCTACGCCTGAGCCACCTTTGCAAGTCACTACCGACCCATCAATCGCACCCACCCCTACCCTCAACTTTCCTTATCCAGGCGGGTCAGTGTTGGCAACTGATTTGTCTACCACAGCCCAAAGCGGGGAAGTCTCAGATGAGGAAAAAAGTCTGCCGCTGATGCCATTGGATGTAGCTTTAGAAGCTTGGTTGCGATCGACCGAGAACAGCAATTTTGATATCACAGAATTAGGTTCAAGTTCTCTAGAGTTGGATAGTCTATCGACTGATTCAACCGCCCCTCAACCTGAAGTAGATTTTCCCTATCTCAGTGATATCGCGATCGCAGACTCCAAAGTGCTGACATCGGATTTGGCTGCGACAGACGAAACCCCTGCCGAGTTGGATGATGCTTTTAAACTATTAGAATCGTTAAGCAGTGAAGTAAGCGATCCTCTTACTTTTAACTCACTGCAAGACACAGATGCACAGATCGATCAAATGCTCAGCTTTGTGCAAGCACCTCTCTCTGAGAGTCCACCATCCGTAGAAAATATCTCCGTTGAACAGGATGAATTTTACCAAAGCTTATTTGGTGATAGCGCTACCGATCACGCTGAACCAGAGGCGAATACTTTCGTTGCACAGACTTTCATTGCACAGACTGCCGTTGCACCCTTAAGCGGTAGCCAATCAAATGACTTTTCGCCAGAAAACACAAATCTCGAAGCGGCTAAACTTGATACCGAGCTGGACAACATTGACAATTTAGCAACTTTGGCTGACTTGACGTTTGAACCGATTGGCAGCGATTCAGAGTTGCCCGAACTCTTTATGGAAGCAACCGCAGCCGAAACAACTTCTATCACCGAGCTACCCGCTAGCTTGTTTGATGATGTTTCAATCACTGCTCCATCTTTAGAACCATTCCCCCTGACTCTTGAAACAGAATCATTACTCACCGATCTAGATCCCTTTTCGTTAGAACCCGATAGCTTGGGTTCATTGGCTGATTTATTTCAAGATCTCCCCTCAGAATCGGCACAATCTGCCCCCATTGCACCCCCCGCGATCGCCAATGATTGGGCTTCCCTGCAAGATTTTGCACCTATGGCTGATACTCCTCAAGCGGTACAGTCAGATGCTCTCACGAATGGGTTTCTCGACTCCGAATTTGTCCTAGAAGGGAGGGAAGATCAGTTTACTCGCGCTGCTCTTGATGAGAATCTTCTGCCCGATGCGTTTTCTGAAGTTGCCAACGTGAATCTTGACCTGGATGATTTCACCCTCAATAGTCTGAGTGAAGATTTATCTAACGTAGAAACTTCTACAAACTGGCAACCCGATCGCGTCATTCTCGATCGCGCCATTGATGAGGTGCCATCGCTGGATGAGTTTGCCTTGTCTTTGGAAAATATCCAAGAACCAGTGCAGCCGCTTGAACAATTCTTAAGCGATCGCGCCGACCTCACCGTTGAAGAATTTGGAACTTTGTTCGATGGCGCTCCTAATACTAGCTCTCCGCTGTCGTCGCCTGTCGTTAGTCCAAGTCTACCAACCTCTTCACTTCAGGACACTCAAAGTCTGGCTGAGCGACTGACTACGAGCGCTGTCCCGTTACCACCGCTCCAAGTTGCAGACGACGGCTCCTTGCCATTTACCCTAGAAGGCATGGATGACTTGTTTGAAGATGTTCCAGACATTGCGCCAGTGCCTTTATCCCCCCAGTCTGACCTCCCAGATATCTCTCCATCATCCTTGGGGATGCAAGATTTATCGGGTGGTTCCACAAGCCTTCCGCTCAAAGATGGGGAGTTGTCCCCATCCTTCACCCTAGAAAGCATAAGCGACCTTTTTAGTGATGCTCCTTCAGTTGAGGTCACGTTATCTCCTGCATCACGTCCAGCCAAGGAAATTTTGCCTTTCAAACCTAACTATGGGCAGCAATCTGCTGAAAAATCGCCCTCCTTCAACTTAGAAGAAACGGGCAATCCTTTGATAGAAGCTCCATTGATGCCTTCATCCTTGCCTGAGCCTGGTTCACAGGAGCAGAGCGACACGCCAGAAGCCGCTTCTACGTCGGAAATTTCGCCACCTGATAGTCCTGCTAACCTTGGGTTAGATGAAGCGTTTGAAAGTTTATTAGGTACACCTACTCTGTTCCAGCCTTCTAAACCCAATGAGCAGGCTAAGGAAAAAAAAAAGACGTTCTAACCGCAAGCCTCCCAAAGGATTTGGATGAGAAAGATTTGGATGAGAAGAATTTGGGGCGTTCTTGGACAAGCCAGACGGAAAAAGTAGCGCGATCGCCCTGGTATTTAGGCGTTGATATAGGTACAACTGCCTTATCCGCTAGCTTGTTTAATACAGGGATGGGGCAACACTATGCGATCGCTTGGATAGAAAACACAGTTCAAGGTCAATCGGCTTTGGCAGCGCTCCCGTCTGGACTGCATAGCTTCAAGCCTTACCTTAATAGTGCTATTTCTTGCTTTTCACCCGCACCCTTTTCACCCGCACCCTTTTCACCCGCAACGGAGCAACGGGAACCGCTAATGGTGCGATCGCCCGATCAACCCATTCCTCTAGCTCAGGTTCAGCACCGCTTAAAAACCCTATTGATGACCCTGAGATCGGCTGATTCTAGGGTGCGTTGTACCGCAGAAGGGCTGGATGATTTAGCCTTCCAATCGGCGCTCCAGCAGCTTGCAGGTGTAGTGATCAGCCAACCCGTGGGCGCATCCGATACCTATCGATTTAACATCCGAGAAGCAGTGTTGGCAGCCGGATTAGTGGATCAGCCCGAAGACATTTTTTTCATTGAAGAAGTGCTTGCCGCATTGTTAGCAGAATTGCATCAGCCTAGTCCAACAACCGCAGTAGGAGCTACTGTTTTACAAACACCCGTTACCACCCCTTTAACCGGAGGAGTATTAGTATTCAGTGCTGGAGCAACCACAACCGAGCTTGCACTGGTACAGGTTCCCAGGGAGACGAATTTAACCCGTACCGAGGTGCAGCAGCGTCGCTTTCCTTATGCTGGAAACGCGATCGATCAAGATATTATTTGCCAATTGATCTACTCCAAAGTGGGAAATTGGGATGATTTAAGTTTGGGAAATCTAGATCTACCATTGCCAGGTGAACCCGATTTAGAAGCTCGCTATGCCTTACAACAGCATTTAGAAGGTGTCCTTCGAGGACAAAACCTACTAAACACAGTTAGGAACATTAAACCAAAGCTCTGTCGGCATGATGTGGAAGCGATCGCAGATAGTCCTACAGCACTTAAACATAGCGATCTCTATAGCTGGGTGCTGTCGCCTTATTGGCAGCAGCTTAACCGAGAATTGGATTTGCTATTGAGCCAATCGGGAATGTCGGCGGATCAGATTCAACGGGTAGTCTGCACGGGCGGAACGGGTTCGATTCCCGCGATCGCCCAATGGCTACAGCAAAAATTTTACCAAGCAGCGATCATACAATCACCCAACATAACCAGCGCCGATTTTACCAGCGATCGGGTTGCAAAAGGTCTTACTTTGCTGCCATCCTTCCCTCAACTATTAGACCGCAATCAGCATCAATATAGTGATTATTTTCTGCTGCGACAATTGCTCAAAATGCCAGTTCAGGCAAACGAAACCCTTTCAGAAAACCAAATTTTGCAGCGCTTAGAGCAGCAAGGCATAGACGTTGTCGCTTGCAAATCTACGCTGGTCGGCTTTTTAGATGGGCAGTTGCCAATCGGACTGGTGCCTTCAAAAGCAGCAGTGATGCTGACTGCCGAATCAAACCAAACCGCAGATTATCAAGCATTAACCACGGTTCCACTTTTTTCTCGGCACGATCGCCACTATCAACTCAATCCACAACAGCGCGATCGCCTGTGGCATCATCTACAAAATATTCTTGCCCAGACTCACCAAACTCTTGAAGCCCCCTTGTCTATTGGGCTAGAGAAAGCAGAACGCATTCTGTAAAATGCTGACGAGGGCTATTTTTTGAGTAAGCCAGAAAATCGGTTTTTAAGCTGCTCTAAAAAGTTGCCCTTGCCCGGTTGGGGAAGCTCTGCTACTTGAATGGGTTCATCAGGAAACTGCTTTAACTGATAGCCATACTCCAAAAATTGTTGATGCTTTTTGAGCACAGGAAACAAGCGAAACGCTCCCTGCAACAGTTCAGCTTCCTGCTGAGCGATCGCATGATTAATTTTGTTAAGCCGACTCACGGCAAGCGACCCCACAGGATACCAAGTTTTTTTATCTTTAATTCGAAGAAAAATATTGAATTCTGGCAACCCGTCTGCCTTCATCTTGTCGTACTGTTGAGCCGCTTTTCCCCGCACATCTGCACTTTTTGAGGGTTTCTTTGTTTGTTTTGGCTGACCAAATCCACTACTCATAACGTTCTTCGCAATAATTAAAATACTTAATAAAAGTTTACACCCTTAGCGCTATCCGCGATCGCGACCATTGACTGATTGAGTGCTTCGACTCCGCCCAGCACGATTGCCGAAGTTGCAAAAATAATTTTTAATTTGAACTCGTAGCCTATTCAAACAGCCGAAAGTAGGGATAGCGCACAGGTGCCCCCGGTTCTTTTTCCAAGTCGAAATTAATCACTTCCCAGCAAGGATTTTGTTCGGCATCGGGGCTAAACTCTACAGGTAGACCATAGAGCCGAGGTTTTGTCGGTTCAGTTTGACCCCGCCAGGGCGCACTCCGCTCTAAATAAGTGCTAATAAGTTCTTGGTAACGACTGGCAATGATCACACGGGTCGCCCGATAACCCTGTGTATAAAGGCGATCGAGCGCTTCGTGAATTTCAAACCGAATGCCGTCAGGATGGGTGTGTTGACGATACCATTCGTTCTCCCACTGCTTCCAGTGCCGCCCAGACTGGAGATGAACCAGTTCACTCGTTTTAGAATCTGCTTCAAATGCCCCGTGGCGCTGACAGAGATAGGTATCGGTCAACGTTAGCGCCTGAATCGTTTGGCGGCAATGGGGGCACTGAATTTCAGGACCAAAAATTGGGTATTGTAACGCAAGGTTTATCATTGATGGCGAGTTTGCCTGTCTTATGCATCAGTGGCGGTGGCTCTATTATACTCAGGAAGGTTTCCAGCCTTCCTAGGCAATTTAACAACCTTCTACTTGAATTTGGAAACTCGCGTGGACCATTTAAATAATTCTAGCGATCGCATTTTATATTCTGCCCTTGGGCACTCTCCTAAACTTTCGGAAGCAGCCTTTGTGGCTCATAACGCCACGGTCATTGGGCAGGTAACCGCTGAGCGAGGAGCCAGCATTTGGTATGGGGCAATCGTTCGCGCAGACGTTGAGAAAATCCACATTGGGGCAAGCAGCAATGTTCAAGATGGAGCCATTTTGCACGGCGATCCAGGAGAACCCACACTTTTAGCAGAGTATGTCACGGTCGGACATCGTGCCGTCATTCATGGCGCTCACATAGAAAGCGGCTGCCTGATTGGCATCGGCGCGATCGTCTTAAATGGAGTACGGATTGGAGCAGGCAGCATTATTGGCGCAGGAGCCGTGGTTACAAAAAATGTGCCGCCGCGATCGCTGGTGATGGGCATCCCTGGTAAAGTGGCTCGCCAACTATCAGAAACAGAAGCTGCCGATTTAATTCAACATGCTCAGAGCTATGAGAAACTTGCTCTTGTTCATGCTGGTAAAGGAACGGATTTAGGATTTACCGCCTAAATCAGCAAAACAACAGCGCCATGGAATCTGCCACTTCGCATTTTTAATAAACTGACCTTTTTACAAAAGGGCTAGTAAAACGCCCTCACATGCGATAAAACAGAAGTATGAGAATCATTTGAAAATCTTTATTAACGGGCAGAGAGGTATCCTATGGACTGGCGTTTACTCATTGTTATTCTTCCCTTAGCCTTAGCCTTAGGTTGGGTCTTCAGAAACATTGGTCAACAAGCAATCAAACAAGGTCAAGACTTTATTTCTAAAGAATAGTCTTAGAGGATGTTTTAAAAGCTTTGGCAGGTCAAATTTTATGCCAAGCGCCTGACCATGATGCGAATCATGGCGAGATAAATCAAAGTCTCTGAGGTTTCGGGCAGTAACTCATAATCTCTGACCAATCTGCGACAGCCCATGAGCCAGCCGAACGTACGCTCGACGACCCAACGCTTTTTGAGCAACACGAAGCCCTTGGTCTGCTCTGGTCGCCGCACGACCTGGACAATCCAACGACAAACGTCCATCACCCA
>Ga0209490_10003963_pt1 | contig 13765 bp, 13 predicted proteins | sample MAT06_FD_187209 | JGI IMG/M metagenome (GOLD analysis project Ga0209490, IMG submission 187209) | Freshwater microbial communities from Lake Fryxell liftoff mats and glacier meltwater in Antarctica - MAT-06 (SPAdes) (version 2) | ecosystem: Environmental > Aquatic > Freshwater > Ice > Liftoff...
ATAGCCGCCGACTTCGACAAGGTAGTCCGAAGCGGTGCGCAGGTAGAGGTTAGTCATGGCGGCGTAACTCTCAGGAGTGAGGAGTTCCATGAGCTCGGAGTGATTGTTTACGGCAACAACGAGCACTGTGCCCTCTTGGAGGGTGCCGGGAAAATCGAGAGGCGTCTCGGAGTTAACAAGCTGACCAAATGCTGACCTCGAGAGGCGTTGACCGAAGAGGCGCTCCATCACTTTTTTCCGCGAGCCGCTGTCTGTACGGCCATAGGCGAGGCCAATACAAAGGCTGGTGAGGACAGCAAAGGCAGACGGGAACGGTGAGAAGAAAACCTGATAGAGCGCGAGCACCATCGAGCCGGTGAGAAGCAGAATCACCGCGCCGAGCGCAACGACAGCTTTGAGGACGGGACGCGTGATATCAATCGTCGTCCACGCGGCGGCAAAGGCCAGGATCGCGATGAGGGCGATGTGGGCGCCTTGCGGAACGATAAAAGGCTTTTGAAGTTTATAGGCTTGGAGAAGAACCAAGTCCGGAGTGTTGACGAGCCATCCTGCGGCGTAGAGGACAAGAACGACGATCGCGGAAATCGTTCCGAGCAGAATGGTGGCTTTCAGATATCTCATGCAGTTGACGGGAAACTTTCGCAGAGACTTGTCCGTTGCGGGCGCAGTTGCAAGCCGCGACTTGCGGGGGCGGCGCTAAACGTCGCTTTCTTCGGAAGCGGGATTTTCCCGGTAAGAGGCCACGACCCACTGACTCAACACGCGGTCGGGAGCGTCGATGGCCTCGGCTGGGATGGAAAAAGCCACGCGTCCGCTGTTGCGGCGGATGAGGTCGAGGCCAAACTGGTAGTCCTTGAAAAGGGTTTCGCAGAGCTCGCGGGTGCCCATGTTGCGTTCGGCAGAGAGATCGAGAAGTCGGGAGACGGCGTCGGGCTCGAAGGAAAAAGTGAGGCCGTATTGTTCGCCGAAGCGCGTCGCGAATTGCTCGATGACGAGCTGTTGAGTAGCACGGGTCTGCGCGAGGCCGGTTTGCAGAAGCACGCCGATGCTCGCCTTGGGATCGCGGAGGATGGCCGGGGTGATCTCAAATACGGTGACGCCCGATCCAGGGAGTTCGTATTTAAAATCCCGCAAGAGCTTCTCGCAAACGGTGAGCAACCCGCGGGCTCCGGTTTTTTCCTCCACGGCCATGCGGGAAATTTCTCGCAGCGCGTCGTCGGTGAAAACGGCCTCGACGCCGTAAGCGAGAAACGCCCGCTCGTATTGCCGAATGAGGCTGCCTTCCGACTGCTTGAGGATGTCGAAGAGATCGTTCGCGGTGAGGTGCTCGCAGACGACGCGCACGGGGAGGCGTCCGATGAATTCCGGCTCGAGCCCGTAGTCCACAAAATCCCTCGTGCCAGCGAGGCGAAGGAGGTCGGCTTGGTCGGTAACCTCTGCGGCCGGCCCGGCGCCGAAGCCGATGTGGGCTTGGCGAATGCGGCGCGAGACGCGCGAAGCGAGCTTGTCGAATGCCCCCGAGACGATGAATAGAACATGTCGCGTGTTGAGAGATTCGCGGGCGACTTTGCCGCGCTTCTGGAACTCCATCGCGGCCTGGATCTGGCCCTGCAAGTCGTTGGGACTGCGGAGGGGGACTTCGGTTTCCTCCATGAGTTTGAGGAGTGTGGTCTGCACGCCGCGTCCGCTGACGTCGCGTCCGACGGCATCGCTGGCGGCGGCGATTTTGTCGATTTCGTCGATATAAATGATCCCGTATTGGGCGAGCGCCGTGTTGCCATTGGCCTTGTGAACGAGTTCGCGAACGAGGTCTTCGACATCGCCGCCGACGTAGCCGGTCTCGGAGAACTTCGTTGCGTCCGCCTTAACAAACGGGACACCGATGAGGTCGGCGACGTGTTTGACGAGGTAGGTTTTGCCGACGCCGGTCGGGCCGACGAGGATAACGTTTTGCTTCGCGAATTCGAGAGGTGGTAAAGATGAGTCTCGGTTGGCGGCCTCGCGTGCGTGGTTGTAGTGATCGCATACGGCAATCGCGAGAACCTTCTTGGCCTCGTCCTGGCGGATCACGAAACGGTCGAGGTGTTTCTTGATGTCTTTCGGCAGAAGAGAAAAATCGCGGACGGGATCAGCGGCGGGCTCGGGCTCGGTGGTCGTCTCGGTGACGTCGTCTTGAGCTGCGGCGCCGGGATTCGCGAATCCGGTGCGGAGGAACTCTTGGAGTCGTTGTTGAAGTTGCTCGGGAGTGGGAAAACCGGGGTCGCTCATTTCCAGAAACCTATCGCCGACGTTGTGCAGCCACGCAAGTGCCGGATGGCGAGCTCAGGGCTTCGCGAGGTTTTTCTCCAACTCATCCAATCTCGCCGAAACGCCGCTGCCCGTTTGGAGCTTGTCGCGTGCGGCGGCGATTTGAGTGCGCGTCGCTGCGGGGTCGGCCGGTGGCTTGCCTCCGGCAAAAGCATTTTCGATTGGCTCCAGCAACGTCCAGTCGGCGAGATATTTCTCGGCCAGCGGGCGGTATTGCGCGAGCCAGTCTTCGCGGGTCCGTCGAGCGAGGAACGCCTTGAAGAGCCCTCCGCCGTCACGAAAAGCGGACTTTGCCTCCCAATCCCAAACGCCAAAAATCAGGAGCGCAAATGCCTCGTCACGTCCGGTGTAGAGATTCCGAATCGATGCGGGGATCGGTTTGCCCTCGAGCAAAACACGGCTCGTTTCGATGAAAAAATTGGCCAGCGTTTGCTGCTTCGGATCGTCTGTGAACAGCCCGCCTTCTTTGACGACGCGAAGGTCCGCGAACGCACCGTCTTTGTCGGCCAGCAAGAGCGCGGCCAACGCGGCGTTAAGATAGGCCCAGTTTTTTTGAGGCTGAGGCGTGCCGGCTCCTTTTGCGAGGCTGAGAAAATCCGCGCGTGCGCCTTCGAAGTCTCCGGAGGCCATCGTGGTTGCACCGGCCATGAGGGCGGACGTGGCGTCTTCGGCGCTCACCGCCACCACGACAGGCGCGGACGTCGGAAAGATCGCACCGCGGTTGAGGTAAACCACGACCCCGATCGCAAGCACCACGGCGAGGATGCCGAGCGACAGAAACGCCGACCATTTTCGCGTCTCCTCCGTCTCCAAAACCACTCGCGCCTTCGGCTGCTGCGGATTGCGCGTGCGCTCCATCAGTTTGTCCCGGGCGTAAGTGAGGTGGCCGATAAGCTCCTCGTAGGACTGATACCGCTCGTCTGGATTTTTGGCCATCATGCGGTTGACGACATAAGCGGTCTCGCTCGACACATCTGGCGCGAAGGCTTGCAGGCTGACAGGCTGGCTCTTGAGTTGCTTGAGCGCGACCATGGACGCCGTTTCGGCCTCATACGGCGGACGCCCGGCGAGGGCATGAAAAATCGTCCCCCCGAGGCTGTAGATGTCGCTGCGAAAATCCTCAGGCTGGTTGTCCAGTTTCTCCGGGGCGATGTAGTAAGGTGTGCCCCAGATTTCGCCCTTGGTTTGAGCGCCCTCATCCATGACGATGGCGAGACCGAAATCCACGAGTTTTGCGGTGTGGGAATCCGAAAAAAGAATGTTGCCAGGTTTGATGTCACGATGGATCAAACCCACGTCAAGTGCGGCTTGCAGGCCGAGTGCGATTTGAATGCCAACACCGAGCATTTGAGATTCCGCGACCCGGCGTTGGACGTTCATCAACTGATCGAGCGTGCCGCGTTCGACAAGCTCCATTGCGAGGTAGAACTGGCCGTGGTCCTGCCCGAAATCGAAGACTTTGACGACGTGCGGGTGGGTGATCGACGCGGTCATTTGCGCCTCGATCGCGAGTTTTTCCTGCTCTTTGGGATTCGCGCTGATCTCTTTTTTGAGGACCTTCAGCGCGATATGGCGATTGAGCGTGACGTCGAGTGCCTTATAAACCGAGCCCATGCCGCCCTCACCGAGGAGTTCGAGGATGGTGAAACTATTGAACTGCTTGCGCGCCCGGATCGACTGGCCGCAACTCGGACAATAAATTTCTGTAAACGGCTGGATTAGGCTGACATCCATGAGTGTCGCGCAGGCCGGGCACGCCTCGAGGACACGTTTTTCTTCGGTTGTAGGCTCTATCGTCTCGTCGGTAGGTTCTGGCATTTCGTTCGCGGGGGTCAAGATTCCGTTCGCCGATCCCGTATCGTCGGCTTTAAACAAGGAATATCTTTCTTCTATCGCGTAAATAGCCTGATAGCAATCTCAATGCCACAATGACGCCGCCTGAGAATTTTGAGATTGACGAGAGCCGTGCCGGTCGACGCCTGGACGTGTTCCTTTCAATGCAACTGCCTGCGCTCTCCCGCTCGCGCCTGCAAGCTCTCGTCCGCACCGGGGACATCCTGCTCAATGGCGCCGTCGCCCGCCCCTCGCAGGTGCTCCGCGTCGGGGACTGTGTGAGGGTCGCCATCCCCGCCGAGCCTGAGCCGTCGGGCATTTTTGCTGAAAACATCCCGCTTGCCATCGTCTTCGAGGACGAATCGTTTCTCGTGCTCAACAAACCCGCCGGTCTCGTCGTTCACCCGGGAGCGGGAAATGCCACTGGCACGGTTGTCAACGCACTGATGCATCACTGCGGCGGACTCTCGCTCATCGGCGGGGTTGATCGTCCGGGCATCGTTCATCGCCTCGATAAAGAAACCAGCGGATGCCTTGTCGTGGCCAAGAACGACGTCGCCCACAGCTCGATCTCCCAGCAATTTGCCGACCGCAAAATCGAAAAAGTTTACCTCGCCCTCGTCGATGGATGTCCCCGAATGCCCCATGGCGAAATCGTCGCGCAGATTAGCCGCCACAAAATCCAGCGCCAAAAAATGACAGTTTCCGAACGCGGTCGCGAGTCCTCCACACACTACCGCGTTCTCGCCACCGAAGGCATGCAATCACTCGTTGAATGCCGCCCCCGAACGGGCCGCACGCACCAGATCCGTGTCCACCTCAAACACCTCGGCCACTCCGTCATCGGCGATCCCCTCTACGGACGCCGAGGCTCGCACAAACGCCACTTTCTCCACGCGTGGAAGATCTCATTCGCGCACCCCGTTACAAAAAAACGTGTGACGTTTTGCTCCCCGCTGGCGCCCGATTTTCCCGCATGGGCACTCGCTGCCGCTGCAAAGTCCAAGTGAATCACGCGCGACCAAAAACTGCCGCTGGATAAATTTCGACGGATCAGCCATGCTCCGCCCAATGCTCGACGTCATTCAAAACCTTCTCACCCTTCAAGATAAAGACCAGCGCCTTGTCGCCTATCGAACCGAGCGCGACGCAATCCCGAGGGAGATTCAGACAAAACAACGACTCACCGCAGAAGCCGCTGGCCGCTTAGACGCGGCGAAAACCCGGGCTAAGGAGATCGAGGTCGCCAAGAAAAGTCTCCAAGTTGAAGCCGGTTCCAAACGCGAACAGTCCGCTCGCTACAAAACCCAGCAGATGCAAACGCGGAAAAACGAGGAGTTTACCGCCCTCGCTCACGAAATTACGGGCACCGAAAAAGCCATCAACGCGATTGAAGATCAAGAACTCGCACTCATGGAAGAGGCGGAAACCCTCAAACCCGTCATTGCCGAAGCCGACAAAACTTTCGCCTCCGAAAAGCAAAAATACGAAGCCCAAATTGCCGCGCTCGAATCAAAAACCGTCAACCTCGCCGAGCGCATCACCGAGTTGGAGGCTGCCCGCAAAGCGTGCGTGATTGGCATCGACGTAGACATCCTCGAACGCTACGAGCGCCTCTTTCAAACAAAAAACGGCCAAGTCGTCGTCGCTTTGGAAAATCTGACCTGCACCGGGTGCCACATGAAGGTGACGACCCAAGCCAGCGTGGAACTCAAGGCCGACAAACACATTGTCTCGTGCCCGCAGTGCGGACGAATCCTTCACCTCCCGGCCTGATTCTCTGGCCCCGAAAAGCCGAAAGGCGGGAGACCTAAGCCCCCCGCCTACCGGATTGAAGTTACAGGTTGATTACAGGTTAAAGCCTGCGGGAGTCACGGTCTGCGTGGTTGTTCCCTCTTTTTTCTTATCGGATTTCCCCTTGTCACCGCATCCGCCTCCGGGGCAGGTTCCTGCCACGGCTGACGAGACGGTGAAGGCCACAACGACGATTGCTGCAATTGCTAGTTTTTTCATAACACGCCGAACATCGCGCAGGAATTTCAACTGTCAAATCGATTTCCCGCGAATTTTTCCATAAACACGCAAAATGTTTCGGTTGCGTTGGCGGGCGGGTGAAATACGCTGCACCCGATGAAAAACTCCTGCCTCCTACCCGACGATGGATTCACCCGCCGCACCGCCTTTCGACTGGGGCTCGGCTCAATCGCTGCCACGTTATTCGCCGGCATTCTCCCGCAGCGCGGGCTTGCGCAGACCCCACCTTCCGCGCCCGCGCCCACCGGTCCCTACACCCTCCCGCCGCTGCCCTATCCCTACGAGGCCCTTGAGCCCAACATCGACACATGGACGATGCAGATTCACCACGACAAGCACCACAAAGCCTACGTCGATAACGCCAACAAACTCCTCGCCGATCAACCCGAACTCGCCAAGCTCTCGCCGGAGGAATTAATCCGCCAACTCGACAAGGCGCCCGAGTCCATCCGCACCGGCCTGCGAAACAACGTCGGTGGTCACGTCAATCACTCGCTCTTCTGGCAAATGATGGCGCCCGCCGCCGCTTCCGGAAACCCCGGCCCCACCGGCGCGCTAGGCGCCGCCCTCACGAAATCCTTCGGCTCCGTCGAAGCGTTTCAAAAGCAAATGAACGAGGCCGCCACCAAACGTTTCGGCAGCGGCTGGGCTTGGCTCGTCCTCAATGACGGCAAACTCGAAATTACCTCCACTGCCAATCAGGATTCCCCCATCATGGACGGCCAGATTCCTCTCCTCGGCCTCGACGTCTGGGAGCACGCCTACTACTTGAAGTACCAAAACCGCCGCGCCGATTACATCGCAGCATTCTGGAATGTCGTGAACTGGGACTTCGTCGCCAAGCAATACGAAAAGGCCAAAGCAGGCTGAGCAAGAAAGCGCACGCGGCAACCGTCCAGACAGGCTCAAAACCAGTCAAGAGGGCTAATCCCTCGGGACCCCTCCGCTCGTTAATTCCCGGGAACCGGGGCGCCTTTAAATTCAGATGAGCTCGAGGCCGTGGGAGACGAATGGGGCGAAGTCGTTGTGGTCGTCCGTGGCCAGTTTGGCTTTGGATCCAATCGCGGTGCCGGCAATCACGGCATCCATCCGCAAGCCGCAGGATTTCAACGTTCAACCATCATCACTCAACTTCCTTTCTAGATGAAGCACTCCGGTTGCAGCGGCGCGCGAAGTTCACGAATCGGTTGCCGCTTTTTTCTTGTGGTCGGGAACGGCGGGAATCGTCGAGTCGCGGGCGGCAGGGATGCCGGGCGGACGCAGGGTTGCCATGTAGTCCACAATGGCCTCGAGCTGGTAGGGATTGAGACTCTGGCCAAAAGCGGGCATATTGCCGCCGCCTTGGACAACTTGCCGGACAAGCTGAGGCTTTGTGAGGCGCGTGCCAACATCAGACAACGACGGACCGCGCTCACCGCCGATGTCATCGATGGCATGACAGTTGCGGCATTGCATCAGTTGAAGAACAACCGAACCCTGAAGCTCCAATGGCGAGCGGTTGAGGATCTGTGCGCTCGGCGTTGTGGCGGACGACCATGCGTTCATTACGGGTGACCACGGGGACGCATGCCCTAGGTAAGTCAGCATTCCGAGCGCTGTGTAAGTGAGCAAAACGATAATGACTGCAACCGGACGCCTTCTCCAACTCTTCTCGCCCGTCCCGTTTACAAATGGCAGCGCGACGAGAATGATGCCGATAATCACCGGGCCAACCAGCAACGCGACGGTTTCAATCTCTGGCGGCATCAGGGCGGCGATGGCAAAAATCCAGAGAAACCAGAAATCCGGACGCGGGATCGTATCAATCTGCGTTGGATCGGGCGGACCGCTCGGACCTTTGGGACCAAAGATGACCGCGCAGGCGAGAATGCCTAAGATCACCACCGAGGCTGCAACGAGATCTTTGCTAATTGCTTTCGGAAAAAACGGAACGCCTTCGCGTTTAATAATGGCCGCGTATTCCTTGTCATAAGTCTCGCGACGGACGAGCATTCCGGGCTGCGGGTATTCGTTAATTCCCTTAGTGAGCACCATGCGCAGGTGCAAGCTCACAAACGCGAGAACCGCACCGGGTAGCACGAAGACATGGAGTGCGAAAAAGCGCGAGAGCGTTTCCGACGCAATAATCTGGCCGCCGAGCATCATTTGCACCGCTTGCTCGCCGATAAACGGCACACGTCCCACAATGGCGGCGCCGATTCCAAGTCCCCAGTAAGCGTCCTCGTCGAAGCGCATGACCTGCCCGGTGAACGCCAAGCCGAGCGTGAGCACCATTAGCACCAGACCGCTCAGCCACGTGATCTCGCGCGGATATTTGTAGGCACCGAAAAGATAAACCTGCGTCATGTGCAGGATCATAATCCCGACCATGAAGTCGGAACCCCAGTAGTGAACTGCGCGCAAAAACCATCCAAGGTCTTGTTGATACGTCAGATACTCCAACGTCTGATACGCCTCTGCTGCCGATGGAACGTAAACCAGCGCAAGCATAATGCCTGTCACCAGTTGGACCATAAAGCAGACCAACGTCGCGCTACCGAAGACATAGAACCAACTCCCCGCGCTTTTTGGAACATGGTGCCCGGCGGTCGATTCCCAGAGCTTCGTCAAATGCATCCGGTCATCCGCCCAGAGAAAAACCCCCTGCGCGGCGTCCGCGGCTTTTTTCAGGACAGGATTCATACGTTCGGCGTGGCGAGCGTGGGCATCAAGCCGGCTTTGATCATGAGTTCGTTATTGGCGACTTTGAGCTCATATTTGTAGAGCCCGCGGGGCGGCGGTCCCGCTGCCCGCTCGCCGTCTTCGTAGTAGATGCCGCCATGGCAGGGGCACATGAAAAGCTTAGACTCCTGGAACCACCGCACCGGACACCCCAGATGCGCACAGTTAATGGCGAAAACCTGAAAATCATTCCCGCTGATCCGCCGCACCCAGCAGGGGATATCAGCAGTCGCACCGTCCCATTCGCGGCGAACGGGGTTTTTGAAACTCGCAAACCTCGTCTCGCCTTCGGGAAAGGAATCGACCGCTCCCAAGCTGACCCAGTCGAGCGTGGCCGGCTTGAAGAAGGCCGAAAGAACATAGCCCAGCAGCGGGATCCCCATCGCGGCACCGGCAATGACGTTGAGGACAAGGCCAACGATAAAAAGAAAATCGCGGCGCGTTTTTTTCGGCGGCACGTCGCCTCCCTGGCAGGCGCACGGCTGTTCAGTGGACGGAGTCACCGGTTTTTGTGGTTCGTCATTCATGGCGAGACAGGCGGCACAGAAAGATTACGACGTTGCGAGGACAGCCAGGCGACAATATCTGCGACGGACTGATCGCTCATCGGTTGACCCGGCACGCGGTGCGCGAAATCCGGGCAGCCGAGTTCCGGGCGTCCGGCAATCGTCACCGTGCGCAAATACTGGTCGCTCACCTGCCCGAGGTAGGCGGCATCGACGATCGAACCCGCCTTCGCCCCCTTGCCGTCAGCACCATGGCACGCGGCACAGGAAACTCCGAACGCCGAAGCGCCGGACGCCACATCGCCCAACGGCGCCGCATACGGCGGAATCGACGCCGGCAGCGAATCGGCAGGCGAACGCCATGCCAAGATGCCTTTCACAAGCGTATCGATCTGAGAGTCTGCCAAACTTCCTCCCGCGCTTTTCGCAAAAGCCGGCATGTTGCTGCCGGGGAGCCCGTTTGCAATCACATCGCGAAGCGTCGCCTCGGGGACAATTCGCAAATACACCGCATTCTTAAGCGTGATCGATCCCGCAACGGAATTTCCGTCGCCGTGGCAGGCAAGGCAGTTTTGCGAATACAAGGTCTTAAAATCCGCCACGTCCAGCGGCGATGACCATCGATCTTGGATCTTCGGCTTCCCGGGCATCCAATCGCAGCCGGAAAGTCCGGCCACGAGCGCGAGTGCCGCTACAAGAGTGAGTCGGTTCATTTCTCTTCCTGCGGCGCCTCCACACCGAGCTTCGCAGCCACACTCCAGGTTTGCATGGTTGCGACTTTCTCTGCTTTGAAAACAATAAATCCGCACACCATGCCGAACGCCACCTGACAGACAAAAAACCATGGCCAGTCCACATACTGAGCGAGCGTCGGGCTCACAAACCGAAGCGTGGCCGCGATGAAGGCCGTCCAGATAATCGGCGTCATGATCCCACCCCAAAACCACTGGAATTTCGCCGGGAGCATGGGTAGGAGGACGATGTAGAGCAGCCCAATCATGACCGAGATCGAAACATGGCTAATGCTCGCGACGATCAACCCGGCCATGCTGAACGCCTTGAGTGTTTCCACGCCTGCCGTCGCGAGACTCGGCACCGCAGCGGCTGCGAGAAGGTTGATGGGATACCAGACACTGCCGTATTTCCACAGGCCCCAGCCGCACGCTAAGACAGCCATGACCGCAGCGCCACCAAGGCCGCCGACAACTCCTGAAAAAAACGGCGGAATCGCGATCGGAAGTCTCGCGCGATGGCCCATCTCGCCGACCTTGAGATGTGCCACAGACCGCGCCGAGGTGGATGGCAGGACGCCCGTCTTGACGAGCACGGCCTCATGCTTGGGATGCGGGAATACGTCTCCGAACCAGCCGATCGCACCGACGAGACCGATAAGCACACCGATAAACGAGACCACAAGGCTTGTCAGCAATCCGGCAAAAAGCAACGTCACGCCGAACGCGGCAATGATCGGCCAGGCGGTTGGCTCCGGAAGCTGGATCAATCGTGGGGATTCTTCGGGTTTTTCATCCATAAGTTGCCCTCACGCTAATGATATAAACGACCGTCAACACGACGATCCAAATGCAGTCTACAAAGTGCCAGTAATAAGAAATCACCTCGACATGCTCATGGTGATCGGAGTGAATTTTTTTACGCGCCGCAGCAACAAAAACGGCTGAGAGCAGAACCAGTCCCACAAGCACGTGAAACAAATGCAGCCCGACGAGTGAGAAAAATGATGTGCCAAACGTGTTCGTCGCAATCGTGAGCCCATCCACCATGATGAGCTTCCACCACTCCGTCGCGGTAAAGAAAACAAAGTAAATACCGAGGGCGAGAGTGAGTCCCCACCAGATGAGAAAGCCCTTGGAGTTCCCACTGCGAAGGCAACGCTCGGCAGCGATGATCGTTCCGCTGCTGCCGAAGAGCGCAATGCTGCCGAGCCAAGGGAATTCGAGAACTTGATGCGGGTAGGGAGGGTTCAGGCTCTTTCCGATGTAAAAAACATAAGCGACGACGAAGATCGTGAAGAGCGCCGACTCGGCAAGGATCAACGTGAGGATTCCCACCTTGCGCGGCGAGGGCAACTTCCAGTCCGACGTGGTGTTGGTGACCTGGCTCATTCGTGTTTCCAATCCGGATCGTTCGGGTGTTTGGCATCCCAGAGCGGACGCCGGCTTTTCACCTCGGGCAGTTCGGCAAAGTTGTAATCCTGTGGCGGAGACGTCGTCGCCCATTCAAGAGTCCAGGCGTCCCATGGATCATTGCCCGCTTTTTTGCCGCGCACGTAGGAGTAGATCAAATTCGCGACTAAAAAGAGAATGCCGATGGCCTGAAAAACCACACCGACCGTTGAGACAAAATTCCAGAGATCCCACCCGCGATCCGCTTGATAAGTGTAAATCCGACGCGGCATCCCGAGAAAACCTAGAAAATGCTGAGGCAAAAAGGTGACATGGAAACCGATTGTGAAAAAGACGAGGTGCGCCATCCCGAGGCGTTTGTCGAGCATCCGCCCAAACGCTTTCGGATACCAGTAGTAAATCCCCGCAAAAATCGTAAAGAGCAGGCCGCCAATAAGAATGTAATGGAAATGCGCCACAACGAAATACGAGTCGCTTAACTGCCAGTTGAATGGGGCAATCGCAAGCATCACGCCCGTCAGACCGGCAACCAGAAACTGGAACAAAAACATGATGCAAAACAACATCGGCAACTCCATGCGAAGCTTGCCGCCATACATCGTGCCGAGCCAGTTGAAGATTTTGATGCCCGTGGGAATGGCGACTAGCAATGTTGAGATTACGAAAAACGTGTTGCCCAGCGCCGACATCCCAATCGTGAGCATGTGGTGGGCCCAAACTCCCAAGCTGAGAAATGCGATCGAAATACTCGCTGCAACCATCACTGGATAACCGAAAATCGGCTTGCGTGAGAAGACGGGGATCACCTCCGACGCAATTGCAAAAGCCGGCATGATGAGCACATAGACTTCCGGATGACCGAAGATCCAAAAGAAATGCTGCCAAAGCACTGCTGAACCGCCCGCCTGCGTGTCGAAAAACGTTCCGCCTAAATAGCGGTCCAAGCTTAGCATGATCTGGCACGCCGAGAGGCACGGCAGGGCGAGGATGACCAGGAAGACCATCACAAGATTCAGCCAAACAAAGAGCGGCATCTTGCCGAGCGTCATTCCTTTGCAACGACAGCAGAAGATCGTCACAAGGATGTTGATCGAGGTGGACACACTCCCGATGCCGCCCAGCAAAAGCGACATCGTCCAGTAGTCCGTGCTGTGACCGCGCGAGAACGCCTTCGATGTCAGTGGCGAATAAGCAAACCAGCCAACATCCGGAGCAGATCCCGCCCCGTAGATTCCCGGCGCGCCGAGATAACTAAAGTAAAGCAAAAGCCCGCTGAAAAAGAAAACCCAGAATCCAAACGCGTTCATCCTCGGAAACGCCATGTCCCGCGCTCCGATCATGAGCGGCACGAGGTAATTCGCGAATCCAAAGATAATCGGCATCCCGACCAGAAAAACCATCGTCGTCCCGTGCATCGTGAAGGCGCGGTTGTAGACATCCGGCGGCAGGAACGTGTTGTCCGGCACCATTAACTGAATCCGCATCAGCGACGCCAACGAACCGGCGATCACGAAAAACAACAAGCCCGATGCGATATACATCAGCCCAAGTTTTTTGTGATCGACTGTGAAGACGAGCCCTTGGATTACGCTCGTGAACGAACCCGGCTCGCGCCCGATTTTCTCCGGTGGCGGCAGGCGGTAGTTGTCCTCGATGATGATATCTTGTGACATGCGCGGTTCGTTTATTACTTGAGCGTCTCGAGGTAGGCTACGATTGAATCGAGCTGTTGGTCAGTTAATTTCATGTCCGGCATGTTTGCGCCCGGCTTCATCACCTGCGGATCCACGAGCCAGGCGCGCAGGGTCTCGGGCGTGAGCGGTGCGACGCCCGCCGCGATTGTTTGCCGCGTCATGAGTTTCGAGAGATCGGGTCCGAACACGCCGACAGCGGTTGTGCCGTCGATCGCGTGGCAGTTGATGCATGTGATCGATTCGAAGTCCGCCCGCCCTTGCAGTGCCAGCGCCGATTGCGGAACCGGCGGCGGTTGCTGCTGATTTTCCACCCACCGCTGAAAATCTTCCGGTTCCTGCACGATGACGCGGATCAGCATATTCGCGTGTTGCGTGCCGCAATACTCCGCGCAGTTGCCGAAAAACGTGCCCGTCTCAAACGGCTCGATCCACGTGCGATTCGTGCGATTTGGGATGAGATCGGTTTTTCCAGCGAGTTGCGGAACCCAAAAGCTGTGGATCACGTCGGCGGACTCCAGATAAATCC
>Ga0209490_10003966_pt1 | contig 13758 bp, 16 predicted proteins | sample MAT06_FD_187209 | JGI IMG/M metagenome (GOLD analysis project Ga0209490, IMG submission 187209) | Freshwater microbial communities from Lake Fryxell liftoff mats and glacier meltwater in Antarctica - MAT-06 (SPAdes) (version 2) | ecosystem: Environmental > Aquatic > Freshwater > Ice > Liftoff...
TTTTCCCGTGTTCTGAGGTACTTCCGCATTCTCGCGGTCATTTTCCGAAGGAAACCAACAAGATATTTTGCCGCTTTATTCCTGAAATAAGGGCGCACGCTCGCATCGATAATATTCGCACCATACGATTGCCGCCTGAAAGGTTTTGAACAGATACGTGCTCACATTCACCATCGGGTTGCAGCGTGAGGTTATTTAGAACCTACGGGCAAGGCCATTGGCTTGACCGGAATCTCATTCACTGCTACCTCGCTGCCGCCAAGCACCACAGAGGGCTGAGTTCGAAGTAACGGCGAACGAGGGTCTAATCCGAACTCTTCAAGCTCCCGATGACCAAGAACAGCGCCTTTCCTGAGATTAACCGCCCCAATGAGGGCGTAATCGTACTGCACCACTTGATCTAAAGGCAGGTCCTTCTTTGAAATCAGGGACCAACCGCCCTGTGCCCCAAGGTGTTCCTTGAAAACCAAACGGCCTTCGACAGGAGGGCTGTAGTGCCGGAAAAAGAATACCCATTCGCCGTCGTCGGACGCAGTGGCCGCCAAGTTCTTCCCGGTAAACCACTCACCGTGGTCGCCCAGTTTACCGGAGACAACTACTGGTCCACCTTCAGGTCGGCGCACTTCGGCCTCCAGGGATACGACCTTTGATCTCTGCACGATTCGAAAGCTCGTACCTCTGTATATGGAAGTGATGATGATTTGTGCCCCATCTACACCCAGAGCGCTCTGAGCAATGGCCGACCCTTGTTCGACTGTTCGATGGGACGCGGATGAACAGCCACCGAGGAATAGCCCCCCGAACAAAATCTGGGCGAGCAGAAGCGTTCCGCGCATCATTACCACCTGCTGGATCGTAGAGTATTTTGTCGTGGAATGAGCAGTCACTGACAACGGAGAACGTCGGAGAACGTGGACCGTCGGAGGACGTGGAAACGGAAAACGTGGACAGGAAACCGCGGAACCGTGGACGCGGAACCGTGGACATGCACTCATTGGATCGTGTCAATATGGCCCGAGATCGACAGCGTTCATGCAATATTGGATCCGGTGTGATCGGTGCATGTCCACGCTTCGGTCTTGGCCGTCGGCCGTCGACGAAGCTGAACAGGTTGGTCTGGGGAATGTCGTGGCCGCGCATGGTGGCCTATAACGTGGCTGGGGCCTCGGTGCTACAGGGGGTTTTTCAACGGCCTGCTAGGCCAATGGGTGTCTATTCGATCGCGGCGCGAATTGCTTCCTTGCGCTCATTGCTTGTCTTAAGGGAGTCGATGTCAATGTGCTTGCGGATGACGCTTGCCCGATGAGCGGCTAACGACATGATCAAGATTTCCTCGGCGCTTTCGTCCTTGAGAGCTTCGGCTAAGCGCTTTAGCGCCCCACCATTCTCTTCCGTGTCATACGTGGTGTAGATTACGCCAGCGTTACCGGCCTCATGCTTCAGCGATTTCCAAACCTTTCGTGCGTCCTTATCCTCAAGCGTCAGGAGCTTGCCATCCAGGAGTTTCGACAGCAAAATGGCTTTATATGCGGCGGTCGCCATGGCAATGCTATCCGAACGCAGCATTGACAGCGCGATATCGTTTGGCGTATGGTCAAGCACGGAGACGGTGTTGATGAAGGTCTTAAACTCACCCGCTATACGGGGGTACACAGCGGAATAGGCCGACCAACGTACCGGCTTCGAGAGGTAATTGTGGACTGGATCATGAAGTTTCGATGCCGGCGAGGCCGACCGCAGAATCACCAAAAGCGCTTGCTCGAAGGCGACCGCCTCTTCGGCGCGGCGCTCTAGAACGGCAATGCCAGCGAACTGGAGCGCCGTAGGGCCAGGCGCCGCGCTCAGCCCCATCGCCTCGTCCACCGTGAGGGCTGAAATTTCCGGCAATGCGAGGGTAGCGGCGGACGCACCGGCGAACGATGGCTCTGAGGCAAGGATCTGAGTGACCTTTTGCTCTGCGGCCGCCATGTCATCAGTACTCATCGCTGCCAGGAAAGCCGGCAGGAAGGAAACGACCAGGATGATGAGGATTTTCATGATTATTGCCCCGAGAAGGTCTGCGATGGACTGCTGGGACCGGGAGGTGCGTCAACGGCGTCGCCGGTACCGTACATGAACTTACCGAAGTCACCTTGATCCTGACGCCACACTCCCACGTCCTTAATGTAGCCCGTATGCGTTGGAGCAAACGAACCACTGAACACTATCTCGTAGTGGCCATCGGTATATAACCGATATGTAATCTCACGCCATATCCAGGGAGCATCTGCCCAGGTCATGATCTGACCAGCGCACTGCCCAAGCTTATCGAGTCGCGCACGGCACTTCCAATGGATCAGGAGGTGATCACTGTTGACCGTGATCTCCAACCATAGCGGAACCGTTGGCGGAACCGTGGACATGCACTCATTGGATCGTGTCAATATGGCCCGAGATCGACAGCTCTCATGCAATATTGGACCCGGTGTGATCGGTGCATGTCCACGCTTCGATGCACGCTTCGTGTCCAGCCGGGCCTGGGTCACCGAACGGATTCAGGCCGCGGCTGCGGCCTTCGCCGTTGATGTCCTCGCGTATGCGGTCATGGGCAATCATCTGCATGTGGTGGTGCGGACTGATCCTGATCGCGGCGGAACCTGGACTGCGGCAGAGGTCGCCCAGCGCTGGGCTGCGGCCCATCCGCATCTGAATGCCGAGGGCGACTGCGCGGCCTGGGATCCGGCCCTGGTCGAGTTGAGGGCCCGCGATGCGGCCTGGGTCGCTCGTGCGCGGGGGCGCCTGCGCTCGATCTCGTGGTTTATGAAATCCATCAAGGAACAACTCGCGCGTCGTGCGAATCGCGCCGATAGCTGCACCGGACATTTTTGGGAGGGACGCTTTAAATCCGTCCCCCTCCTCGATGAACGCGCCATCCTGGCGTGCATGGCGTATGTGGATCTCAATCCCATTCGTGCACGCATGGCCACCACGCCGGAGGCCTCGGAGTACACCAGCGTGCAAGCCCGCATTCACCATCGTCAACTGCAGGAAGCGCGCGACCCCGTGGCATTGGCGTCAACGCAGCCGCCCACTGCGGCGCTCGGTCGCATGGCCGAGGAAGCTCGCCAGGCCGCTGCCGAGCAAGGTCACTGGCTCGCGCCGATCAGCAGCCTGGTGGTTGGCATGGCGCAAGCACCGCTGCTCACCCGCGACGATTATTTAACCCTGGTCGATCAAACCGGCCGCGTCGTGCGCGGTGATAAGCGCGGGGCAATTCCAGCACATCTGGCACCGATTCTGGAGCGGCTGGAATTAGATCTGAGGGCCTGGATGGATCTCATGCAGGGCGGCGGGGCTTTTCGCGGTTCGGCCTTTGGCTCCATCGCCGCCCGGGCGCGCGAGGCCCTGCGCCGTGGTGCGCGCTGGATAGTGGATCGCACGCGCGGGCTCTATCGTGATCCGGTGCCGATTTCGGCTGCGTAAGCGAGAGCACTTTGTGAAAATCATGCTGTCCATCGCGCACTCGTGACGCGAGCTGGGGCCACCGTGGACTGTGGGTGAAAATGATCGTCGATTATTGGTATTTCCGGGCGGAATGCTGGCTTGGATGCCTGATTTACTTGTTGTACGTGTCGTTTGCGGAGGGAACTGAGGGGACGTAGCACGAATAAGGGGAAAGTGCCTGTCCGCTGAGACTCGCTGAGACCTGCTGTCCGCTGAGACCTGCTCGCTGAGACCTGCTGAGAGAGATGCTGGCTTGGATGCCTGATTTACTTGTTGTACGTGTCGTTTGCGGAGGGAACTGAGGGGACGTAGCACGAATGGATGCCTGATTTACTTGTTGTACGTGTCGTTTGCGGAGGGAACTGAGGGGACGTAGCACGAATAAGGGGAAAGTGCCTGTCCGCTGAGATGTATGTTCATGGCACATGATGAGCCATCTCACTCTCAGAATGTAGTGCCTTCCCAGCATTCGTCCGTCCAATATTCGTGCCGATAAATCGCCTTCGCAGGCCCTCTGGCTCTATTCTTCAACAGAGAAAGTGACCAAGAAACACTGGTCGCCCAATTGATAGAGGGTACCCTGATCCAATGGAACTAATCTTTTATCGGACGTATATGCCAGGTGCTGCTGAACCTGGTCTATGCCAGCAATTAATTGTCCCGACACATTCGTAACCGGCAGCTTAGTGGAGGTAAGCGTTGGCGCATATTGCAGCTGCATATCTGCCAAAATTCCGCCGACGGTAATGACGGGGCGAATTTGAACCGTCAAGCCATCGCAGACAATTGAGGTTATAGGATCCATACGATTTTGTACGATATCAAGATCGGCAAGTATCCGCCGTTGCGTGCCGCTAAAGTGACTATTCTCGCAGTTATTTCGGCAAGGCACCAATGCATACAAAGTCCCCTGATTAACCAGGGCAGTCAGAGCGTCTCCCTTCACAATGACACTTGCATCAGCTGGCGCCGGTACGCGATACACCCGAGCAATAACTTGGCGTCCGATTAAGACTTCATATTGCGCCAGAAATGATTCTATTTTTTGGTGATTCTCTTTCGTTTGTGAAATCGCCAGCATCCCATTCCACTCTTTAATAAAAGAAAACTCGTTCCACCCACCAGAAGCCACCTGACTTAGGATTTGCTCTTTCAACTCAGCTATTTCCATGGGTGCTCCGTCGCCGTATTCTCGTTGCAACAGGCCCGCAGTAGAGCCTGGCCCTACTCCGGCACTCAGATCTACGCCAGGAAAGGTTACCACTCCGTGAATCAAGGATCGCACATCATAAACCTGTAAAGAATAATCTCTTAGGGCCTCCTTACGTGAACTCACTACTGTTAACGTTGACTTTTCGACATGAATGGCAATTTGGTACCTTGCACGCAATAAATCAGTTACCTCCACCCAAGGCCTTTTATCAGTCTGCAAGGTCACTCGCTGTGCCAGCACATTATCCAAACTTGAATCCATGACGACCACATTCAATCGTGCCTGATTGGCCATTGAGGTAATCACCTCAACCACCGTGCGCTCTTGGGCATCAATGGTGAGTGCCGGCAGAGCGTCCTCCGCAACTAACGTGCTGGATACGACGAACGCGAATGCGGCCAAAACGGTAAGCTTCATGGCAGGACCTCCAAAATGATGATTGCCGTATCGTCGGTCCGCTTGGCGCCCAGCACCAAGACCTTTCCTGGTGGGATTTGCACATCGCCCCGCGGTTGCCACGACCATATGGTAGGTTGCTGAAGTTGCATTAATTCGCCCTCATTCCCGAGCTCGGCCCCTGCGTAAACTGTTACATCTTTATCGGCGACTATTTCAGCTGTCATCGATTGCTGATTCGGCTGCCCTGCCCCACGAATTGGCGCCTCATTTTCAGCAACCAAATCGACCCAGTCAACCTGATATACCAGCGAATAATCTGGGCGCCCTGACCATCCGGAAACGCGCAGCCCGCGGCCCACACTCAATGCGCCGATAACTGGATCTAGGCGATCATTTACCACTTCTGCGTCGGTCACTCCAACCTTGGTTTGTACATTTCCGCTAACGACCTGTTGTCCCTGCAAACCGCTGGTCACCAACTGCGATCGCGACTGCAGACGCTGACTTAGGGCCTGACCATCAGCCTGGGCGACAAAACCGCCAGCCCAGGTACCAGCAGTCAATAATCCAAACGTCACCCGACATTGAATCATTCGCGTTTCTCGAGCAAATCCCTCGGCAAGGTAGGCACGTATTGCCTGCTCCTCCTTTTCGGTCGCAAATATAAAAGCCCGTCCATTCTCACTGCGCATATGCTGGCCTTCCCCGGCAGAAAAGAATCCGTTCAAGGCCTCCATCGTATCTTCCGGCGAAATAAACTCTTTCTCTTTCCCATCGCCCGAAAAAAAGCTGAATCCACCCGCACTTCGCTCTCCATCATTATTTGGGAAACCAAGTTTTTGGGCCCATTGGTCACGCGTGTACAATAACTGTGCATAATCGGTCAGATTTAACGACACCCATCGCCGAAGCCGATCCCGCGCCTCACTTCCCGTAATAATGACCATCGATGTGACGCTAGCCGTGATGACCACATCGCTGCTGGCCTCAATCCATTCCAAAACTTGGCGCATGGGGACTCGCTCACGCGCCACAATCGTCAACATACGATCGCGCTCGAGGCCACGCACTTGGTCGCTGCGCTGAACGGTAATACCGGCTTCCTTGGCAACCCTATCCACCCCAGCCTGCAACGTTTCAAACGTCCAGTCGGGTCGAAAGGTGGCATCCAACCAGACAACCTTGCCTGGAGCAACTTCCAAGCCATGCACGGCGTGCAAAGCTGACAGCAGCATGAGCGGCAGAACGAAAATGAGTGGTTTCATGGCTGTAAGACGTAGCCCTTCCACACGGAATCACCACCATTATTTTTGACCTGTGTCGTATCGCCACTTGGTCGCATCTCGATATTCTCCGAAATCGTGCGTAATCTGGACATGGAGTCGTGTTGGGGCGGAGCCGTGGCGCGAAATCGTGGATCCACTGGGGTCGCGCACGAAATCCTGGACACACGACTTCGTGAATATGCGCTTTTTCCGATCGTTCTCGATCGTTCTCGATACTATGTAAATAGTTTATCAATCGTTGCAATGCACTTTTAGCGGCAGATCTCCCCCAGCAGCCCTTCCTCGCTAAACCATGGTCCACTCAGGACCTCCAGGTTTCACGAGGCGACCAGGGTGACGTAAATTGATGCCGATTTTGGATGGGTGCGCAGGGGAAAACTGTCGCGCCGACCAGCGAATCAGACGTAATGATCCTCTAATCCTACGCCCTGGTGTCGCGTCACGCTGCGAGGAGCCGCGAATGAATACATTCTGAATTTAATGCCTGTCCGGTATTCCCAGCCACGAAACTGCCCTCGTGCGCCCGCGCCCGGAACGGTTGCTCCGTCCAGGCCCGCGACACCAATGCCCAGGCAAACGCTATTCCCACGAACAACACCATGCCGCTCGCGGACGAAATCACGGCAAACCATATTCATTCTGGTGCACCCATGTGCTCCCTGTACCCCTTGCCCGCCAATAGTCCGAATAAGGACGAACAGGGGCATAGGGCTAGAATTGGCGCTAATTGGACAATGTTCATGGCTCTCATGACTCAGGTCCAGCTATCGCACACACAGAATGGAATGAGCCTGTCCAGGCATTCGATAGACAGTGTTCCTATCAGTTCGGCAGCAGCACACAAAAGGCCACACGTCCACTATCACCAGCGCATGCAAACACACTATCTGGGAGTCCCCACACAGCGATAGCAATAACAGTCACCAATGCCGATATAAATAATGAGTACATGATTGCCGAATAAAAAAATACTAGAGAGACCGCACGACGGTGACTCTCCTTGTGAGCCTCCACGCCGATTACTCCAGAAGCAATACACGCGACCAGCATTGCAGCGGCGCCCGTCCATGCCGGTACGTGAAGTGATTCGGATGTAGCTATATCCAGCAGTAGTAGTAATGCAGGGCCGTGAAGAACAGAAAATGCTATTATTTTAATAAAAAACTTCCGACTGTAAAATTAGGACTGGCCATATCGTTAAAATACCTGCCGTGTAACCACGGAAGAAATCGTGAACATGCACTTTCATAGTCAGGCCAAATAGACAGCACTCAATCCGCCCCGCCCGGCGAATCTTGGACATGCACCCATCCATCACAACCTAAGACCGACGCAGTACCAAGACTGACGCGTAACCGTGGACACGCGTAACCGTGGACATGCACTCATTGGATCGTGTCAATATGGCCCGAGATCGACAGCGCTCATGCAATATTAGCGGGTCGATCGTGGGGTCGGTCGATCGTGGACATGCACCTCTCTCGGATGGCCTAGCCTAGCGCGGCCCATCCTCCCTAAACCATGTGCCACCCAGGACTTCTAGGCTTCGCTTGAGATGGGTTTTAAAAAACCCATATTCCGAATATGCCCATCGCCCGCAAGCATTGTCGAATTTTGTGTCGAATTTTGGACAGGCACCCATTCATCATAAACTAAGCCAACCGCATGATTAAGACAACGTCGTTGATATGGGTTAATTGAGACTTCATCATGCGCTAACATGCCCATCGCCCGCAAGCATCTCGTCAGCGCCGACCAACCCGGCTGCTACCACCTCATCTCGCGCTCCGTGCGCAGAGCGTTTCTGTGCGGCGACCGCGCCGAGCACCGCCGGGCCTGGGTCACTGAACGCATCCAAGCCGCCGCTGCGGCCTTCGACTATTTCAGTACCAATAGCCGCCGCTTTGTGCCCGGTCCCAGCCTGGCGACCGCGACCGAGATCACTGCGCAGACCACCGACGAAGATTTCCGCGGGCGTCCAGCCCACCGCTGCTGGCAAGTGACCCCAGCGTAAAAGTAGAGCCACAGGCTGGATCAGTCGAATTGGATGACAGCGGGTGGACAGCCAGCGGCAACGAAGGCAAGGAAATCGGCCTCATCGCCAGCGAGCTTGGCTCGCAAGGGGCTGCGCGACTCCGCATTGGCATCGGTGGTGCAGTCTTTGCGTGCGGCAGCCGCAATCTGGCTGAGCCCTTGCCCGGAACGCGCAAAAACGCCGGGCAGCAGATCGCCGCACCAGCCGCAGGCGATGCAGCCCTGAGCGATCCAGACGCGGCGGATGGACAGAGCCTGCACTGATTCGCTGGTCCGGGCCATGGCCCGATCATGGACCACCGCGGTGCCTGCCTAGTCGGGATGCAGACACCTTGGACAATGATCCCCACTTTCACCTTGTAAAGAGGATTATTGTATCTATTTATCCTCTATACGAACACCGGCCCGCAACGGCTGCTGACCTATGCCACTCCCAGCCCTGACCTTCACCCCGAGCGATCCCATCGACGATTACCTCGTCCAGTTTCCGGACGTCAGTCCGTGGCTGACCGCACAGGGGATTTCGTTGGGCCAGATGGGCGGAGAAAAAGTGGTGCGCTGGTGGGACCTGCGCGCGGACGCGCAGCCCATGCTAGAGCAGATCGCCCTGGAATTCTCGCGCCCGCGCTGGGCAGAAACCACGGATTGGGCGCAAGAGAGCCTGTCCGATCTGGTTCACCATGTGATCGACGTCCACCACTGCTTTTGCCGCGCCGAGATCCCGCGACTGCGCTGCCTCTTTGCAGCCCTTGCCCGTGCGCAGCCGGAAGCCGCGTCCATCCAAGTGCGCTTCGAACACCTATCTACCGTCTTTCTTGGGCACCTCGACGAGGAGGAGCTGCGCCTTTTCCCCCTCTGCCTCGCGATCGATCACTCCCGCTTCAGCCTACAATTACCGCCGGCCCAAATCCTCCGAGAGGGACTGCATCACCTAGACAGCGCTCATCGGCAAGCGGACGCGGAGTTCGCGGAGCTGCGGCAGGATTGCCTGGCACTCAAACGGGCTTCCCTTGCCTCCACGGTATTGACGGCCATCTGCCTGGGTCTGGAAAACTTTGCTGCAGATCTGGTGGTGCATTGCGAGAAGGAAACCGCCATTCTCCTGCCGGCGGTGACCCATCTGTATGAACTCTTGGAAACTCGGCAGTCCACCATTCCATCGATCCGGCGCCAGGAATGATTTCGCAGACCACGGAATACGCCCTGCGTGCGATGGTAGTCCTGGCGTCACAGACCGACGCAGCGATGACGGCCGGGGTCATCTCCAGCCGCTCGCATTTGCCCTGCGGTTATCTGGTCAAAGTTCTTGGCAGCCTGTGCCGGCACGGTCTGATCGTCGCCCGACGTGGCCGCGGAGGCGGCTTCGTTCTGGCGCGGCCGGCGACGGCAATCAGCATGTTCGATGTGATACTGGCGGCAACGCCACCGGGCTCACAGCGCCACTTGGCCGATCTGAAGCAGGAAAGAAGCCCATTAGCACACCACCTGTGCCTGGGCTGCGAACGGAGTCAGGACCATTGGCGCTCCATCCCCTTGGCGCGCCTGGTCGGATCACGTCTATCACCATCCTCGGCATTGCGGCGGCAAAGTCAGAAATAAGCTCCGGATATCCTCTATGCTTTCCCAGACTGCCGAATACGCCCTGCGTGCGATCGTTTTCCTCGCTGACCACCATGGCGAACCGAAAACCGCTGAAATGATTGCGGAAACGAGCAAGGTACCCTTGGGCTACCTGGCCAAGATCCTGCAAGGTCTAGCCCGCAATGGCCTGATCGTCAGCCAACGCGGACTGCATGGCGGTTTCACCCTGCTGCGGTCGCCGGCTGATGTGACCCTGTACGATGTGGTCCAGGCCACGGACCCAATCAGTCGCATCACTACCTGCCCACTGAATCTGCCGGGACATGGCACTGATCTGTGTCCACTGCATCGCCGTCTCGACAATGCCGCGCTCGCGGTCGAAACCGCCTTCCGCCGCACCACCATCTCGCAATTGCTGAGCGAACCGACTTCCAGCCGCCCACTGTGTAATTTTCCGCGTATTACCCCGGTTAATCCGGCCTCGGCTGCCGTTGTAACCCGAAAAACTGCTGGAGCTAAAACTGCTGGAGCTAAAGCTGCTGGCGCTAAAATTGCTGGCAACAAGACCACCGCCACTAAAACTACGAAAAAGCCGATCAAGAAATCGCGCTGAAAGTTCACCCGCGTGGGGCGAACGCGCGACAGCGCAGGACGATAGCCACCACGGTCAAAGAACTGACCGGCATGGCGATGGCGCACAGGATCGGTCCGATGAGTCCGGCCCAGATCGCCGCAATCCCGGCTAGGTGGTAGAGCAGTGAGAAACCCAGGCACAGCCGCATCGTCGTGCGCAGGTGCCTACCCGCCGCAAGAATCATCGGCACCGCAGTGACGCCGTTCTGGGGCACGACCACATCACACCGATCCAGACAGGTGATCAGGCCGCCCTGGACGCCGATCGCCAGATCCGCCTGCGCCATCGCCGCGGCGTCATTGATCCCGTCACCCACCATCACCACCGGCCCCCCTGCTTGCAGCCTGCTGACCAACGCGGCTTTCTCCTCGGGCAGACAGCCGCCGTGTGTGCGTTCCGCAGCGATACCGAGCCGCTGCGCGACGGAGCGCACCACCGCCGGATCATCGCCCGAGGCTAAGTCCACGCGGAGACCGGCGTGTTGTAAGGCGCGCACCGTCGGCAGAGCCTCGGCCAGCAGGTCGTCCTGGAAGTGCGCCTGGAGAACGATTCGATTCCCCAATGCCGCCGCGACGACCGTAGCCGCAACAGTAGGATCGGTGCTCGTGCCTGCGCAAACAAATGCGAGTCGCCCGACGCGCAGAAGACCCACTGGCGTTTCCGCTTCGATACCCTGGCCCGGCACTGTGCGCACGGTGCAGGTCCCGGCGGCAGCCAGGATTCCCCGGCTGGCGGCCTCCTGCACGACAGCGCGTGAGAGCGGATGATCAGAGCGACTGGCGACGGCCACCACCCAGGTTAATTCCTCAAGCGTACCGTGGGGATTCCACGCGGTGCAGGTCGGTGCCCCGACCGTGACGGTGCCGGTTTTATCCAAGACCACGCCGCGCACGGAAGTCGCGGCTAGAAGCGCCTGCGGATCGCGCACCAGCACCCCAGCCCGCTCAGCCCGCGCGAGCAGCGTCGCACTGGCCAAGGGCAGGGCGATACCCAGCGCGCAGGGACAACTGATCAACAAAACCGCAACCATCGCATCAAGCACATGACCGGAATCCCACCACGCCCACCACACCCCCGTGGCCACCAAGACGATGAGCATCGCGGGCGCAAACCAACGCAACCACGTATCGACCCTGGCACCGGTGTCTTCCGTGCCCGTGCGCGACTCCGTAATCATTTTTCCAACTCGCGTCGCCGGCCCCACCGCCGTGCAACGCACAATGGCGGTGCCATTGAGACAGCGGCTACCTGCCCACAGCGTCTCGCCCGGCTCCATCCGTCGCGGTCGCGATTCGCCGGTCAGCACCGCCAAGGATATTTCCGGCTGGCCCGTGATAATGATTCCATCGGCCGGGATGACGGACCCGCTGACGATGCGCAACCGATCGCCAGGCAAGACCTCGGCGACTGGCACCAATTCTTCATGATCATCGGACGCGGACAAACGCCGCGCGGATTCGCCAAAGAGCGTTCCTCCGCGACCGAGCTGGCGTTGAATGCGCTCGCGGATTCCCGCCAGAATCAGCCGGGAACCGGAAAGCAGGGTGACCAACATCGCCGCCGCGTCGACATAGAGATCGCCGCGGCCACGAATATTCGCAAACACGGCCGCGGCCAGCGCCACCACGATCACCACCGCGGTTATCGCCTCGACGGTGACGCGCCGCACGCGCCAGGAAGCCAGCAGCCCGCGCCAATATGCCGTCGCACCAAAGGTGAGGCCCGGCAGCGCGACGACGACGGCGGTCCAGCCGTAGAGTGCGCGCGTTGCTGCCGACATGTCCCCGGCCATATCTCCGGCGAGCACGGTAACGCTGACATGCATACTGCCGAGAGCCGACCCGGCCGCGACGGCAAAGCGCAATAAACGCGCCCGGCGCTCGCGGCGGTCGGGCCCCGGTTGATCGCCTGCGAGAAATGGTCGCAGCCGATAGCCAAGCGAAGCCACCACGGCCCGCTGACGCGATGGCGGACAGCTATTCGCATCAACCACGAGATCGATCGCGTCATCGGCGAGATTGATTCGCGCGCGACGAATGGCCGGTTCCAAGCGCGGCAGGCGTTCAAGCAACCAGACGCAGGCGGCGCAATGAATGCCCTCGACGCGCCAACGAATCGCCACCAAACCATCACTACGCTGGTGTTCGTGTTGGTTCCGAAAGGCGGCGCTGTCGACCCACGCATCATCCGCAGCGGGCGTGGTCGGGCGCAGCGGCGCAACGCCACTGCGAAAGGTGTGAAAATCGGCGAGCCCGCACGCCGACAATATAGCCGCAGCGCCCCGGCAGCCGGCACAGCAAAATGGTACCGGATCAGCGGCCGTAAGTTTTTGCCCGCAATGAACGCAGGCGACAGGATCTGCTTCGGCCGCAGTCGGCGACATCGGGACCGGAGGCGCTGTGGTCACCACACCATCACCATATAGTCACCCCACTGGAGATGCAGATGCGGAATGACCTCCAGCCCGGCGAGGCCAATGCAAAACATCCACCCGGCTGAAAGGGCCAACGGAACCCGCGCCGCCCAGGGTGCGGCAACCCGACGCACCCGACCAATCAGCAGTGGCGTCCATGCTGCCGCCAACAGCACCGGCACCGTTATCACCACCAGCATCACCATAATCAGCGCACCATGCAGCGCCGAACCCGACGCCGCCGCCAAACTCAACACCCAAAAAGCCAAGGTACACGGCAGAAAGGCCAGCAGCATTCCGAGCACCAAGGCCCGCCGGTGCGGATGCTGTGCCAGCGCTCGCGACAGTGCCCCGGCCGCTTGTGCCAAGCGCGACGGGGTCGGTGCAGACCGCCGCCGGCGACGCGGCCAAAAATCACGCAAGGCCACGACCAGGAAAATGGTGCCCAGGGCCAGGGTCACCCAGGGTGCGATGGCCAGCAGCGGTGCCCGCAGCCATCCGCCAAAAAAACCAACGGTCGCACCCATGGCCGCATACATCAGCGCGCGGCCACTCTGATAGAGTCCCAGATCTAGGGCAGCGTGGCCCCACGTGGCTGGCCTCGATAGGGCTCCTGAAGAAGGAGGAGCGCTCGGATGTATCCGGCGGCCAAAGCCCAAACCAGCAATGAGCGGGCCACACATGCCTGAACAGTGCAGGGTCGTCCACAGCAGAC
>Ga0209490_10003969_pt1 | contig 13752 bp, 11 predicted proteins | sample MAT06_FD_187209 | JGI IMG/M metagenome (GOLD analysis project Ga0209490, IMG submission 187209) | Freshwater microbial communities from Lake Fryxell liftoff mats and glacier meltwater in Antarctica - MAT-06 (SPAdes) (version 2) | ecosystem: Environmental > Aquatic > Freshwater > Ice > Liftoff...
ACGCGCGCGAAACTTCTGGGTGAGCGAAGGTTACGAAGCGGCAGATTCGTGGTCGCGCGGACCGAGTTCCAATTCCGCTCTAGTCGCAAGTCGAAACGGAAACGACAATGGAACGTTATCTGGTGTGGGCGGTGCGGCACGCGGCCGGCCGCGGGATCGAACTTCGGAGACGATTTGCCATGCGGTATCTACTCCCCCTGATCATCGCTCTCGGCTTCGCAGAGGCGCCGGCGAGCGCCATCGAACTCACCAACCCCCGAAACACCTACGGCGAACTCGGCGGCACGCGAGTCGATGCGCCGCTCTTGCCGGGGGACGTGCTCTTCGTCGCGTTCGACATCGAAGGCATTTCCATCAACGCCGAGGGGAACGTCGTTTACACGATGGGCATGGAACTGCAAGACAAGGCCGGCAAGTCGATCTTCAAACAAGAAGCCGTGCAGAAAACCGATTACGTGCCCCTCGGCGGCAGCAAGCTCCCGGCCCGGGCGTACATCACCGTCGGCCTCGACCAGATGCCGGGCGAGTACGTGTTGAAGGTGACCGTGACGGATATCGCCACGAAGGACGCCAAGACGCTCGACCGGAAGTTCACCGTGCTGCCGAAAGACTTCGGCATCGTCGCGGTCTACACGAGCGTGGACGAGCGGGGCCAGATCGCTTCCCCGACCACGGGCGTGGTCGGGCAGTCGCTCTTCGTGCAATTCGGGATCGTCGGGTTCGCCCGAGACGCGACCAAGAAGCAGCCGAGCGTGACCATCGAAATGCAACCCCTCGACGAAGCCGGCAAGCCGACGATCTCCAAGCCGGGCAGCTATTCCGCGGATGCGAACGTGGACGAAAAAGACCCCGGCTTCAGCGTCCGGTTCCTGCTCCCGCTCACCCGGCCGGGCAAGTTCACGGTCCGATTGAAGGCCGTGGATAAGGTGGCGAACAAGACTTACACCTTCGATCTGCCGGTCGCGGTGGTCGCTCCGGCTAACTAAACCGGTCGAGTGCGTATCATGTCCTACGGGCCGGCCTTCGCCGGTCCCGTTCGAGTTAAGCCGAGACTTCTCCATGAGTGCTCTCCAAGACCGCATCGCCCAGTTCCGCAAGATGGCGACGGACGACCCGGACAACGAACTCGGCCACTTCCGGCTCGGGCAGTTGCAGTCCGAAGACGGCCAGCACGAAGACGCCGCAGCCTCGTTCCGCCGCACGGTCGAGATCGTGCCGACGTTCTCCAAAGCGCACCAACTCCTCGGCGAAAGCCTCATCAAGTTGGATCGCAAAGACGACGCGATCGCGGCCCTGACGAACGGCTACAAGATCGCAGACGAACGCGGCGACCGCATCCCCCGCGACGCGATGGCGAAGTTGCTCGCAGACCTCGGAGCACCCGTTCCGGTGGCAGCAACAGCGGCTAATCCGGTGGATGACAGACCCGAGACCGGGTTCCGCTGCGAGCGGCCGGGGTGTTCCGCGGGGAAGCGCGCAAAGCCGCTAGCGGCTCCGCCTCTTAAAGATGAAATCGGCGTGCGGATCGCGCAGTCTGTCTGTGCGGACTGCTGGCAATCGTGGGTGAAGGACCAGAGCATCAAGGTCATCAACGAACTCCGGCTCGACCTCAGTTCCGAGTCCGGCCAAGTGGAGTACGACAAATACATGCGGGACTACTTCGGCTTCGAAGAGACGGCGGGCGCGAAGTGACATCACCCCGAGAATACTTGGTTCAGTACGGCCGCTCCGCGTTCGTGGGCCGGTTCGCCGCACCGCCGGAGTTCCGCGCTACCCGCGGCGATGCGGTCTTGGCCCGAACGCCCCGCGGCCTCGAACTCGGCGAGGTGCTCGATTCCGGCGAGAGCAAATTCGTTTCGCAACTCGACTCCGCGACGGGCGGCCAGATCGTTCGTTCGATCGACGAAACCGAGCGGATCGATGTGCAATCGCTCGAAGGCGAACTCATCGACGCCGCGAACGAGTGGCTCGGTGACATGCCGCTGTCAATCGTCGATGCGGAGATCCTCTTCGACCGATCGGCCGCGATCCTGCACGTCCTCGCCTGGGGGGCCTGCAACGCGGACTCGCTCTGCGAACGCTTGACGACCCAATTCAAAATGCCGGTGCGGATTCTCGACCTCGCTCAAATCCCAATCAGTGCCGACCCCGTGGAAGAGCCCGCCTCTTCGGGTTGCGGCAAAGACGGCTGCGGCAGCGAAGGCGGCGGTTGTTCCTCTTGCGGCACCGGCGGCGGCTGCGGAACGAAAAGCTGCTCTAGCGGCTCGGTCAAATCCGCGGACGAACTCACCGCTTACTTCGCCGATCTCCGCGAGAAAATGGAAGAGCAGGGGAAGCAGCGGACGCCGCTTCATTGACTTCGTCTGAGCCCGAACGCCAGTGAGGTCATTTAGCGAGAACCTCGAAATGTCTAAGCCCGAACGCCAGTGAGGTCTTCTTCGCAAGACCTCATTGGCGTTCGGGCTCAGACAATACAAGGAAATTGAACCGCTGTCCCATCGACAGAACCACCTCTCCGGGCGACACTATTTCGGTTCGCCTTTTCCCGTGTCTGCCGCGAGGACCACGATGCGTCGCTTCTTTTATTCTGCACTCCCACTCCTGTTCGCGGGGATCGGGGCGGCTCACTCCGCGGAAGTCCCGCCGAACGTGGCGGGAGCAATCAAGACCATTCAATCCGTGAGCCGCGAAGGGACCGGGAACGAAGCCGCGGGGGCGGCGTGGAAAGTCCTCGTCCAATCCGGCTCCGAAGCGTTGATTCCGACCCTCGCCGCGTTCGACACGGCGAGCCCAACCGCGGCGAACTGGCTGCGGTCGGCCGTGGACGGTATCGTGCAAGCCGGGCGGAAGGCAAAGAAGCCATTGCCGGTCGCGGAGATCGAGAGCTTCGTCAAAGACGCCAAGCGCTCCCCGGAAGCCCGGCGGATTGCGTTCGAAATCTACTCCGTCGAAGCGAAGGAACCCGCCGCCAAACTGCTCCCCACGCTCGTGAACGATCCGAGCGTCGAGATTCGCCGCGATGCGATTGCAGACCGCATCGCGAAACTTCCGGCCTCGGGCGATCCGTTGAAAGCGGAGCTGAAAACTCTGTTCGCCGCGAGTCGGGATAAGGATCAGGTCGAGGAGATCAACAAGAAACTCGAAGAGCTTGGTGCCAAGCAAAACGTGACCGCCCACTTCGGGTTCATCACCGAGTGGCAAGTCGTCGGTCCGTTCGACGGACCGATGGCGAGCGGCTATTCGACGAGGTATCCGCCCGAAGCCGGCGTCGATCTCGCGAAGAAGTACGACGGCAAAGGCGAGAGCGTGACGTGGAAGTACGCTCAAAGCGAACTAACCTACGGAAGCGTGGAACTGAGCAAAGACGTGGGGAAGCACAAGGACGCCGTGGCGTTCGCGCAGGCCGTGATCGTTTCGGACAAGGAAACGCCCGCGGAGATCCGCGTCTCGTCCCCGAATGCGATCCAGGTCTACCTCAACGGCAAGAAGCTATTCGAGCGAGAAGAATACCACCACGGAGCGCCGCTCGACCAGTACGTGGGGAAGGGGACTTTGAAAGCGGGCTCGAACGAATTGCTCGTGAAAGTTTCGCAGAACGATCAGAAGGAATCGTGGGCTCAAAAGTGGGAGTTCGCGGCTCGTTTCTGCGATTCGACCGGCGGTAACCTCGGCTTGAAACAACTCGTGAACAAGAACGGCAAAACGGAAACCGTCGCACTCGGCGCGCTCAAGCCGATGACCGAACCCGAGAAGAAGGAGAAGAAATAATGATCCGCTCATTCATCGCACTGCTAATGATCGCGCCCATCGCCATCGCCGCGGATTGGCCCCAGTTCCGCGGGCCGAACGGTGCATCCGTTTCGTCCGAAACCGGTTTGCCCAGCGGCTTCACCAAGGAGGGCGGGCTGCGCTGGAAAGCCCCGCTCCCGGGCCGCGGGTTGTCCTCGCCTGTGATCGTCGGCGGCCGCGCGTACATCACTTGCAGCAGCGGGCCGAAGGACGACCGCCTGCACGTTCTGAGCTTCGACGCGGGCACGGGCACGCAACTCTGGCACCGACAACTCGCGGCCACGGGGCTCACCTTCGCGCACCCCAAAACCTGCATGGCGGCCCCGACGCCCGTCGCGGATGCCACGGGCGTATACGCCCTCTTCGCCACCGGCGACCTCGCCTGCTACGACCTCGACGGCACGCTCCGTTGGTACCGCTCGCTCGTGGGCGATTACCCCACGGTCTCGAACCAGGTCGGCATGGCTTCGTCCTTGATCCTGCACAAAGACAAACTGATCGTTCCGATGGACAACGCGGGCGAATCGTTCGTCGCCGCGATCGACACGAAGACCGGCAAGAATGTCTGGAAAGTGGACCGACCCCGGGACGTGAATTGGGTTTCCCCGATCTTGAAGACGTCGGGCGAAAGTGCCGAGGTTCTCTTCCCCACGAGCAGCGACTTGGTTGCTTACGACGTGGCGACCGGCAAGAAGAACTGGTCTGCAAAGGTGCCCAGCGGCGGCATCCCCTCGCCGACGCTCGGGGACGATGGCTTTCTCCTCGTCGGCAACCGCGGCGTCACGGCGTATACGCTCAAAGACAACAAGCCGACGCAGGCGTGGACCTCGCCGAAGATGCCCACGGGGTTCTCCTCGGCCCTCGTCTATGAGGGATTGGTTTACGCCGCGAACCCCGCGGGGATCGTGCTTTGCGCGGACGCGAAGACCGGCAAAATCCTCTGGGAAGAGCGGGTGAACGGCCCATTCTCCGGCTCGCCCGTCGCCGCGGACGGCAAGCTCTTCGTCATCAACGAAGCGGGCGTGCTCACCACGCTTCGCCTCGGAGACAAGGCGGAGAAGCTCGCCGAAAGCAAGACCGGCGAAGAAGGCCTCGCGACTCCCGCCATCTCCGGCGGCGCGATCTTCTTGCGCGGAGACAAGTCGCTGTTTTGCATCGGCTCGAAGTTGGGTGGTTAAGGAACTCTGCGAGCCGGGAGTGTGAGCGACTGGAGATTCCTCCGGTCGCTCACGCTCCCGGCTCGCCAGAACACTATGCTTTCCGCAACATCGCCACGTCTTGATAATCGAAGAACGGCTCCCGCCCCGACCACAGTCCGTAGCGGATGGGTCGGTCGATGCTCAACCCTGCAATTCGACACGCCTCCTCGACGAATGTTTCCTCGAATGCAATCGCAGCCTCGGGGATCTCCCGGCTGTAGATGCGGTGGACGCCTTCGAGCGGTTCGAGGCGGAACTTCCCGAGCCCGGCATCGACGAGGCGGGTCGATTCGTCGTTGAGCAAGAAGAACGTCGCTAAACACCGTCCGCCGGGTTTGAGCACGCGGCCGAGTTCCGCGAGGTAGTGGGCCGCGTCGTCCGGCATCAGGTGCGTGAACACCGAAGTGAGGAACGCGAAGTCGAAGGTGTCGTCGGCGTAGGGAAAGCGGAAGTCGCGGGCCGCGAGCCTGCCCCGCGGGTTGTACTCGCGGTTCCACAAGTCCACATGTTGGAATCGGAAGTTCGGAAAGCGAGGCGTGATCGCCGTGCGGCACCACGCGATGTTGGGGCGCATGATGTCGAAGCCATCGTAGCCTCCGCGGGGCGAGAGGTAGCGGGTGAGGGGCAGGGCGGCGCGGCCGATGCCGCAGCCCACGTCCAGCACGGCTTCGTCCGGTTTCAAGTCGGCCAAATCTTTGAACCATCCGAGGAACCGTTCGCCGACGTGGAGGTCGCCGCCGATGCCGAAGACGAGTTTGCGGGGCGGCACGAGCGGGTCAGTACGGCCGAGCACCCAGTCGCAGGCATCTCGTACATCGTAAGCCCACGCCTTGGCCGTCCACGACCGCGTGGCTTTGCCGTAAGCGAAATCGACGGCCCTCCGAACGGGCGTTCGTACCGATTGCGGGATCGTCCTGATCGCGTTTGCGAGCATGTTTATTCCTGGAACAGTTCGACGCGGTCGATGTCGTACCGCAGGCTCCCCGGGTCGTCCGGGTCGAGCGAGGTCGTAGCGATGTTCGCCTTGCGCTGAATCACCGCGAACGCGCACGGCAGCATGAAGAGCGTGGCGAACGTGCTGGCGACGACGCCGCCGAGCACGGCCCGGCCGAGCGGGGCGGTCTGGTCTCCGCCGTCGCCGAGGCCGATGGCCATGGGGATCATCCCGGCCCCCATCGCGCAACTCGTCATGAGGATCGGCCGGATGCGGGCGATCCCCGCTTCGGCCGCGGCGCGGAGGGAGTAGCCGTGCATCGCCCGGCTCCGCTCGGCAAAAGTCACCAGCAAGATCGCGTTTGCCACCGCTACGCCCACGGCCATGATCGCGCCCATGAACGATTGCAGGTTGAGCGTGCTGCCCGTGAGCAAGAGCATGAGGGCGACCCCGCAGAGTGTGGCCGGAACCGCGGCGACCGAAACGAGCGCGAGCCGCACCGATTGAAAGTAGCCGGTGAGCAGCAGGAAAATCGCCAGCACGGCAATCGCCAAACCGATGAGAAGATTCTGCATGATGGAATCGAGCGATTCGAGTTGTCCGCGAACGTCGGCGGTCATCCCGCCGGGGAGCTTGCTCGCCTTGAGCGCCGCGGCCCGGTCCTTGTCGAGTTTCTCCTTCGCCTCCGGCGTGAGCTTGCCCGCTTTTTCGAGGTCCGCTTCGTTGGCGTCGAAGCCAGCGTGGATGGTCTCGGCGTTCGCCGCGGCGATGGCCTTCCGAACGTCGCGGCCCACTTTGCCCAGGTCCGCGGTCGAGACGTTCGCGGTGATGCTGATCATCCGCCGCATGTTGTAGCGGTCGATGCGGGCTGGCGAGGTGGTCTCTTTGATGGTGGCCACGTCGCGGAGTAGGACCGTGCCCCCGGTCGCGCCGCCGTTCGTGCCGTGGGATGCGTACGCGGTGGAGTGCCCGTTCAAGCCCCACCCCGCGGGGCCGTGCCCGGAACTACCGCGGACGGGGACGAGGCCGATCTCCGTCGTCGAGTTCATCCGCGGCGGGGCGATTTGAACCTGCACGATATAACCCTGACCGCTGCCCGGATCGCGCCAGTAGATCGGATTCACGTATCGGCTCGACGCCGTGGCGGGGACGAGCGAACTGCCGATCGACTTGGCTGAAAGCCCCATCGTGGCCGCCTTTTCGCGGTCGATGGCAACGTCCAACGTGGGGTAATCCTGGGCCTGCGCGATCTGGAGGTCTTGGAGTTCGGGGATCTCTTTGAGCTTGTCGAAAATCTTCTGCGCATGTGCGACGTTCGTGGGCATCTTCGATCCGCTCACTTGTACCTCGACGGGCGTGGGCGAACCGAAGCTCATGACTTCGTTCACGATGTCGCCCGGCTCAAACGAGAGCTTCAACCCCGCCGAACGGGTTTCGATCTGGGCAGGCGCGAGCCCTTCTTCCTTCCAGCGTTCCGCGAGCCATTTCTTGAGAGCCGGGGCGAGCTTCTCCCGCAGTCTCGCTTTGAATTCTTCGATCCGGATGCCTGAACCTTTCTTCAAGGCGACTTTGAGGATCAGTTCTTCCGGTCCGCTCGTCCACTGGTGGACGGCCTGGATCGGGAAGTTGTTGGGGAACATGCCGACGTAGCCGACGGTCATCGCCAAGTTGCCCGGCCCCGCTTCTTCGGAGATGATCCGCACGGCCTCCTGGGCCAGTTCTTCGGTCCGTTCGATCCTCGTTCCCGTGGGGGCTCGCATTCGCAGTTGGAACTGCCCCTGATCCGTTGGAGGGAATACCGAGGTGCCGACGCGGGTGCCGACGAGGATCAGGATCAGCGCGGCGACGGCGAAGTAGAACGGCACGACGAGCCAACGGGCCGCGAGCAAGCGACCGAGGATCGACTCGTAAGCCCGGACTGGTCCCGAGAGGGGTTTCTGTCGGTCGGTCCCGTGCAATTGCTTCGGAAGTTTCAACAACCAGACGCACAGGATCGGCACGAATGTACTGGAGAGCAAGTACGACGCGATCATGGCGAAGCCGACGGCCAAGGACAGTGGGACGAACAGTTCGCGGGCCGCACCTTGCATGAAGAACGAAGGGATGAACACGGCCAGGATGCAGAGCATGGCCAGCAATCGCGGCACCGCGGTTTCCTGGTTCCCGCGGCGGACGGCGCGGGCGACGGACTCGCTTCGCTCCATCTGCGTGTGGATGTTCTCGACTTCGACCGTGGATTCATCCACGAGAATCCCCACGGCGAGCGCGAGCCCGCCCAAGGACATGAGGTTGACCGTGACGCCGCAGATCCACAAGCCGAGAAACGCGGCGATGAGGGCGAGGGGAATGTTGAGCACGACGACGATCACGGATCGCCAGTCGCGCAAGAAGACGAGAACCATCAAGCCGGTGAGAATCGCACCGACCAACCCTTCGGCCCCGACGCCCAACATGGCTTGCTTGACCAGCGGCGACTGGTCGAAGGTGTACTCGATTTCGACTTCGGGCGAGGCTTCGCGCATCTTCGGCAGGGCCGCGTTCAAATTGTTCACGACCGTAACGGTCGATGCATCGGACTTCTTGTTGACTAGCATGTAAACCGACCGCCGTCCGTTGACTAGCGCGTAGCCCGCGGTGATGTCCGAACTGTCTTCGATGGTGGCCACGTCGCGCAGGAACACGGGCTGATCGCCCGTTTTAACTGGGATGCTGCCGAGTTCGAGCTTGGGGTTCGGGCCGACCATCACGTTCGTGTTTACCGCGTACATGCGGTCGCCGATCCGGACGTTGCCGGACGGGGTGACGGAATTGCCTTGCGACACCGAGTCCGTGAGTTGGTCGAGCGTGAGGCCCTGAGACTTCAACCGATCCGGGTCGGTGGTGATGGTGATCGCCCGCTGGTTGCCGCCGAAGGGGGGCGGGGTCGAAACCCCCGGCACGCTCGTGAACATCGGCCGGACTCGCTGCATCGCGATGTCTTGGATGTCTTTGATGGCGAGCTTGTCGCTGGAGAGCACCAGGTACCCGACCGCGGCGGTGCCGGTGTCCATACGGGTAATGAACGGCGGCACGGTCCCCGGCGGCATCATGAATCGCGAGCGGTTCACCGCGGCCACGGTCTCCGCCATCGCCTCTCCCATCTCCGTGCCGGGATGGAAGTAGAGCTTCATGAGCGTCATGCCCTGAATGTTCTTCGATTCGACGTGCTCGATGCCGTTGATGTAAAGGAAGTGGTACTCGTAGTACGAGGTCATCAGCCCTTCCATCTGCCCTGGGTTCATGCCCCCATACGGCTGGCAGACGTGGAGGACCGGCTGGTTCAAACTCGGGAAGACGTCCACCTTCGCCCGCGTCATGGACAGGGTTGAGGCGATCAGGATGGCGGCGATGCCGACCATGATCGTGTACGGGCGCCGCAAAGCGAAAACGATCGGGTTCATGCCGCTAGAGTACCGTCCGGAACCGGAATTCGTCCATCCGTTCCGCGGGAAAGGTTTGACCGCGTTCGCTCGATCGTCGTATCATCGGGATTGGTTCGCGCCTTTCGAGGATCGGTCGATGAGCCTTCTCCGCCCGTTCGCCGCGTCGGTTTTCGTCGCTCTCCTGGCGGTGCCCGCCGGGGCGGCCGAGGAGCCGGTCTTCAACGACCGCAAGATGAGCGAGTGGATGAAGATCCTGAAGGAAGACCCGACCCCGCGGAAGCGGCGCGCTGCGGTCGTGGCCTTGGGGCAAATCGCGACGGATAACAAGGAGAGCCTCCCGACGGCGCTGTTGGCAGTTGGCAAAGCGTTGAAGGCGGACGCGAACCCCGCGGTGCGCGAACAGGCGGCCGTGGTGCTCGGTCAACAGAAAGTGGACGACGGCGGTTTGGCCGTTGCGGGCGACCTGTCGGAATCGATGCGGATCGAGAAAGAACCGGCCGTGCGCCGCGAAGTGGCGATCGGGTTGGGCCGCTATGGCAAGGTTGCGAAAGGGGCGGTGCCGCCGCTGATGTTGGCTTTAAAGGATGCCGATCCGACGGTTCGCGCTGCCGTGGCCGATGCGCTCGGACGAATCGGAGACTACGCAAGAGCCGCGGCGGGGGAACTGTTGCCCTTACTCAAAGACTCGGAGAAGTCGGTTCGATTGGCGGCGATCTTCGCGCTCGGTCGAATCGACCCGGACGACAAGGAGCCGGCCTCGACCGCTCTCGTCGCATTGCTCAAGGGAGAAACCGACGAAGAACTCCGCAAGGAAGTCGTCCTCGCCCTCTCGTTCCTCGGCGACACTTCACCCAACGTCGTGACTGCGCTCGCTGGATTATTGACGGACAAGAAGTCCGAACTGCGAATGCAAGTCGCCTTGGGCTTGGGAAAGTTCGGCCCGGCCGTGAAGCACGCCGAGGCGGAACTCCTCGCGGTGGCGAAAGCAGACTCGGAGAAGCAAGTCCGCATCAGCGCCGTTCGGACGTTGTGCAGCGGCCTGGGTGCAGAGGCGGTCCGATTGATTCCACCGCTCTCGGAGCGCCTCAAGGACGACGCCGATTTTGAGGTGAGAGTCGCAATCGCCGAAGAGCTCGGCGCGATGGGTGCCGACGCAAAGTCTGCGATACCAGCTTTGCGGAAAGCTCAAGGGGACGCACAGATTCGGGTGCGAGAAGCCGCAGCGGCAGCGGTCAAGAAGATCGAGAAGCCCGCACCAAAACCGAAGATGTAAGTGCAGTTCCAATCGTAGTTTACGCGCCACCACGGTTTCACATCGCGTCGCCGTTCAGCGCCCGTCGCGCGGTTTTTTCCGCGCAGGCGGGTTGCACCGACCCTTCAGGCGGCTGCCGAAAATCTCGTTTGACATCGGTTCGGGCTGTTCTAGATATGCTCTGAGAACAACTTATTCAGGCTACGTCAAAGCTGTTCCTAACTCTCTATCTGGACTGGCTTTGGAGGAACTCGATGTCCTTTCCCGGCGGTCTGACGAGCGGTTTGGCTTTCCTACCGAACTGGCTCAACGAATCGCGCGACGCCTTAGCCCTCGAGGTTCTCTTGAGCGGTTGGGTGCGAGCTTCGGGCTGGCGTTCAGCGGGCCTCGCGTGGTCCGCGGACGGCTCCAATCTCAAAACCTGGGTGGCATGCCCGGATGACGTGGAGAAGGGTGGACTGCCTCCCGCCGAAGTGCCCGAAATCCTGAAATCGTTGAACTCCGGCAGCACGACGGTGCTCTGGCAGCAGCCCGGTTCCGCGGGGCGGCTCTACACCGCCTTCAGCCCCGCCGGTCGCCCCGGTGGAGTGCTCTGGGCCGAGAGGACTGCCGCGGAACCCTGGGGCGATGCGGACCGCAACTACTTGAAGTTGGCCGCCCGACTCATCGAACGCTCGCCGACGCTCGCCATTCTGACGGGACCGATCATCGATTCGGATCGACTCACACAGCGCCTCGCGGATGCCTCGGTGATCGCGGGGCGCATGGCTCACGACTTCGATAACCTGCTGACCGGGATCATCGGCTTCGCGGATTTGTCCGTGCCGCTGTTGCAGCCCGGTTCGCAACCGGCGAGGTTCGTCGGCGAGATCTCCAAGGTCGGCCATCGGGGAATTCACTTTACGCAGCAATTGCACCAACTGAGCCGCAGCGGGCAGGCGAAGCCGCACACGTCGTCGGTGGCTGCCGCAGTGACGAAGGAAGAAGCCCGCCTGCGGCCGACGATGCAACCGGGCGTGCAGATCGTACACAGCATTCCCGCCTCGCTCAATGCCGTGGCGATGGAGAATGGTCCGCTCAACGCGGTGATCGGCCACTTGCTGGAAAACGCCGTCGATGCCACGCCCGCCGGGGGCCGCGTGACCGTCTCGGGTCGCCTCGTCGAACTTTCGCCGGCAGACGCCCGGACGTACCTCGGGCATATGGGGCAGGGGCCTTACATCGAAATGACCGTGCAGGACAATGGCACCGGCATCAAGCCCGAGGTGCGGGCCAAGCTCTTCGCCGAGCCGTTCTTCACCACGAAAGTCCGCCGGCGAGGCCTCGGCCTCGCGGTCGTCTACCGCACGCTCTGCGCCCACCGCGGCGGCGTCCGGATCGAACCGGCCTCGCCGGACGTTCCCGGGACCACCGTCCGTATCGTGATTCCCCCCGCGGCGGCCCGTTCGGCCATCGCACCGTCTTCCGCTCGCACCACTACCGTATATGGAGGTTAAGCTCTCATGGCTCTCGATATGGACGACCGTCTCCGCATGACCCCGAAACCCGCACGCACGCCGGCGCCCCTCGGGGAACTCCAAAGCAGCGGCGAAATCCGCCTCCTCGTGGTGGACGACGACCCCGCGACCTGCGCCGTCATCCAGGCCGCGCTCTCGAACCGCGACTTCGAGATCGACACGGTCTCCGACCCCATGCTGGTCGAATCGGTGCTGACCCGCCGCAATCAGTACCACCTCATCATCATGGATTACGTCATCCCCGGGCTCGACCCGGACCAGGTTTTCAGTTGGGTGCGGGACAACCAACCGGATGCGAACATCGTCGTTGTCACGGGCTACCCGTCCGTGGACAGCGCGCTCAACTGCCTCCGGGCCCGGACTTACGACTACCTCACGAAGCCGTTCCAGGTGGACCACCTCCGCGAGATCGTGATCCGCTGCCTGGAAAGCAAGGGCCTGCTCCGGATGACCGAGGAAGCCCTCCGCGAATCGCTCGGGGCCGCCATCCGCGAGAAGCGAAAGACGCTCGGGTTCACCCTTTCGAATATGTCCGAACGGACCGGCGTTTCGCTCGGCTACCTCTCGCAGATCGAACTCGGCAAGAACTCCGCGTCGATCGAAACGCTCTACCGGATCTGCCTGGCCCTGGGCATCAAGATGAGCGAACTCTTCACCGCGGTTCAGCGGCACTAAAAGACTTTGAATTCCGAAAGCCCACCCTCGGCCGAGGGTGGGCTTTTTTTCGTTTACTCCTTCGCTCGCTTCAACTCGAAATTGATGACGTCCGGTCCCTGTTCGCTGCTGAACTTGGTCGGACGCCTATCGCCGCGAGACCAGCAGAGTTTCAGTACATCTCCTTTGATCTCGTAAATCCCGAGCCGCGTTTTGCCCTTCGACGGTCCGTCGAGAACTTCGGCGTCGAGTTGGTTCGGGTTCGCGATCATATTCAGCACCATCTTCGCTGCGCTCGAGTCTTTGCCTTTCGAGAACGTGATGACATCGTCTTTGATGACGAAAAGGATTTCCTTGAGGTCCGCCTCCGGCGCATCGTCGCCGTCGCTGCCAGCCTTGGTGGCGCTCCAGGTTCCCTGCATGGCCTTCTTGTCGGCCACTCCGAGATTGAGCTGGGTCGCGATCCCTCGCCAGGCCGCGGTGCGGTGCGTCCGGTACGCTTTCAGGTCGTCGTCCTTCTTGTCCTTCCAGTAACCGAGAATCGAGTCGATCGATTTCACTTCGGTCTTCAAGACGCCGCGGATGTCCTCGAAGGTCTTGATGTCGCCGTCGGTGAGCTTCACGGCTTCGGCCAGATCGGTGAGTTGCTTGTCGATCATCCCGAGCAGCGAGCGCGTTGCGCCGAGGTCTTTGCTCGCCAAAACGAGGTCGATTGATTTCGCCGCATAGGCCTCGACGATGTAGCCGATTTTCTGGTGCGATTCGAACATGTATGCCGACGAGATGCCGCCGAGCGCAATGAGGGCGGTATCCGGAGCCTTCGGCTTCTCTTGCGAAAAAGCGGGGGAGACCACCGCAGTGGCCAACAGGACGGCGAGCAATGGAATCGGACGCACGGGAAAACTCCTGCAACGGCGGGGAAGGGGGCGGTGGGAAGTGTCGGGCTTCGCGGTGGGGAGTTCAAGGAAATTCGCACGCGACGCAC
>Ga0209490_10003971_pt1 | contig 13750 bp, 13 predicted proteins | sample MAT06_FD_187209 | JGI IMG/M metagenome (GOLD analysis project Ga0209490, IMG submission 187209) | Freshwater microbial communities from Lake Fryxell liftoff mats and glacier meltwater in Antarctica - MAT-06 (SPAdes) (version 2) | ecosystem: Environmental > Aquatic > Freshwater > Ice > Liftoff...
CAAGACAACAACATATGTGGATGAAAGCGGCAAGGCGGTCTCGGTCGAGTCAGTGAAGTCCGGCGTACCGGTCACGGTGTATTACACCAAAACGGGCGACGGAATGGTGGCCGACAAGGTTATCGTTCGAAAAGTGACGACAACACAACAGTAAGAAATACGTGAAAACATCATTCGCACTATTTCTCCTGGCCAGTGCTGTCATCTCGACATTGTCGGGCTGCGTGACGCAAACCGAGCCAGCCCGCAGCACCACTACCACCACGGAAGAGAGCACGACGTTCAGCCGACCAAATGCTGGCACTGTGGAAACCCAGACGATCCGCTCTTACTAGAACGAAACTCGCCTTAACCGAGAGCGGTCCGACGGAGGTCGGGCCGCTTTTTTTTGGGAGATCTCCAGGCGTGTGCCTGTGGTCGGAGTGGCTACCCCAAAATTGGCATGAGCTACGCTGATCTCGTGTTTCACTTTTCCGCGCGCCCAATCACCCGAGGTTTACACCGCTTAATCGCGTGTCGTTATCCATCAATACCGCTTCGGCAATTGGATCCACATCGGGCGGCCCCTCTTCAAATGTTGCCTGTTGCGCCCTCGATAGGGAAAGGGCGTCAACAAGCTCGCGGCGCAGTTGGCGCTGAGTCTTCGAATATATAGAGCGCTTTTTCATAGCCACCCGGGAAGCTGCCTTATCGGTCTGCGGCCGGCATTCAAATACGGTCGCAAACGAACCGGAGAGCCAAAAAGTATCCGATGAGCGCACAGCCCCCGATTGCTACGGCACCGGCTTGGAAGGCATTTTGAGAAAATGCCGCCTTAGCCGCCTTGGTGCTATAGATCGTATTTTCGCGAATACGCCCACAGATTTCCCAACCCCTGTTGATGAAGTTCCCAGCGTAACTACTGCCACCCCCTACCGGCTGCTGCCCGGCGATATCGTCGTTAGCGGGTAAAAGCATGCCGGCGGTGTTAGTGAATTGCGCCATTTGATCGTGAATCGCGTGCCTTTTGTTTCTCATGGTATTTGGTTCGTACAACTGCCGTTCCGTCTTGTGAGTCGGACTGTCGGTAGCACACTGATCAGTAACCGTTGAACTGTTGGTCGCCTATGGGGCATTAACCCCAGAAAAGGGTTTCTTCGAGAAAAAGTGCGTTTTCCGGATAGCCCGGGTTGTCGACCTTAAACAACCGAGGTCACCCAGCGCCCTTGCGTTGCCCATCCTCGAGCCTGTAGAGCATCTCTCCAGCTTTCGGAACAAGCAGCACACCCTCAGCCTCCCGATTCGCAAAATCCTCTTTCCGAATCGTCGCCGGATCGCGGTAGCCTAAGTTAATTTTTTTGCAAACGTTCTCGGGGATCCCCGTGGCGAGCGTCACGCGCACGCGGCATTTCTCGACCCCGTCGTCAAATGTTCCGATGCCACGCACATGTGTCGAGTGGGCCAGCACGCCCCACGGCAGGTGTTTAAACTGATCCCACTGTTTCAAAAAATAATCGCGGCAGTGGTAGCCAATCTGGCCGATGAGCTCCCCATGGACGACCGAGACTTCGTGAATGTGCGGCGCGTAAATAATGAGCTCTCCTCCGTCGGCAACCACTGGTTCGAGCTTATACATGCATTTCCCTCCCACCCAAAGTTCGTCATACATCGCCGGCGCACAAGAGAGCACGGTGTGAAAAGGCTTTGGCTTTCGAATGATATGCAACTCCTGCGACAAATCGCTGGCGGCATCCCAGGCCGACTCGGGCGTTCCGATAAACATGCCCGAAAAATCACTCCCGCTCACCACGAGGCAAAAACACATTTTCTCTATCCCAACCATTGCCGCTGCGCGATCCACGACTTTTCGGACGGGCGTCCACTTGTTCCCGATAATCATCGGATTCGTGATAACCGCCCCGAGCCAGTGGAAAAAATTGAGAATCTCCGGCCCGCCCACTCCGGGGAAGAGATACTTGTTGCCGCCTGAGCACCCCACGACCTCATGCGGAAAAACCGGCCCGATGATCACGACACGATCGTAATCAAAGAGCCGTTTGTTGATTGTCACAGCCACGTCCATCGAAAATAGCCCGCCGCTCAACGATTCAATCTCCGCCGCAGGAATCGCCCCAAGATCCAGCAGCGCGTCGGGATTGTCCCATTCGTGATTAAAAAATCTCACACGTCCGAATTCCCCTGCCCTCTCGTGCTCTGAAATCTCAAGGCGTTCGCGGATCCCGGACTCCGACATCGGCGGGTGCGTCCCCAGCGCGATCATCACGTCAAACGCGTCGCACAAACCGGCTACCTCAGTGTGCATTGCACGAAAAACCTGCCCAACCGGTGCCGTCCTCGTGGCATCGGGCACAATCAATAACACTTTTTTGCCCCGCCAATCCTGAGCCCCGCACGCCTCACCGATTGCTCCCGCCACTTGTTCCGCCGTCAAACTCGCACCAGCCGGAGCCAGTGCATGGATACTCTTCATCGTTTTAAACTACCGCTACGTCCTCGCGCGCGGAAGAGTTTTTTCTGCGCGTCGCGTTTTGCTTGATGGCCGCCGCTGCGCCTCGTTAACTAGGCCAATGCGTATCCTGCCCCTCGCGCTCGCAACGCTTTTCCCCCTTCTTGCCGTCGCCGGAATCCGCACCGAACTCACCTCGACCCAACTCAACGATCTCGAGAGGGGGCAGCAGGTTGTCGTCAAGGAAGAGGTCGAGGGTCGCCCGTGGCCGCGACTCCGGATCTACCAAAAGGTCGCAGCCACTCCGGAAGAAGTCCTCGCTGTTTTTTGCGACTACGCACAGGCGACCACATTCGTTCCCGACGTAATAAAATCCGAAATCTCGCGCATGATTTCGCCTTGCGTGCTCGAAGTCGATTACCAGATCGATATCCCGATGCTCCCGGACGAGAGCTACACCACCCGCAATTCGCTCTCTTCGTCGGGAGACTCCTACAAAGTAGCGTGGGTTCTCGTCCGCGCGCTCCAAACCAAAGCCAGCGAGGGCACCCTACGCGTCGAGCCGGCCGAAGGCGGCGCGCTTCTCTGTTACACCAATCTCGTCACCCCAGGCTCAAGCATGGCCGGCCTTCTCCGCATCCCGGCGATCGAACGCATGAAGACCACCGTCGCCGCCATCGTCAAAAAAGTCGAGAAACAGAAGGCCGAAGCTCCCGCCGCTCTTCAAAAACAGATCCTCCGCCTCCGTGAAGCCCTCACAGCCGATCCCGACCCGGGAAACTAACGCCACCTTCACTTTTTTATTTTCATCCCTCCCTCCAAAGTGTCCTCTGAGGTGATCATGAAACGATTCGAAAATCAAGTGGCCATTGTCACCGGCGCCGGCCGTGGCATCGGCGAGTCCATCGCGAAACGCCTAGCGGCCGAGGGCGCAAAAATTGCCGTCGTCAGCCGCACGGAATCGAACTCCGTCCGCACAGCCGATTTCCTCAACGCCATTGCCCCGGACACCGCCCGCCCCTACGCCGTGGACGTTGCCGATTTTGATGCCGTGCAAAAAACCGGAGAACAAATCCTCGCGGATTTCGGGCGCTGCGATGTCCTCGTCAACAATGCGGGAGTGACCCGCGACACGCTCGCCATGCGCATGTCGAGCGAAGACTGGGATGTCGTCCTGCAGACCAATCTCAAAGGAGCCTTCAATTTCACCCGGTCCGTCCTCCGAGCGATGGTCAAACAGCGTTCGGGCCGCATTATCAATATCAGCTCAGTCAGCGGCCTGATCGGACTCCCCGGCCAAGCCAACTACGCTGCCAGCAAAGCCGGACTCATCGGACTGAGCAAGAGCCTCGCCAAGGAACTCGCCAGTCGCGGCATCACCGTCAACGTCGTCGCTCCTGGCTTCATCGAGACCGACATGACATCTGTCCTCACCGAAGAAATCCGCAAAGGTGCCCTCGCGCATATCCCTCTCGCCCGTTTCGGCGCGGGCGAAGACATCGCCGCCGCCGTGGCCTTTCTATCCAGCCCGGAAGCCTCATTCATCACCGGTCAGGTTCTCGCAGTTGATGGCGGCATGAGCATGTAGAAGGCTCGGTGCCGAGCGTGTTGGTCTTTGCGCAGGGCGAAGAGCGAGTTAAGTCCACCTTCTCACTTCGTCTTCGGCCCCATCGAGCGAATGTAGGCGACAAGTTGCTCGATTTGCTCAGGACTAAGCACGCTGGCATACGCGGGCATAGCCGCTGCATAGCCTTTCACAATACGTGTTTGCGGGTGCGTGATCGACTCGCGGAGGTAAGCAGCATCAGCCATCACCTCTGCCCCGTCGTTCATCGTTTGCATCGTGCCATAGATCCCGGTCAATTGCGGCGCAAGTTCCGACGAACCTTGCATATGACACGCGGCGCATCCCTGTCCTAGAAACGCCCGCTTTCCCGTATCCGCCATGCTGTCCGCATCCGGACGCCCAATGTCCGGCAGCGCGAGCAGGATGTAAATCGCCGCGGACGCAAACAACAACGTCCCACCAATAGCGTGCAGCCAATCCGCGAACTGATATCGCGAATTCATCAAAAACTTCACGAACATCAGAGAAAGCACGATCACCGCCAGAATCGGCACATTCCACTCCGCGCTGTAAAGCTGTGGAAAGTGCGCACTCAGCATCAGAAACAGCACGGGAAACGTCATGTAGTGATTGTGCAGCGAGCGCGACTTCGCCGCTTTGCCGAGTTCGCCATCGTGCGGACGACCGGATTCCAACGCCGCCATGAACTTGTGCTGGTTTGCAATGATATGAAAAAAAACATTCGCCGACATCATCGTTCCCATCATTGCGCCAATCTGAAGATAGACCGCACGACCGTTGAACATCGTGTTGAAAAACCACGCCGCCGCAAACAGCAGCGCCAGCGAAAGAGACACCGCGACGAATGGCTTTTTTTTGAGCGGCGATCTCCACAACTGATCATAGACGAGCCACCCCGCCCCCAAACCGCCGAGACTCCAAAGAACCGCCGCGTATCCCGGCATCGCCGTCTTCGTCGCATCAAGAAAAAACGTCCCGCTCCCCGTGAGATAGAGCGTCCCCATCAAAACGAACCCGCTCAACCACGTCGTATACGATTGCCACATAAACCAATGCAACGGCGCCGGAATCGCCCCCGGCCGCAAAATCCGTTTTTCCAAGTGATAAACCCCGCCGCCATGCAGCATGTCCAGCGTGCCCAGCAAATCCCCTTCCCCGTCTTTCGCCGGCTTCTGGAGATTGAACTCCATCCACGTAAACAGCAGCGAATTGCCAATCCACATGATCGCCGCGAGCACGTGCACAAAGCGAAAAAGCACGGCCACCCACGAAATCAGATCAGCTTCCATCATCAATGCAGAAGCACCTCATGTGCCAGCATTCGCAATCTCAGTGCGGCGTTGTTGGGATCGGAGCCGACGGCACGAACACCCACGCCATCTCCGCCGCCTTCGCTGCCGCAACGCCCGTCGGGCTGTCCTCAAAAACCAAACACGCCCCCGGCTCGACCCCCAACCGCCGCGCAGCCTCTAAAAACGGATCCGGAGCCGGCTTCCCATGTTCATAATCCTCCGCGCACACAATCGCATCAAACAAGTCCTTAATCCCCAGCGCCTGAAGCGTTGCATCCACCAGCTCATGCATGCCTCCCGACGCAATCGCCATCGGAATAACCCCATGCATCTGCCGTGCAATCTGCAATACCGGCACAATCGGCAAGACCTCTGGAATCATAGCCAGATAGTATTTTTCCTTCGTCCGCACCGTATCCACCACATCAAGCTTTGTGCCAAATTTCGCATTGAGCTGCGCGATGATCACATCCGTCGGCTTCCCGCCCCACTGGTAAAAAAGCTCCTCCGGAAACGTCCCTCCAAACTCTCCCATCGCCTTCGTCCACGCCCGAAAGTGCAACGGCATCGTGTCCGCAATCGTCCCATCGCAGTCAAAAATATAAGCCCCAAACGCCCCATCCGGTAAATCAAGTTGCATGGCAGAGCTTTCCCCGTAAATCGCAAGAACGTCAACGCAAGTTTACCGTCGCGGAAAACGCCAAAGCAAAAACCGTTCAATGTGTCAGTCGAACCGACCACACCTTCTCACGTCCGCGATTCCCACCCGTTTTGGACTCGCCGCTGGACGGCAATTCGATCAGTCTCCTGCCTTTATGGAAGAGGCACCCCAGGAATTGCGGACAAAAGAAGCCTCGTCGAGGGGAAAACCTTTCGCCGGGAAAGAGTGAAAAAAGCTGACCACATCTAACCCGCTATGCCGCAATTCGAGCGCTACTTTGGTATCGATTACTCCGGCGCTCAAACGCCTTCCAGCAGCTTGCCGGGACTACGGCTCTACGCCGCGACTCCCTCGTCGCCGCCCGTGGAGATCCCGCCGCCTCCAAGTCCGCGCAAATATTGGACACGCCGCGGTCTGGCGGAAAGGCTCGCATTCGAACTGCGCGATGGCCCGCCTGCGCTCGTCGGCATTGACCACGCGTTTTCCTTTCCCATGCGTTACTTCGAGGTTCACAGGCTGCCTCCCGACTGGCCCTCGTTTCTCGACGATTTCCAGCGCCACTGGCCGACCGATGAGGAGCTTACCTATGTCCAATGCATTCGCGAGGGACGTTGCGGGCTTGGAACCGAGCGCATGGGTAACTCGCGCTGGCGACGGTTTACGGAAGAACGGAGCCGAAGCGCAAAGTCGGTATTTCATTTCGACGTGCAGGGTAGTGTGGCCAAGTCCACGCACGCCGGTTTGCCGTGGCTGCGCTATCTTCGGCGACAGCTCGGGCCGAAGTTACATTTCTGGCCTTTCGACGGGTGGGAGCCACCGTCCGACCGATCCGTGATTGCCGAAGTTTACCCGGCACTCTGGAGCCGCACGTTTCCGACCGAAGGTCGCAACGACCACCAGCATGACGCCTACTCTGTCGCCCGCTGGATGCGGGAGACGGATGCCGCCGACCAACTTCGGACATACTTATGCCCCGACCTAACCTTGGCAGAACGGACATTAACCCGCGTCGAAGGCTGGATTCTCGGACTTCCATGAGTTACTATGACACCTTTGGCGTACAACGCCGGATCGTGGCGAGAGCAGACGACCTGATGGTCTTAATGGATTGAGACCGGAAGAGGGAAAACTGTCCCCAGATGGAGTCTAACCACCATCTGAGCTTTAGGAGAGCCCTGCTCTATCCACTTGAGCTATGAGGACGTTGGAAACGCTTCAAGACAGCGTTGACGCCGAGATCCAGCACACCGGGTTCGTTCCCGATGCAGGATATGGCATCAGCGAGCAAGGTGCTCGCAGCGGTCAGCCAAAAGAAAACGGTTCCACCAACGGCTCCAATGGTCACGCCAACGGAGAGGCATGGGCCTGCTCGGACAAACAGCAGAAACTCATCGTCAAGCTCGTCGACGAGCACCAGCTCGACAAAGGGCAGGTCGAGGGGATCAGCAGGGAGATGTTCGGTGCCGGGGTCAAGGAGCTCAACAAGCTTCAAGCCTAGGGTCTCATCGACCGCACCCCCGCCGACCACGGCGGCAACCGTGGCAGCAACAGCCGTCGCTCCTCCCGTCAGCCCCGTCGGCAATACACGAATGGAGGTGCCCGATGATCGCCCTCGCATACTCCTGCTTTGCGGCGGCGAAGTCATCGAGCGCGAAACGCTCTTTGGCATCAACACTCCTCCGTTAACAGAAACCTGGTTCCCACTTCCCCACCGGCATCTTATCGTGGAAGTGGAAAACCAACTCACCGCCGCCGGATTCCAACTCCTCGGCCAAACACAAGCGATCAGCCACGACGGCTACCGTCACTTCGGCACCCTCGAAGTTTCCCAATTCGGCAACATGCCGAAGAACGGGCACGGCTGGGTGGTCGGACTGCGAAACTCGCACGACAAGACCTTCCCCGCTGGCCTCGCGGCTGGCACAAGGGTCTTAGTTTGCGACAATCTCGCAGCATTCTCCGGGCTCATCCAGATCCGACGCAAACACAGGGGGTTTGCCGTGAGAGATCTCCGGCAACTCACAGCCGGTGCCGTGGGACTACTCGGCACTCAGCTTGTGCAATTGGATCGCCGGATCGAGGCCTACCGCGACCTCCGGCTCAGCTGCGACTCGTTGCAGGGGTATTCTTTAGTTAGCTCCTGTCACGCTGGCAACTTCGGATGTCCCTGTGGAATGTTTCGACACCACGATCTGCTTCCCCCCCTGCAATCGCCAGCTGGTCTCGATTAATCCATGGGGCGTTGGAATGGCTCCTCGGCAAAAATCCATGCCTGCGGGTGGGTGTGGTTTCACGATACACCGGGCAAAACCCGTGGCAACAGGGCGAATGCCGAGCAGGTATTTCACGAAGTATTTGATCACGTAAGCAGCGAAGGGATGGCAGCGGCTCCGAGTAGGAAATCCGCCATGTCCACCAAACTCGGCAAATACCTCCCAGGTAGTCCGGTCGCCAGCGAGCACCATGTCACCCCAGCGGTGGCGAACTCGATCAAAAATGGCATCCACCATTTCAAAACGATCAAATAACTCGAGCACGTAGTAGAGGCCGTAGGGGCTGCCATAGGACAGCAATGCAGGGTCGTTGTCGAGGATGCGCCGCGCCAGAGCCTCTGCCTGAGCCTCGTCGGCGACACCGTAGATGCCCATCATCGCGTTGGTGGTCTGGCTGCTCACTGACGAACGCGACCCGTCCGCATGGAGGCTGTCGGCGTAAGCGCACCGCTCGTCATCCCACAATTCGCGGTTGATCGCGGCAACGAGTGCTGTTCTTGCCTCGGCCCAAGGCTTTGCGTCCTCCTCGTCCAGCAATTCCGCGAGCCGTGCCGCTGCGTCGAGGGCTCCTGCCAGACCGGCCTGTTCGACACCGCAGATTGCGTGACCGTCGTCACGCCCGTGGCCCCACTCCACAAAATGCCAGACGCTATCCCACTCGAAAAGACCCCGCTCCCCGATCCTTCCCAATGCTTCCCCGACGCCTGCGCGAATGCGCGAATACATCGCCCGCGCGAACTCCAAGTCGCCCGTGAATTCAGTGTAGTCGCGGCACCACATAATCCAGTGCATCGACCAAAGCGGGATGGAACTATCCCAAGCACTTGGATACTGACTGCGCACAAGGCCAGTGAACTCCGGGTCCTCGGCGAAAAGTTGAATGCTGTGTTTCGCAACATCCAGATTGGCACAAGTTAAGATTTCGCCAAGAAAGGCGGTACGATTGTCAAAGTTCCAGTTGACCTGTTCGAACGTCGGGCAGTCGGTGTAGGTGTCATCGACGCTGGAGATCACTGATTGCGTGGCGATTTCATAGATCTCGTTAAGCAACGGATCGGAGCATTGCAGGAAGCCCTGTGGCCGGCTGCCGCAGTTGGCGGTAAGGATGCGCAGATCCGCGAGGTGGACCGGCTCGCGGCCAGTGTGATGAATGGCGATATAACGAACTCCATAGGCGTGAAAACTCTCAAATCGCTGCGGGCCGTCGGTTAAGCGGTAGGTGAGCGCATTTTCACAGCCAAAAGCCCAGTGATAGCGCAGGGGCGGAACCGGATCGACCCCTTCAAAAAATGAGAATATGAGCCGACTGTCCGACTGCCCGGTCACTTCAAAAGCCAGCCAGCCATTGTGGACGGTTCCCAGATCGACCACGACACGCACCGCCTCGCCATCGGGTGAGGGCGGCAGCACCAACGGTGCGCCCGCTGGCGTGCGAGTCAGAGCGAGAAGGTCTTCCACCGAATCGAACGCCTCCGCACCTAGTGCCAAATCCTGGCTATTGGCCCAAAGCATCGTATGCGCCGGGTCCATCGTCGGCATGGCCGGACGCAAGACAGCCCAGTCAATGGCCTCCTGAGCGGGGTCTGCAACCGTCTTATCCACCGGCACCATCTGAAACCCTCCTGCTCCAAAGGGGTTCTTGAACGCGACCGGCGTTTCGCAGAAGCCAGCGAGGCTGATGTCGGCGAAATGATCCTTCTGATGTACACCCACCAAGCGGTTGGCGCCAGCGGCAAGCTCGATGGTTATTGGATCATTCGTCTCCTGCCACGGATTCCAACCGGAACCAGCGACCAGCTTGCGGCTTTGGTAAAACCAGTCGAACGCGCCGCGAGTTGGCGTAAAGCGGAGGGTCTGCGTCACTGGCGAAACGATGTCGGTCACAAAATAGGCCGGTGTCTCGAAGGTATTGCAACGCAGCAGTTCCTCTCGCGAGACCAGATACGGCTTGTGACGAAAGCTGATCGAAAAGTCGGGCAACCTCACATGGTCGGCAGTCACAATTCGGCGGATGGTCAGCGGCTCGCGGGCGGGTAAAGGCACTCGCCGCGGATAAAGCTGGATCTGACGTTCAACCACGGTAGCCGCCCGCCAATCCCCCTCCTCTGCCGCCGCGTCCACATCCTCAATGCACGGCAAAATCCAGCGGCGCACGGTCGGGTGCCGGCGCTGCCATTCGCGCTGCACCAAGGTGGAGGCATCGCTCACCACCGAGCGTTCGGGTAAATCAATTTCGAAGATCAAACCCGCTTCTCCTCCGCAATACGTCATTGTTCCGACCCCAATGCTTAAAACCAGCACATCGAGTCGGTTTTCTCCCTCGCGCAATCTGCCCGAGAAATCGTATGTATCCACCGATCTCTGGCCGGCAGCCGACTTGGCCGGTCCATGCCCCAGCATTTCGGAGTTTAACCAAACCTGATAGCTGGCGTCGGCGGTGATTTTCAGCACTGCGGGTTCGCCGCGTTCCGCGAAGAACGATTTCCGTGCCCGCAGATAGTAATCGTATCCCATCGGATCGGAATCATCCCAAATCCAACGGGCCTGTGGTGAAAAGATCGGCTCCATGTTGCTAAGTGCCATCCGCGCTGCTCACTCCGACGGATTCCAAAGATTAAATTCCGAACTCACATGACCATCCGCGTAAAGGAAGTTGACTTTTTCCGGGAGGAACTTGTGCCAGCCTTCCTTATCGGCCATGACCGGTATTCTTGAACTGCGGTTCTCCTGAAGAAAACGCGTCGACGCGAGAATCTGACCGTTGAGGCCGACATTCCAGTAATAGCTCGTTCCTGATGCTTGCGCCCCGCCCCGGTCGCTCGGGCAGATGAACGCGGAGCGGTTTCCAACGTAGTCGGCCAGCACCGTATCGATCGACGATTCCGAGTCCGAGGTGGAAGTGCGCACGCCAACAAGGTTAGGGTAACGATTCCCGTTGTCTCCCAGATAGATAAAGAGCCCAGCCCCCAACGCGCGAAGATTGATGAGGCATTTTGCCGTATTCGATCTATCAATCGCCTGCCTCATACCTGGGAACGCCAGAACGCTAAGGATCGCGAGGATCGCGATCACCACAACGAGCTCCAGCAGGGTGAACCCCTTCTTCATTGCGAACGCATGAACTCCTCGTTAAGGCGGATAATCACAGGGCTAAGATCCGCTTTCACCTCGGGTGTTGCATCCGAGTAAAAGACCTTAAATCCCTCAGTTACTAATTGCTGCACGGCGTCGGGTGAGAGTGACGAGTCGAGGGGATTCATTCCAGTGCCGGTTGAACGACCCATTTCCGAGAGTGCCCACGAGACAAAGGCTTTTCGTTCCTCCGGTGTCATTTTGTTCAAGGCGAGGATCGTCAGTTTGTAGGCTGCGGATTGCGCCGAGCGGTTCAGAGGGACTCCCCCGATACCTGCGAGATCTGTGAAAAAGCCCTCCAGTTTCTTGGGTTTTTCGTTGTCCACTATTGTAGAGGCCTTTTCTGCCCGGCTGGCAATCTCCTGCTTCTCCCAAAGATTCGTCACCACAATGACTTCAGGAGTGCGCTCAAGCTTCGCTGCGTCAGAAGCTGCTCGGTCGCCACCGCTGCGAACGAGATAAACGATAATCAGAAGAGACGACAATCCGCCTACAATCACAAGCCACAAGGGTAATTTTTTCATTTTCATGGCAGATCCGAATCTATGAAACAATTTCTGGTGGTTCCACAATATGCGGTGCAAATTTGCGGCGGGCCTGCCGTGCGGCCCAGGAAAAGTGATCCATCGTATCGGTTTCACCGACAAGCCAGGGAAGAGAAGTAGGATCAACGCCGCTGCACTGAAACACCGGGGACGGGTATTCGCGCCCGTTTAAGGTGCGATACATGATGTTGTCGGCCCAGACATCCCAGCGGAGTCCCAAGTCCAATCCCTCCCTCGAATACCGCACCTGGCGCATGAAAAATAGTTGATCGTCCAGCACGCGCCCTTTCCGAAACCAGGAACGAAATTCCTTGACCGAGGCATACTCGTCTGCGGTCGCCACTTCGCAGAGAAAACCTCCCCCAATTCGGCAAAGGTCCATTTCGTCAAGGTTTAGGGCTGATCCCTGATAGCTGTAACAATGGATCAGCAACCAATGCTTTTCCCGGACCACTTTGATGCGCGGCCCCTGGCAGCCCTGGGGGCGACTGGCAAGAGGTCGAATGCCAATCAGGATCGGGCCGTCTTTGATGAAGATGTCCGCGAAATCCGTGCTCTCCCCTGTCAGATTCGGGAGAAGGGTGTCGCCGAGCCACACCTCGTCCGGCTGGTTGTTAAAACACAACGGCACGACGATTGTGGTTGCGAGTGAGGTCAATGCGCCCCGCTCGTAAACCCGGGGGCGATAAAGCATAATGGATGTGCGCTCGTGCTGCACGGCAGCGTAGCGACCATTGTCGAAGAAATGCTCGACGTCTTCCTTCTGAACCAGACTGGGGTCGGACGGATCCATCTCAAAGCTCCATTCGCCACTGACCGGTTTGTCGTTGATCGTGAACGAGCAGAAAACCATCCCCTGATCCTTCGTGCTGGTGAGCGGAGCGCGCTTACGATAGGCAATCTCCCAGTTGTTATTCGGACAACCTCCGATCATCCGTTGGCTGGCGGTGCCCATCGCCCAGTCCCGTTCCTGGTATTGATAGGTGAAAATCGACCGCGCCGAGAACGGGATGGCGTCGGAGAGCGTCACGCTTTCGAGCACTTTCGTTCCGCCCGGGCCAGGAATTTCACGGCGGGCGCCCTCGGTGAAATTACCGGTTTCGTGGGTTCCGCAAATCAGATGCGGATATTTGCGTTCGAGCATGAGCGGGCGAACGGATTCCGGCACATGGTAGGGATGCGCGCAGAAGCGGGCGAGAAAGCCGAGATTCCAATGTCCATCACTCGGGTAGCCATTGTAAGCAAAGTGCCGCCCGGCAGGTTGCTCGTCCGCAAAACAGTCCGACGGAGGATACGCGGGCTGGACGAATTGGTCGCCGAACTCGCACCAGAGGCCGGAGGAAAAGACCAGTGGATTGAGGCGCCCGCTGGTGTAATCCCGCGCACTCGGGCCGGGTTTCCGATTCAAGAGGGGATGCCAGTGCCCGATCAGGTCCGCCCAGATCCGTTCTTCGCAGCATCGCGCGAGTTTGCGAATTTCGTCGTCGCGGGCAAACTCCGCCACCAAGGCCGTCGAATAAAGCGTGTGCTGAATGTAGCAATCGTTCATCTCATGCATGAATCCCCGGCGCAAAAAAGTATCCCGGAAATTCATCAAGTTGGCCCGCGCCTCCTCGATGGCTTCGGTATTGCCGGTGAGTTCCCCGCCCAGAGCCAGCGATGCCGTGGCCAGTGTCACGTGATTATCGTTGTAACCGTGATGTTGAAGGTCTTTGGCGGCGTAATGCAGCAGGTCATCCGCGATGCGTTTCGTGAGCGTTTCCTTCGCAGACGCGGAGAGGGCACTGCCAGAGCAAAGCATGGCTGTTAGGAC
>Ga0209490_10003973_pt1 | contig 13747 bp, 12 predicted proteins | sample MAT06_FD_187209 | JGI IMG/M metagenome (GOLD analysis project Ga0209490, IMG submission 187209) | Freshwater microbial communities from Lake Fryxell liftoff mats and glacier meltwater in Antarctica - MAT-06 (SPAdes) (version 2) | ecosystem: Environmental > Aquatic > Freshwater > Ice > Liftoff...
GCAAGGCAGGGAGGCGGCAGCCGGGGCGGCAGCCCCACCGGCAGCCGAGCCATGCCCCATCAACGAAAAAGCGCTTTAAAATTGCGGGAGCCAATCCCCAATGTTTTCGCGCCAGCGAAAACGCAAACCGTGCCTGAATTCAGCAAGGCAGGGAGGCGGCAGCCGGGGCGGCAGCCCCACCGGCAGCCGAGGGGTGGTGGCGGCATACAATCGGCGTAGCCGATGCCGCCACGTTTTCGCTTCAGCGAAAACGAACCCCGACCAGCTGCCGCGGGGGCTTGGGGGCAGAGCCCCCGAAACAAAAAGTGCGGACCGGGGGACTCGAACCCCCACGCCTTGCGGCACCAGATCCTAAGTCTGGAGCGTCTGCCAATTCCGCCAGGTCCGCAGATAAAAATGAAAAATGATCGTTCATCGCCAACGGCTGATGAGCAACAGCCGGCCGAGAATTATTCCGCCGCTGGATGTTTATTGATGGTGAAGGTCACTTGGTTGCCGGAGTCATTGTAGGTCAGGCTGTCCGCCATCTTGGTGATAAGCTGGAAGCCCAGGCCACCGAAGCCACCCGCAAGGTAGCGCTCGCGGGCAGCGGTGGCGGCATCTTTCGCGGCGACGCTGGCGAGCAGGGCCTGATGGTTGAAGCCGGGTCCGTCGTCGGTCAGGCTGACCTGAACGCGGTTGCCGAAATCGCGGTAGGCGACCTGGATCGACTTCGACTCGTCGTATTTGTGGCCGTGGCGATGGGCGTTGAGAATCAATTCTTTGAGGCAGGTCATGAACGCTTCGACGCGTTCCTCTTCCATGCCGGACTGCTTGATGAGGCGGGCGAGGAAGACCTGGGCCTGGTCGATGAAACGATCCCTGCTGGGAATGCGGAAAGCGATCCGTTCGCGCAGGGTCGGGTCTTTGGTGGCCAGGTAGAAGAGATCCTCTTTGGCGAAGTCATGGACCTCATCGTCGCTGCCGTCGAGGCGCTCCATCAATTGATCGAGTTTGAGCGAGGACGAGCTCATCATCGTATCATCAAGGGTGCGAAAGCGCAGGGGGCCGACCTGGAATTCGTCATTGTGGCGCAACTGGCAGCGCAGCACATCCTTGCCATTCACAAACAGATGTGCGTTCTCGGCGACCGTTTCGAGCATCGCCTTTTCGGCTTCGAGATAAAAACGGACGTGGATGTCGCGCATCTCAGGGTGCTGAGCCCGAATGGTGGCTTTTTCACTGCTCCCGATGGTCATGCCATGGGTGAACCGGAAGCGCTTGCCCTTGTTACTCGTGTTCAGCACTTCGATCTTGATCATGAAGCAGGCCTGCGGGAATCCTGGGCACGGGTTGGCGTAAGCCAAGCACGGTATGCCTGACCGGGGGGTGGTTCAACCGCCAATGGGGTACGGTGACAATCGTTGTAGGAAAACGCCTTTGGGAGCCCGAGGCAGGAACCGCTGCCCCGCAAGCCTCAGCCGGGGTGGGCCTTGTAAATAGGGACCAAACCGCGACGGTTGCGACCCCGACATGAGCGCGCATACCCTCTTTGATAAGGTGTGGGATCTCCACACCGTTCGCACCCTTCCTTCTGGGCAAAGCCAGCTCCTGATCGGCCTCCATCTCATCCATGAGGTGACCTCGCCGCAGGCTTTTGCCATGCTCGCCGAGCGCAACCTGAAGGTGCCCTTCCCCGAGCGCACGCTCGCCACGGTCGATCATATTGTCCCGACCGAAGATCAGTCCCGGCCCTACGCCGATGATCTTGCCGAAGAGATGATGACCGCCATTGAGCGCAATTGCCGCGCGCATGGCATCCGCCTGTACCAGCCCGGCTCGGGTAAGCAGGGCGTGGTGCATATCATCGCGCCGGAACAGGGCCTGACCCAACCCGGCATGACGGTGGCCTGTGGCGACAGCCACACCGCCACGCATGGCGCCTTTGGTGCGATCGCCTTTGGCATCGGCACCAGCCAAGTGCGCGACGTGCTGGTCTCGCAGACCTTGTCCTTGTCACGGCTGAAAGTGCGCAAGATCCAGATCGACGGCCACCTCGCCGAAGGCGTGTACGCCAAGGACCTGATCCTGCATGTGCTGCGCCGCCTCACCGCGAAAGGCGGCGTCGGCTATGCCTATGAATTCGGCGGCAGTGCCATCCACGACCTGTCCATGGAAGGCCGCATGACGGTCTGCAACATGGCCATCGAAGGCGGCGCCCGCTGCGGTTATATCAATCCGGATAATATCACCTTTGCCTATCTCAAAGGCCGTGAGTTCGCGCCAACCGGTGCGGCCTGGGATCGCGCCGTGGAATGGTGGAGCAGCTTGGCCTCTGGCCCCGACGCGCAGTACGACGACGTGCAGGTGTTTAATGCCGACGACATCGCCCCGATCGTGACCTGGGGTATTTCCCCAGATCACGGCGTCGCCATCAATGAAATGATTCCGGCCCAGGCAGATTTTCCCCCAGATGAACGCAAGATCATCGAGGAAGCCTACGAATACATGGGCTTCCAGCCCGGTCAGGCGATCGCCGGCACCGCCATTGATGTGGCCTTTATTGGTTCCTGCACCAACGGTCGCATCAGCGATCTGCGCGAGGCTGCGCGCCTGATCAGCCGCCATGGCGGCACCGTCAAGAGTTCGGTGAAAGCCTTTGTCGTGCCCGGCAGCGAAGCGGTGAAAGCCGCCGCCGAAGCCGAAGGTCTGGACGAAGTTTTCCGTCAGCACGGCTTCGAATGGCGCAACGCCGGCTGTTCGATGTGCCTGGCGATGAATCCTGACAAATTGACCGGACGGCAAGTTTCTGCCTCGTCGTCGAACCGCAATTTCAAAGGTCGCCAGGGTTCGCCCGAAGGGCGTACCTTGTTGATGTCGCCGGCGATGGTGGCATTGGCCGCCCTCGAAGGGGCTGTCGCTGACGTTCGTCCTCTGCTGGTGCAATAATTCAGGGAAAATGACATGAGCACGATTACTTCCCTTTCCGGTCGCGCCGTGCCCTTACGCGGCAATGACATCGACACCGACCGCATCATTCCCGCGCGCTTTTTGCGCTGCGTGACCTTTGACGGCCTGGGTGAACACGCCTTTGCCGACGACCGCGCCCAGCTTACCCGCCAGGGCCAGCAGCACGCCTTTGACAAGCCCGCGTATCAGGGTGCGAACATTCTCTTGGTCGGCTCCAATTTTGGTTGCGGCTCCTCGCGCGAACACGCGCCGCAGGCGATCCAGAAATGGGGCATCAACGCCATCGTCGGGGTTTCGTACAGTGAGATCTTTTTCGGCAATACCGTCGCCATGGGCATGCCCTGCGTGCGGGTGTCCTCGGCCGACATTGAACGTCTGTGGAAGCAGGTCGAAGCCGATCCACAGGTCACCGTCGCGGTTGAATTGCAGGCGCAGCAGGTCACGGCGGGTACCCTCAGCGTGCCCTGCCAGATGGCGGATGGTCCGCGCAAACAGTTTCTCACTGGCCAATGGGATGCCACCGGGCAACTGCTCGAGGCTTTGATTCAGGTCCGCGCGACCGCGGGCAAAATCCCGTATCTCGCCGGGTTTTGAGCCGGGGGCGCCCGCACGCTGAGGCAGTCAGTGTTGTCGTTTCGGCGTGCGCTGGTTATTGAGCCCTGTCCCGCGCGTCCCACACTGGCCCCATGCCCATTACCGGACTGCCGAATCCGCAGATCCATCGTCTGTGCAAACGCTGTCGTCAGTGGTTCGACCATCACGAGGTCACCCTCTGTTGGCCGCCCCGCACGGGCTTGCTGAGCCTGGTCCACGGCGCCCTCTCCGAGAGCCTCGACCAGGAAAAGGAAATGAAATACTACTGCGAGGCTTGCCAGGCGCTCAACGCCAAAGACACCGTGCGTTTTCGCAAACAGACAATCCAGGGCATCCTGATTGCCCTCGTTGTTGGCGTCGTTCTTGTGCTCGGCTGGCTGCTGGGGTTTGATCAGTATTTCTTGGGGATGGCGAAGCGGTAATGCTTTTCAACGGGATCGCCGGAGGATCGCATGCCCATGCACTCCGAAGGTGATGGATTCAGCTTCCGCGTTGCCATGAATCACCGAGGTCCACCCCGGTCCGATCTGAATTGTCGCCTCGTCGCGGCTGAAATTGAGCACGAATAGAAAGCGCTCGGCGGCGCTTAGGCGTTCGCGCACGCAGACTCCGGCGGGAATCTGCGGTAAAGCGCGATGCAGTTGCAGTTCGTCGGCCAAGCCGCGCGCCACCGTGGACAACAAGGCGGCGTCGGAGCGACCGGCGATGTAAATGGCTTGGCCATTACCGAAGCGGTTGCGGGTGATGGCGGGGGCGCCGGCGTAGAAATCCTCACCAAAAGTGGCTAGGACTTCCGCGCCTTCGGCGTGGACGACCTCGGCGTATTCGCGCACCGGATAGCTGCCCTGGAGGCCCCATGGCGCGTTCGCGCTCGCGACGATGGTTTGGCGGTCGCTGTCGACCAAACAATCATGTTCCTCGACCCAAATGCCGAAGACTTCACGGAGACCTTCACCGGGCCAGCCGCCGAGGTGAACCAAGTCGTTCTCGTCGGTGATGCCACTGAGGTAACTCATCACCACGGTACCGCCGGCGGCAACGAAAGCGCGGATCCGCGCGGCACAACCGGGTTTGAGCAGATACAACATCGGGCAGATCAATAGGCGCTTCTCGCTGAAATCCTGCTCGCCGTCGAAGACATCGGCGGCAATACCCAAATCCCAAAACGGTCGATAATGGGCGACGCAGGTTTCTTCGTAATTGCGCTCACGATTGCGCGGGCCTTGCGCCGCCTCGATGGCCCAGCGGTTGACCCAATCAAAGATGATGGCTACTTCCGTCGGGGTGGTGGTGCCGGCGATACCGGCTGCGAGCTCAAGTTCATGGCCCAGGGTGGCAACCTCGCGGAAGATGCGGGTTTCGCCATGGCCAACGTGATCGACCACAGCGCCGTGGAATTTTTCGGAGGATCCGCGGGATTTGCGCCATTGAAAATAGCACACGCTATCGGCACCGTGCGCGACCGAATGCCAGGAACTTAACGTATGCATGCCCGGTCGTTTGGGCCGTGGGGTGGGCTGCCAGTTTACCGCGCCAGTGACGGCCTCCATCTGCAACCAGGGCCGACCGGGTTTCATGCAGCGATACATCTCATCGATGAAGCCGATCTGGCAGGCGGTATCGACGTCACTGCCGATGCCCCAAGCTGGATAGAGATCCCACGACACCACATCCAGATCCTTGACGAAACGCCAATAATCAAGGTGGGGATAGGTGCCCATCATGTTGGTGGTCACCGGCACATGCGGGGCAATTTTCTTCAGCGGCGCGATCTCAGCGCGCATGAAATCAATGCACTGGTCGGTGGTGAAACGCTTCCAGTCCAGGGTCAAGCCATGCACGGAACCGTCGACGGTCGTGATCTCGTCGAAACTGGCGTAGGTATGACTCCAGAAACGGCTCCACCAGGCATCGTTGAGCCTGTCGATGGTGGCATATTTTATTTTCAGCCACGCGTGGAAATTCGCAAAGCACAGGTCGCAAAAGCATTCTCCGCCATATTCGTTGCTCAGATGCCATAGTTTCACCGCCGGGTTGCTGCCGTAGCGGGTCGCGAGCATGGTATTGATGCGCTGGACTTTGTCGCGGTAGACCGGCGAGGACGGGCAGTGGTTATGCCGAGTTTCCTGCGGTTCGCGGCTACCATTGGCGCGGACGCGGCGGACCTCCGGATATTTCAGGGCGAGCCAGTTGGGCTTGGCGCCACTGGGCGTGGCGAGAAACACCGAGACCCCACCAGCCGATAATTTGCCGATGATGTTATCCAGCCAAGCCGTGTCGTAGCGACCTTCTTCGGGTTCCAGGCGTGCCCACGAGAATATACCGACCGATACGACATTACAGTTGGCCTCACCCATCAGACGGACATCGGCGTCCCAGATTCCTGGGACGTGTTCCCACTGTTCAGGATTATAATCCCCACCATGCAGCAAGCGGTTGGTCTGAAAGGGCGTCGCAGGTGAGGAAGGCAGCGTGGTCATGCGTGGGATGCTGGAGTCTCAGATCGCGTCGTCCATCCCTGAACAGGTGTCAGCGGGCTCGGCGGGGAATGGACCACAGCGCTCCGCTGATGACCAGGGCGCTGCCGAGCAGGGTCCATCGCGTCAGCCCTTCCTGACCCAACAGCAGCGAGAACAGGAGGGCGAAAACCGGTTCCAAGGTGTACAGGACAGCGGCGCGCGCCGGCGTGATCGACGGTTGGGCCCGGTTCATGATCCACAAAGCAATGATCGAGGAAAACACGATCAACCCCACCATCGCTCCCAGCCAACTCGGCTGCGGGAGCAAGGCGGGGAGGTGAGTCATCATCGCCACCCGATCGCCACTGACGACCCAGGCGATGAGGCCATTGACCAAGGCAACCATAATAAACAGGAGGCCGGTCAGCCGTCCCGGATCACAGCGTGAACCAAACGTATCAACGCTGATGATATGCGCGGTAAAACACAGCGCTCCGAGAAAAGTGAGACATTCACCCGCATACGGAAATGGCGGCGGCCCGATTAACGAAGTTGCCACCTGCGCGGTATCACCACCCAGGGTCAAGACCAAGCAACCCACACCGGCAATTAACACCGCCCACCAGACCTGACGCTGCACCGGACGGCGCAGCAGCAGCCATTGCGCGAGGGGAGCCAGAATCACCGGCGTAGCCGTCAACATGCCAGAAATCGATGGGACCACCCAGGCCAGACCGACAATTTGCAGGAACATCCCCATGCCGACAAAAAAACCCAGGACCGTACCACCGAGTATTTCCACGCGCGTGGTCCGCCGCCATTGCGGCAAAAGAAGTAGCGCCATCAGTATTGCGGCGGCTCCGTAACGCCAGCCATTGATGGTCGCGCCGACCAGGGCTTGCCCGGCGAGATCGTGTGCGGGTACGCCACTCGCGGTCGCGAGACCATTGGTCGCAATGGACATCAGGGGAAAGGAACCACCCCAAAAAACCGTGCCGCCCAACAACCACAGCGTGGCCTGGCGGGGCGTCAGCGCTTTCACGGCGCGTCCAGCACCGCCGCTAAGCGCCCGTCAACCGCCGCCAGCAAGGCCTCAGCCTGTTCGCGATCAACGTGGCGATGGACCATCACCACCGCGGTTTTGGCCGAACCGTTGGCCGCATCGAGACGGGTGAAGGCCAATTCGCGTTCGCAGCCAAGCAACTGCGCGACAATGCGTGCGGCGCGATCACGCAACTTGGCGTTCGTAGCGCGGACATCGACCATTAAATTATCATACACCTTGCCTAGGCGGACCATCAACGTGGTGGAAATGGTGTTCAGCGCCAGTTTGGTCGCCGTGCCTGCCTTCAGGCGGGTTGATCCAGTCAGCACTTCTGGACCGGTGGCCAGGACGACCAGATGTTCAACGCCACGTGGGCGTTCGACCGGCGAACACGTGATGAATGCAGTCAGCGGATGATCGCCACGTTCGGCGCACCAGCGCAAAGCACCGGTCACATACAGCGTCGTGCCGCCAGCGGCGATACCAATGACGGTGTCGCGATGGGTCAAATGCAGGGCCTGCACGTCAGGAATAGCGCCATCGGGATCATCTTCCAAACCTTCACTGGAACGTTTGAGTGCGGTATCGCCACCGGCAATAATTCCGACGATGCGTCCGGCCGGGACTTGGAAGGTGGGCGGCGCTTCCGAGGCATCCAGCACCCCCAAGCGCCCCGACGTGCCCGCGCCGATATAAACAATACGTCCGCCGGCGAGAAATCCCGGTTCGGCCGCCGTGATCAGCGCGATCAGATTCGGCTCTGCCGCCGCCATCGCCTCTGCGACGGCTTGGTTCTCTGCGTTCATGACCGCGACCAAACCTGCAACATCCAAGCGATGCAGGCCATGACTGCGTGGATTGCGCGCTTCCGTGGCGATGGATGAACGATCAGGAGGGAGGGTCATGGCAGCGTCCATAATCCGGCAATGGGAGCCGGGCCGGTCAAGCGGGTGACCTGGGGCAGGGTTATCGGACAGCGATCCTGGCACAAGGCGCCGAGCACCGCCATGGCCACGGCTTCGCGCGCAGACGCGGGAAGACCGAGGTCATCGCTGCGGCAGGCACCTGCCGGACAAACGGCAGAAAATGCTGCGACCAGTGCCGCATTGGCGGTGCCCCCACCGGCGAGCACATAGCGCCCGGATCCGCCGGCCGCGACCACCGTTTCGGCGATGGCCTGACAAGCGCTACGCGCGAGGTCTGCGCCGGTAATCGTCTGCGCCGCGCTGACCACCTCGCGCTGTAATTCATCGCCGGTTCCCAGACTGCGACCTGACGCCATTTGCTGGCGCAGCAGCGCGGAAAAATGCGCGGTGACGTGGGGCAGGGCCTGCCCACTCAGGGCAGCGCGTCCATCGGCATCATAATCGCACCCCAAGGCGTGGCGGGCGATGGCATCAAGCAACTGATTGCAGGCGCAGACGTCACGACCGCTGATCAATTCCGGCCCCGCACCCTGCGGCAGCAGGGTGATATTGCAGAAACCACCGAGATTGACCACGACCCGCGATTCCTGCGCACTGCGTAAAAGAATCCAATCCGCCAAGGGCGTTATAGGTGCGCCTTGCCCTCCCAGGGCCAGATCCGCCGCGCGCAGATCGCACACCACCGAAACCCCGAGCATCTGGGTCAGCGGTGCGGGTTGGAATAATTGCCACGACACGGGCGGCGCATGGTACACGGTCTGGCCGTGCACGGCGACGAGATCGCAGATTTCACCAGCAAGCAGGGTGCGAATCGCTTCGCCATGGAAGAGACTGAAATCGCGCATGAGCTGGGCGATGCTCGCGGCTGCCTGCGGTTGTTGTTCGGCCAGGGCGCGCAGGCGCGGGCCGATTTCGCCGAGCGGAACTGCATGACTGCGTTGCCAGGTCGCCTGCATGTTCAGGCCCTGGCCGCTGATATCGACCAGGGCCACGTCGAGTCCGTCCAGGCTGGTGCCAGTCATGCAGCCGACCACGCGCCGGGTCATGGCTGCGCCTGCAAGTCGTCAATAATCCGCTGGTAATGCGCACAACTGTCGGCGAGTCCGCCCACCCGCGACCGCTGCCGCCACAGGTCTGTATGCGCATCACGCAACGTCACTAATTCGTCAGCGAGACGGGAAAACTCCGCGGTCGTGGTAGGGCTCCGCCGCACGACCGCGCGTTCGGCAGCAAACAACGCAATCTGCCACGTATGGTGGCATTCGCGCAGAATCAGTGGATCCATCTGCGGCGTATTTTCGCTGCCGGTGTCTGGGGCATGAACGGGCGGCGGATTGGCACGTACGCGATCACGGATGTCCACCCAGGCCTGCGATTCTTCCAGCCACGGTTCACGGGCGGGCAGATGCAGATCATGGAACAACGCGGTGCGATTCATCAGATAGCGGCGGGTTCCATTTTCTTGAAGTGGTCCTGCCCGCAGGCGCAGTTCGCGATCGCTGTCACCCAGCTCATCCAGCCAGGGAGCCAGAGCTAAACTGCGATCGGCGAAAACATGTAAGGAAGCAGCCCGCGGATCCCAAGCGGCATTTTCTGCGGACCATGCCCGCAGAGCACCTTCGGCCAAGCCGATGGCGCAGACCGGCCAGGTCTGCCGATGACCGAGATCACCCCAGTCGGTGATCACATATCCGGTTGCGCCATGGTCTGCACCCTGATCTGCGGCAGCGCGAAGATTAGCGTGACGAACATCGCTGCGCCCAGTCAACGAACACCAGCTGGATGTTCCTGGGCAGACCCAGACTTCGCGCTTGGCGGCCCGCAGTTGCTGACACCAGCGCGCGAATTCGGCGTCTGCTTCGTAATTCCAGGCCAGAGCAATGCAGTCTGGTGGCAGCTCTCCGAGCAATTCCGGATGCTCCAAGGCAATATCCGCCCACAGCAGGGGACGGCAGCCATGTTGCGCGGCGATGGCGCAGACCTGCTTAACGAAATCCAGATACACGCGGCCTTTGCCGTGTTGTTCGCAAGCGGCCTTTGACCTGCCCTGACCCAGGTCAAAGGTTTCGTCGCAGCCGATATTCACCTGGCGCGTACTGAAATACGGCAGTAATTGCCCGAGCAGGTCGCTGACCAAGGCGATTGAACCGGGATCACCTGGGCACAGCGTGAAAGGATACTTCCGCACCTGGCCGAATGCGGTCCAGGTTTCTGCCTCGGCCAACGATCGATACCGCGGATGTTTCAGCCAGCGCTCCATATGGCCGAAGCAATTCTGATTCGCCACCAAGCGGATCCCGTGGCGGATGCAGAGACGATCCAGCTCGACGATGTCCTCGGAGGTGAGGGGGGAAGCCGCTTCCCACACCGTTTCATGGCCACGATAAGCAAAGGTGTGTTCGGTATAGAGCTGGAGATGATTGATCTTCCACGATGCAAATAATGCCACCAGCCGGTGCAATTCCGTCATCGTGGGCACGCGGTCCCGCGAAACGTCGAGCATGATGCCCCGTTCGCGAAAGCGCGGATGATCTTGAATGCGCACGGGCGGCAGGGCCGAGCCGTATTGGGTCAACAATTGGGCCAGTGTGTGCAGTCCGTAGCGCAGTCCGGCCTCATCTGCGGCGATCAATACCGCTGCGGTTTGGGATCCTTCCACGTGCTGGATGGTCAGGGTATACCCCTGGGCCGGGCCGTTCGATGCATCGATATGGGCGTTCATCCACGCACGAGCACCGGATGCGACGATCTGGCAATGCGAAACCGCACCAAGCGTACAGGCGAGCAGTTCGTCGCTAATACCCGCAACCGTCAGCGGGCTTGCCACCGCAATCAGCGCGCCGGGAATGCTTTCGACCTGGCGCGGGGGTGGCAGCAGCAGAGGAGGCAAGGCGCGCAGATCAGGCGACACGGGCATGGCTGCATCTGACCCACTCTCTCCGGGCTCGGCAAGCCATCCGGGGTCTGGAGCATAATCCGGGTCCGCCTATGGTCTGGCCATGTCCATTCCCGTGCGACGTTCAATGGATGCGAAAAAAATGGCGGTGATCGGCGTGCTGGGGGTGGCTAGCGGAATTCCGTCGGCCTTGATGGGCGATGCCTTCAAGGCTTGGGCTCGGGAAAGCCAGGTTTCACTTGCTGCGGTAGGGGCTTTGACCCTGCTGACCCTGCCGGTGGGGATTAAATTTTTATGGAGCCCGTGGCTTGACCGTCCGTTGGCGGGCCTACCTCGTCGCAAAGGTTGGCTGATTATTTTGCAAACCCTGGTCGCCCTGCTGACCGGGGCGATGGCGTTTTTCGATCCGGCTGGGTCCTTGCAGCTGGTGGCCCTGATCGTCCTGGGTTTGGCTTTTGCCAGTGCGTCGCTGGACGTGGTTGTCGATGCCTATCGCGCTGATCGGCTCACGGTTTCCGAGGTCGGTATGGGTTCCGCCTTCGCCATCGCGGGCTGGCGGATTGGCAACATGTTCAGCCAATCGGTCATTTTCTTCCTGGCCGCGCGCCTCGGCTGGCCCCTGGCCTATGCATTAATGGCCATGTTGCAGGCATTGATGATGATTGGTACCTGGCAAGCAGCGGAACCGCGGGCGGTCGCACCACCGCCGCTGCCATTTGCCGGCATGGTCACCCATCCATTCCGGATTTTTTTCCGGACCCATGGTGTCGGCGTGGCGGTGGCCCTGCTTATTTTTGCCGCGGTATTCAAAGCCAGTGATGCTCTAGGAAATAGTTTGGCCACCGCATTCCTGGTCGATCAGGGATATGACGGTGATCTCCTGGGCCTGCGTGGAGCCCTGGGCATGCCGATGGCCATTATTGGCGGGATGTTGGGGGGATTCCTGTTACCCCGGTTGGGATTCACGTGGGGATTGATCATCGGAGGCCTCCTCCAGGCGGCGAGCAATCTGAGCTATCTGCCGCTTATCGGTCATGCGCCCGGCATTGAATGGATCGTCTTTTTGGCGGTAGTCGAGAATCTCTGTTCCGGTATCGCGGTAGCTGCCTTCGCCGGATTTTTATTGACCTGTTGCGTGCGCCAGTGGTCCGGGACCCAATACGCCTTGTTAAGCTCGGTGATGTTTTTGGGTGCCATCGGCCTGGGGAGCGTGGCTGGATTTTTAGCTGAAGCGCTGGGTTATTGGCATTTTTTTCTGACCACCGTCGCAGTCGGCTTGCTTGGAGTGGCCCTGGTACCGCTGGTCGTGCGCCGGGTCGATCAATTCATCGTGACAGAGGAATTACCCGGACCCGGTTAGCCGCACGTTCGGGCACCAGCGCCGCAGTGCCATCCTGCAGTTGGCAAAAGCCGCCGGGCTCGACCAGGTCTTGAGTGATGGTTTCTAGCGGATGCCCTGGCCGTAACCGGGCGAAAATACCCGAGGGGGAGCAAGCTAAGGTGGTGCCATCGGCTTGACGAAGGATGCTGGTCCACAGCCCGTCACCCAAGGCAAGCCGGGCCCGTCTGCTCAATAATTCTCCCCACTCATAGGACACAATGCCGCCACGTTCGCCGACGGCAGGATCGGGGGTGACCGCGACGAAAAGCAGATTATTGGCAGGATCAAAGGCGAGTGCTTGCGGCTGACCGACGCCGCGTTCGAAGATGTCAATGTGCTGGACCGCACCCTGATCGGTGCCACGCAAAAGCAGGAGCAGGTCATTCTCGGCGTCACTGATCAGAATGTCGTTGCCGATGAGACATAACGCGGTGATGCGCCGCACCCCGTGTCCGCGCAGGGGGATGATCCCTTCCTGGCGCTGCATGCGCAGGTTATAGACGACGAGGCGGTCCCGATCTGCGACCCATAAAAGGTTGCCCTGCGCCACCAATGCTTCTGGCGACCCCAGGGGCGGATCACCGGGCGCCGGGAAGCGTACGTTGGTAAGCGGTTGGCCCTGCGCGTCGATCTGCACCACGTAGCCATGGCTGTCCTTGGCTGGGCCGAGCACGTTGCGACCAAGATTAGCACACCAATAGCGACCCTCGTCGTCGCAGGCAATCGCAGTAGGGCGAATCAACGCTCCTTCATTTGCTGTGGCCGCTTTGACGTCTGCCGCCTGGATACCAGACCCCGCCAAGGCAATTACGGCCAAGCAGCAGAACCAAGTATTGCGGCTGACCATAGGTCTATGCTAGCATGTTCTTTCCCATCCTCCATGGCAAAGTCAGGTGCGGAAATGCAACCGACTGCATCAGTGGAGGAAACACACTCAGGGCTCTGGTTGCATCCACTGAGACGGATACTTTCGCACTCACGGTATGTCTGTTCCAACCCAACGTATTCAGCACATCAATCGCCTTCCTGAACGCCCAGAGGGAAAATACATTCTGTATTGGATGACGGCCAACCGTCGCACGGCCTGGAATTACGCATTGCAACGGGCGGTGGAACATGGCCAGCGTCTGGGCAAACCGGTCCTGATCTTTGAACCGCTGCGCATCGGCTACCGTTGGGCAAGTGATCGTTTCCATGCCTTTGTGCTTGCAGGCATGGCCGACAACGCGGCCGCCTGTGCCCAAGCTGGAGTGAGCTATTTCCCCTACGTCGAACCGATCCCCGACGCGGGCAAGGGTCTTCTGGAGGCCCTGGCTCGATCTGCATGCGTGGTGGTGACCGATGCGTGGCCGTGCTTTTTCCTGCCCCGTTTATTGACGGCTGGGGCCGCCGTCTGCCCGGTCCTGCTTGAAGCCGTGGATGCCAATGGCTTGCTGCCGCTGGCCGCAGCTGACCGGGTTTTTACCGCGGCCGTCCATTTGCGCCGTTTCCTGCAAG
>Ga0209490_10003974_pt1 | contig 13747 bp, 12 predicted proteins | sample MAT06_FD_187209 | JGI IMG/M metagenome (GOLD analysis project Ga0209490, IMG submission 187209) | Freshwater microbial communities from Lake Fryxell liftoff mats and glacier meltwater in Antarctica - MAT-06 (SPAdes) (version 2) | ecosystem: Environmental > Aquatic > Freshwater > Ice > Liftoff...
CGGCTGTGGGCAGCCTTGCAGCCGGCGTTACGGCTCGCGTGGCGCCTGAGCGCCGCGCGGCTGCTGCGGCTTCGGCAGCGGCTGCCACGGCAACCTCGGCCTCGGGCGTGGCCCAGACCGTGGTGCCCGAGGTGCGCGTCACCACGGGCTGCGCACGCGTGTCGTCGGGCAGCGGCGACGACGCGCAGCCCGCCAGGGCCAGCAGCGCAACGAAGGCAAGCGATGCAGCCCGGCGCCCGGGCAGCCGCAGACAGACGAAAGGACGAGGCAATCTGTTCATGGTGGCGGTGGCAGGAGCGACAAGCGCGGTTGCGACGGACAGAGGCGAGAGGCAAGGACAACCGGCAGGGACATCAGGCAAAGCCGGCTGACAGAGGCGGCAGACAGGACAGACAGATCAGGCAGAGCAGACAGGCGGGACTGCAGGAAGAGGCCGCGAACGCCGCTTCATGATTCTGGCGCGCACGGCCGCCGCCGGCAAAGCCCGACGTCATGCGAGCTTGGGACGACGCTGCGATGTCGCGGGCAGCTCACCGCGCCGCCACGCTCACACGCCGAGGTCCTGGAACACCTCACGCGCGCTGCGGAAGCTGTCTACCGCGGCCGGCACGCCGCAATAGATGGCGGTCTGCAGCAGCACCTCGCGGATCTCCTCTTTCGTAACGCCATTGTTCAACGCGCCCTTCACGTGCAGCTTCAATTCGTGCGGCCGGTTCAGCGCCGTCAGCATGGCCAGGTTGAGCATGCTGCGCGTGCGCCTGTCCAGCCCCGGCCGGTTCCAGACATCACCCCAGCCGTACTGCGTCACCAGTTCCTGCAGCGGGCGGCTGAAGTCGTCGGCGTTCGCGATGGCGGCATCGACGTACTCGGCACCCAGCACGGCACGGCGGGTGTCCAGGCCTTGATCGAAAAGGTCTTGGTTCATGCGGGTCCTGCATTGATGGAGGAAAGTGGTGAAGGAACGTGATGGAGGAACGTGATGGAGGAGAAGGCCACGATTCTCTTCCCCGTTTTCCCGGACTTGCGCCTCTCACCTGCCTCTGGCCCGTCTTTCCCGCCACCGCGACAATCCTCCGCCATGGAAACCATCGCCGTCATCGACTTCGAAACCACAGGCATGTCGCCCGCCCAGGGCGCACGCGCGACCGAGATTGCCGCGGTGCTGGTGGAAGACGGGCGGGTCGTGGGCCGCTTTCAAAGTCTGATGAACAGCGGTGCCTGGATTCCACCGTTCATCGAACAACTCACCGGCATCAGCAACGCCATGCTGCAGGCCGCGCCGCCAGCGCGCGAGGTGATGCACGAGCTGCTGCAGTTCACGCGCGGCTGCCCGCTGGTGGCGCACAACGCGGCCTTCGACCGTGGCTTCTGGGCTGCCGAAGCAGCGTCGGCGGGCGCCGAACCCGACCCCTGCCACCTGTTTGCCTGCACGCTGCTGCTGAGCCGGCGCCTCTACCCGCAGGCGCCCAACCACCGGCTGGGCACGCTGGCGCGCCTGCACCAGCTGACCGACCACGGCCGCGCCCACCGCGCCCTGGCCGACGCACTGACCACCGCTCAACTGCTGTTGCGCCTGCAGGCCGACGTGGCCGAGCGCTTTGCCGGCACGCTGGCGGGCCGCCCTGTGGACCACGCCTTGCTGTGCCAGCTGCAACGCGCACCGCGCGCCCAGCTGGAAAAGCGCCTGGCAGCCGAAGTGAGGTCTGCGGTCGGGGCGAGTACGGCGCTGGCGGGCAATGCTGGGTTACAGCGCTGAATTAGCGCGATGAGTTAGTGCGCTGAGTTAGCGCGAAGACATGCGGCGTGAGGCCGCCACTGCTGCCGTGACCGCTACCGTCACCGTCACCGTCACCGTCGCCGCTGCCGCCGGACTTCAGCGCCGCACCAGCCCCAGCGCCAGCAAGCTGCGTGCGGCGTCGACGATGCTCTGCTCCACGGGCCGCGTCTGCCAGCCCAGCACCTGCTTCGCGTGACGAGCGCTCTGGTGGCGCTCGGCGCCCAGTTCGCTGGCGGCAGCGCGCGCCAGCGGGTTGAAAAATGCTGCCAGCCGCACCGCGAAATCGGGCACCTGGCGCGTCGTCACGCGGCTGGCATCGGCACCCAGTTCGCGCCGCAATACTGCAGCCACTTCACGCAGCTTGATGAAGCGGCCCGACGCGATGAAGCGTTCGCCGGCCATACCTGGCGCCACCAGCGCGCGCAAGTGCAGGTCGGCCACGTCGCGCACATCCACCACGCCGAAGCCGATGTCGGGGCAGGCGCGCAGGCTGCCGTCGAGCAGCTTCTTCACGATGACCACCGAGGCCGAGTAGTCGCGGCTCCACACCGGACCCAGCACCACCGATGGGTTGATGCTGCAGAACTCGAGCCCGCCACCTTCGCGTGCCACCCAGGCCCGCGCGGCGCGTTCGGCGATGGTCTTGGAGCGGATGTAGGGCGTGGCGCCGGGGTAGTCGTCAGGCGTCCAGTCGGCCTCGGTGAAGTGGTGCATACCGCGCCCGCGGCCGTAGGCCACGGCGGCCACGCTGGACGTCATCACGAAGCGCTGCACGTCGGCGGCTTGCGCGGCGCGCAACACGCGCAAAACGCCATCGCGCGCGGGCACGATCAACTCGTCGGCGTGTCTGGGTATGCCCGCCGGCAACGGCGAGGCGAGGTGCACCACATGGCTGCAACCCGACACGGCCTCGACCCAGCCGGCATCGGCGTGCAGGTCTGCGACGAAGAAGCGCAGCCGCGTGTCGTCCACCGCCAGCAGCGCACGCACTGCCTGTTCGCGCGCCAGGCTGCGCAAGGTGCCGTGCACCTGCCAGCCCTCGGCCACGAGCTGGCGGATGACGTAACCGGCGATGTAGCCGCTGCCCCCCGTCACCAGCACCGGGCCAGGGGGCCGGATCGGGGTCGCGCTCATGGCCCGAGTGCTCGCTCGGCCGCAGTCTGGTTCAGAAAATTCGGCATCGAACGCAGCTCATGCGCGCAAGCGTAGCAGCGCCGGCCGCGCGATGGGTTGTGCCACTGCCGCGGTCAGCATCGGCGCACTTCTCCACACCTGCACGCGGGCCGACGTGAAGCAGCGGCTCGGGGCATCTGCCTGCTGCTACATTCTTTGCGATGGAAGGGGAGCGACACATCTTGTCTGACCGTGTGACGGCCCTCAGCGCTGACCCCGAACTTGTTGCCGCGGGCGTCGCGATTGCCGCCGGCGAGGCCGACCGCGCACGCGACCTGGCCCATGCTGTGTTGAACCGCGCCAAGGCTGCCAACGACATTCGGTTGGAGGCGCAAGCCCTGGCGCGACTGGCCAATATCGACCGCCTGTGCTCGCGCCACCGGCGCGCAGTGGACGCCGCCACGCGCGCTGCCTTGTTGTTCAAGTCACTCGGTGACCTGGCGGACGAGGCCATCGCCCACACGAGTCATGCCAACGCTTCCATCGTGCTCGCACGCCCCGAAGAGGCGGTAGAGGCCGCGCTGCTGAGCGTCGAGTTGGGGCGCCTCGCTCCGCCGGGCATCCATGCCGTGCTTGCCTACAACGCGCTGGGCATCGCCTACGGCTGGAGCGGCAACTTCCCAGCCGCGCAAGCGGCGCTGGAAGCGGCCAGCGCAGTGGCACGCCGTTGCCAGCCGCCCTTGCCCGACTACCAACTGGAGGTCAACCGTGCCTGGGTGGAGAGCATGCGTCTGACCACCACGCGCGGTACAGCGGTCGCGAAGGACGAGGGCGCGGACCCGCTGCAGCGCCTGCGAGATCTGGTGCAGCGCTGCGTCGATGCCGAAACCGCAGGCCATGCACACGCTCTGCTCGATGGCTTCGACCGCCCGCTGAGGGCGCTGTCGTGCCTCATCGCCAGCCTGCTCCACGCGTGGCGCGGCAACATCGGCGCAGCCCGCGCTGCCCTCGAAGAGGTGCACCGCTGGCTCAACACGATCGCCTTCGCGTCCTGGATCCAGGTGGCGACATGCTGGGCCGAGGCGGAGATCTGCCGCGCGACTGACGAGCACGCAAAGACCCACCGTTGGTTGCTCCAACTCCGCGAGCGCGCCATCGCAATCGAGCACGAACAGCTGGCGTGCCTGAGTCACCTGCTGGCCAGTCAGTGCCACTCGGAGCGGGGCGAACACGAGCAAGCCGCAGACGAGCTGCGAGCCTTGCGCCAGCGCGAGCAGGCCAACCGGCACGAGGCACTGCAGGGCCGCGCACAAGTGGTGCAGTGGCAGCTCGAAGCCCGCCGCGCCCGCGCCGACCTCGGTGCATTGCAGCTCGAGTCTCAGGTGCTGGAGCGCATGTCGTATGAAGATGCCTTGACCGGCATTCCCAACCGACGGCGTCTGCAGGCGCATCTGTCACAGCGGCTGAATCAGCAGTTGAATGGGCCGCCGAACGCGGCCACGGGCGCGCGCAAACCGCTGGCCCTGGCGCTGTTCGACATCGATGACTTCAAGCGCATCAACGACGAGTGCGGCCATGACGCCGGTGACCTCGTTCTACAGCGCCTGGCGCGCGTGCTGTCGTTGCAGTTGCGCGAACAGGACATTGCGGCGCGTCTGGGCGGCGACGAATTCGTGGTGGTGTTCGAAGGCACGGAACTGGCCGTCGCGCAGCAGATCTGCTCGCGCATCGCGCTGGCCGTGAACGAAATCGCCTGGGGCGCTGAGGGCCAGCGCACCAGCGTCACCGCAAGCATTGGCGTGGCGCAGGCACAGCACGGCGACAGCGCAGAGTCGCTGCTGCGCCGCGCCGACGCAGCGATGTACCGCAGCAAGAAGACAGGCCGCGACAACCGGCCCTGCTGACCTTGTCGCGCGGGGCTCAGAAACTGGTCTTGGTCTTGACCAGGAACTGCACTTTCTTGATATCGGCCGGTGCGCCCAGCGGAAATGCGAGATCGATGTGCAGCACGTTGCTGAACGCCGCACGGGCGCTGACGATGCGTAACCCAAAGCCGGCGTTGCGCAACCACCCTGAGTCTTGGGTGTTGGTGCCGACGCCGCCCCAGGCACGGCCGGTATCGAAGAAGGCGGCACCGCCGATGCGGAACAGCTGCCACAGGTAGATGTCGGTATAGAAGCGCTCTTCCGCGGTGAACAGCGCGCGGCGAGTGCCGCTCTGGTAGCGCAGCGGGAAACCGCGCAGACCGTTGTCTCCGCCGAGTTGCAGCGCGGAGGCCGGGTCTGGGTTCTTCGACACGTCGACTGCGCCCGACGCAAAGAACAGCCAGCGCGGGCTTTGGGGCAGGTAGTACTGCGCCTGCAAGCCCGCCCGCAGGCGCTGCGGCTGGTTGTCGCTTTGGCGGCCCGACAGCGACGCCGCGGCAAGCAGCCGGTGGCCAAAGGCAGGCTCGAAGCCACGGCTCAGCGACGCGCCATAAAGCCAGGCGTTGCGCGTCGAGCCGAACGACGTGCTGGCACGGCCCAATTGCACCGAAGCGGCCAGGCCGAGCGCGAAGAACTCCGGGCGTCCGACCAGGTTGCGGTTCTGCTCCTGCTCGAAGCGGTCTTCGATGAGGTCGTAGCGCACGAACGGGCCGACGCGTTTCTCATCGGCGGGCAACTGCGGCGGGGGCGTGAACCCGGGTTCTGGCGCGTAGCCATCGTCCTCGCTGCGCAGCCCGACCACGTAGCGCTGTACCCAGCCGCCTTGCAGCCCCGGCGACCAGCCTCCGAAGACCTCACGCTGGTTCTGGCGCCGCCGGTACTGGCTGACCAGGCTGCCGGCGTTGTAGATGGAGTCGATGCGATCGTCGTTGGACACCGCAAGCCCGGCGGCCCACCGCGTGTCGAGCGAACGGAAGGGCAGTTGTGCCGAAATCACGTCGCTGCGGCCGTCGCTGTTCGAGGCGTGGCCGTAGCGCAGCGCAGCGGCGGTGCCGAAGGCGCGGTCGTTGAAGAACTCGAACTCGCTGCCGGAACGGTCGACGCCGTTCGAGCGGCCCACGCTGAGCGAGGTGCCGGTGCCCAGCAGGTTGTATTCGCGCAGGTGGATGCCGCTCGTGTTGGCGCCGCCCGCGCGGCCCGCGCTGGCGCCGAGGTCCAGCGTCCAGGTGTCGCGGGTCATGACCTCGATGTCGACGACACCGTCGCGCCAGGCCCGCGGCCGGAACTGCACGTCGTAGATGTAGCGGTTGGCGCGCAGCAGGCGTTCCGTCTCCTCGAGCACGCGCACTGAAACCAGGTCGCCGCTCTTGAACAGCAACTGGCGCTCGATGACGTTGGCGCGCGTCTGGATGTGGAGCCGGTTCGCCCAGCGGAAAAGCAGCTTGTCTTCCGTGGGGTTGGTGGTGTCGAAGATGTCGCCGCTCTGGATGACGATCTCGCCGATGCGCGCGCCCGCAGCCTCGAGCTCGGCCCAGCCCGGCGGCGCGGCGGCCGCCTGCGCCAGCGCCACGGCGGGCGCCGCTGTCAGGCAGATCACAAGAGCGGCGGCGGTCCGACGCAACTTCGACAACCAGGCCATGAGGGCAGCAGACATTGCGCTGAGCGTAGGCGCCGGTGCTGAAGGCAGGCTGAAGCGAGGTATCGGTGCTCGTCCATTCCCGGCACACGGCGGCAGCGCAGACTGCAGCACTGCACGTCGTCACGCCGCCATCAGCGAAGTGTGGTTCGCCAGCGGCGCTTGTCCGGCGTTGCCGGCCTCAAAGCGCGATCGCAGACGCTTCAGACTTGCGCAATGCCCAGGTAGTCGACCTTCTTGCGCAGGTCGTCGTGGCTGTCGGCGTAGGCGATGGCGATGGCCTTGAAGTGGTCTTCGATGGCCAGGAAGGCGTCCACCACGTCGGGGTCGAAGTGGCGGCCGCGGGTCTGCTGGATGATGGCCATGGCTTGTTCATGCGGCATGGCTTCCTTGTGCACGCGGCGGCTGATGAGCGCGTCGTACACATCGGCCAGCGCCATCAGGCGGCCCGAGATCGGGATGGCGTCGCCGGCCAGGCCTTCAGGGTAGCCGCTGCCGTCCCACTTCTCGTGGTGTGAATAGGCGATCTCGCGCGCGAAATCCAGGTAGTCGACATCCACGCCGAGGGCGCGCTGGGCATTCGAGATGGCGTCGCGGCCCAGCACCGTGTGCGTCTTCATGATCTCGAATTCTTCCGGGCTCAGCTTGCCAGGCTTGAGCAGGATGCGGTCAGGGATGCCGGCCTTGCCGATGTCGTGCAGCGCGGCAGAACGGAAGAGCAACTCGATGGTGGTGGACGTGAGCGTGGCCGAAAACCGCGGGTGGTTGGACAGCCGCCAGGCCAGCGCCTTGACGTAGAACTGCGTGCGCCGGATGTGATTGCTGGTTTCCGCGCCCCGCGTCTCGGCCATCGAAGCCATCATCAGTGTCGTCACGTCCTGAATGGCCGTGAGTTGCGTGGTGCGCCGCGACAGCTCCTCGCGCAGACGCTCGTTGTCGCCACGGGCCAGGTCGCGGGCCTGCTTCAATCGCAGCTGGGCCAGCACGCGCGCGCGCAGCAGCGCCGCGCCGAAAGGACGGGCCACGAAGTCGGCCGCGCCCAGTTGCAACACGAGCGCACCGTCGTCGGTGGCCGCTGCGCCGAGCACGATGAGAGGGATCTCGCGCAGCGCCTCGTCGGCCAGCCACTGGCGGCACAACATGGGCGCCGCGCTAACCGGAACCGCAATATCCGGCGCAGCGCTGTCCAGCAGCAGCACGGCGGGTGGCTGGGCGCTGCTGGCCTGCCGCTGGGCAGCCTCGATGTGCGGAACAGGCTGCAACTGGCAGATGTCGTGCAGCGCTCCGTGCAGCAGGGCCTCGGCGTCGGGCGCGTGGCCCAGAAGCAGCACGAGCATTGGCGACTGCGGCCCGTCAGCGGGGAAGGCGGAGACGGCCTTGAAGGCATCACGCGGCTTCATGGCTGCTCTGATGGGGCTGGTGGGGCTGGTGGGGTTGGTCGGGTCTGGGCTGCATGGCGATGCGTCTCGCACGAGAGCGCTGAGTTTGCGCCACTGGCGCCCGTTCCCGCGTTCGCATGCCGGGCTCCCAGAGTCATTGTTCACGCGCCAGGCCCACCCGTCGGCGCCGAGGCGGCAGGCACACCGCAGCCGCCTGCGGGCGCCGGTGTAGAGTGCTCGGTTTTTCGGGCTCAACACCCGCGCCCCCGCATGCAGCTTGAGCTACCGCGTACCGGCCTGAACGGCTCGGCACTCGTCGAACTGCTGGCTCAACTGGCCCTTGCCGACCGCTCTGCGGCGCCGCCGTCCTTTGTCGAAGGCCTCGGGCGCTGGCTGGGGTGGAAAGAAGCCATCGCCGTGTCGGCCGTCTTGCAGGCGCAGCCCATGGCTGGGCGACGTTCAGCGTCGCCAGGCGCGGCCGCTGGTGCTGCTGGTGCTGCTGGTGCCGATGGTGCCGCTGTCGCAGCCACGGCAGCGATGGCAGCGACGGCAGCAACGGCAGCAACGGCAGCGCTGACCGGGCTGGAGGCCGAGTTCGCCCGCGTGCGCTCGGCCCTGGCGCTCGCGATCGTCCGCGCGCTGGAAGAGGCCGACGCCAGCTCCGGCACCGGCGGACATGACTTCCTGCCCTGGCGCCGCTGCTGCTTCGGCTTGCAGCAGGCCATGGAAGCCGCCGTCGGCGCTTTGCGGGCGCAGGCTCGCGCGGTGCTGCACCGCAGGGTGGCCACGCACCCTGAACTGGCGACGCTGGCCGCGCTGGACGCCGCCCTGGCGGCCATGCTGGCGCCGCGCGAGCAAGCCCAGCTGGCACTGATGCCGGTGCTGCTGGAAAAGCACTTCATGCGGCCAGAGACACGACAAGACCGGGCGCGCGGCGCCTTCAGAGACGACATGCGCCGCCTCTTGCACGCCGAGCTGGAACTGCGCCTGCAGCCCGCACTGGGCCTGCTGGAAGCGCTGCGCGCCACGCACACAGGGCCTGCATGAACAAGTTTTCCTACGCCGCCGCAGCCGCTGCTGCGGCCGCCGGCGCATTGGCCGTGGCCTGGGTGGCCGGCGGCCATTTGCAGGGCAACCCGCTGGCACTGGGCATGACGCTGCTCATCGGCGCCTTCTACGGGTGGGGCGTGCTGGAACTCTGGCGCTTCCAGCAAGCCACACGCGGCCTGCAGCGGGCGCTGGCCGAACTGCCTGTCTCTGTCTCTGTCTCTGCTGCGGGTTCTGGCGCCACCGCCTCGGGCCTCGACGATTGGCTGGCCCGCGTTCCCGCAGCACTGCGCCAGGCCGTGCGCCTGCGTGTGGAAGACGAACGCGGCGTGCTGCCCGGACCGGCTCTCACGCCCTACCTGGCCGGCTTGCTGGTGCTGCTGGGCATGCTGGGCACCTTTCTGGGCATGGTGATGACGATCAGCGGCACCGGCCTGGCGCTGGAGCGCGCCACCGACCTGCAGACGATGCGCGATTCCCTCGCCGCCCCGATGCGCGGGCTGGGCCTGGCCTTTGGCACCTCGGTGGCCGGCGTGGCGGCTTCGGCGATGTTGGGGCTGGCGTCGGCGCTGTGCCGCCGCGGCCGCGCCGCCGCCGCCTTGGCGCTGGACGGCCACATCACGGGCAGCCTGCAGGTCTTCACACGCAGCCATCAGCGGCGTCTGCAACAGGCCGAGCAGCAGCAGTTGCAGCAAGCCGCCCTGGCGCTGCAGCAACAGCAAGCCGAACAGCTGCCGCTGCTGGTGGCCAGCCTGCAGGCGCTGACACAGTCGGTCAGCCTGAACCTGCAGCACAGCGTGGCCGAAGGCGCACGCCTGGCTGCTGCGACGCTGGCCACGCTGCAGCCGGCGGTGGCGGCGACGCTCGGCGCCATGAGCCGCGAAACCACGGCGCGGCACGGGCAGATCACCGCCGCCGTGCAGCAGCAGCTGGACGGCATGGCGCAGCGCTTCGAAGAGCAGGCCACCGCCTGGCTGAGCAACGCCGGCGCGTTGGCGCAGCGGCAGAGCAGCGCGCTGCTGCAGAGCCTGCACGACACGCAGGCGCGCCAGCAGGCGCAGGCTGACGAGCGTGATTCAGCCCGCGATGCCGCCCGCGACGAAGCCCGCATGGCTGCGTTCACGAACGCGCTGGCGCAAATGACCGCCCGCATCGAGCAAAGCAGCGGCGACATGCATGCGCAGGTCGAGGCCCAGGCCCGCCGCACCTTCGACGAAGTGGCGCGCCTGGCGCAAGCCGCCGGCGAAGCACCGCGCGCCGCGGCCGAGGTGGTGGCGCAGCTGCGTGACAAGCTCAGCGCCAGCCTGGCGCAGGACAACGCCATGCTTGAAGAACGCAGCCGCATCATGGCCACGCTGAACACGCTGCTCGGCGCGGTGCAGCACACGTCCACGGCGCAGCAGGGCGCCGTCGACGAGCTGGTGGCCAACAGCGCGCGCTGGCTGCAGCAGGCCGGTGCGCAGTTCACCGCAAAGGCCGATGCCGAGACCGCGCGGCTGGAAGCCGTGAGCGCCCAGCTGACGGCCAGCGCGGTGGACGTGGCAAGCCTCGGCGATGCGTTCGGTGGCGCGGTGCAAGACTTCGGCCACAGCAGCCAGCAGATGCTGGCCCACCTGCAGCAGTTGGACGACAGCCTGGCCCGGGCCAGCACGCGCAGCGACGAGCAACTGGCCTACTACGTGGCGCAGGCGCGCGAGGTCATCGACCTGAGTCTGCTGTCGCAAAAGCAGATCGTCGACGACCTGCAACGCCTGGCACGTCGGCCAGACCCGCATGCCGTGCAAATTGCCGCGCTGGGTGCCGAGGCATGAACACCGGCCACGACGCAGGCGTGGACGCGGGCGCGGGCGCGGGCGATAGCAACGGCGAGGCTGAACACGGCGCCCCGGTGTGGGCCGTGTTCGGTGACCTCATGGCCGGGCTGCTGGGTGCCTTCGTGTTGATACTGGTGGGCGCCCTGGGCATGCAGCTGGACCTGGCCACGCGCCTGGACGTCGAGGTGAAACGGCGGCAGGCCGAAGAAGGCCGGCGCACGGCGCTGGAGCAGGCGCTGGCCCTGCCGCTGGCCGAGGGCCGCGTGACGCTGACGGGCGGGCGCATCGGCATCAGCAGCAGCCTGCTCTTTGCCTTCAACTCAGACCAGCTGCAGCCCGAGGGCCGGCGCTTGCTGAAGAGCCTGGCCGCCACGCTGGCCGGCTATCTGGCTGCGCGTGACGAGGTGCTGATGGTGAGCGGCTTCACCGACGACCGCCAGGTGCGCGGCGGCAGCACGCAGTTCGCCGACAACTGGGCGTTGTCGGCACAGCGCGCGCTGACGGTGACGCGCGCGCTCATCGAAGAAGGCGTGCCTTCATCGGCGGTGTTCGCGGCGGCCTTCGGCGCCGAGCAGCCGGTGGCGTCGAACGACGACGCAACAGGTCGCGCCTTGAACCGGCGTGTCGAGATCACGCCGCTGCCACGGCCTGCAGGCAAAGCGCAGGGCGGCTGATGGCGAGCACGGCGTCTGCCGATGGCCGCGCGCTGCGCCAGCGCCACATCGAAGCCCTGAGCCGCCGCGCGGCGCTGCACCGGGGCCCGGTGCGCAGTTTGCTGGACGAGAAATTGCGCGCGCTGCAGGCCGCTGCTGCGGCAGAGGCCGTGCTGCACGAGACGTCGAGCAGACCGAACCCGAACCTGAACCCAAACCCGAGTTCACCCCCAAGCCCGCTCGCGGGGCTGCTGGCCCACATCGCGCGGCACAGCGCGCAGGCGGACGAGGGCGAGGCGCTTTCCACTGGCCCCACCGGCCTCACCGGCATCACTGGCCTCACTGGCTCAAGAACCGCGTCACCGGGGCACCGCGAATTGCGCGCCGTGCGTGACTACCGCAGCACCTGGTCGCGCTTGAGCGTGGAGCAGCGCGTCAACCAGGCGCTGGCCCGCGTGCCCCACAACGCGGGCCCCTTGAACACGCAACGGCTGGTGTACCAAGCGCTGACGGTGCTGCGCGACGCGTCACCCGCCTACCTGCACCGGCTGGTGATGCAGGTCGAGGCGCTGCTGTGGCTGGAACAGATGGCGCCGGGCGCGAAGGGCAAGACGGCGAAGAAGAAGCCCGGGGCCGGCAGGGCGGGCACAGCAACTGCGGCAGGCGCCGCGTCTACTGGATCAGGCCGTTCTTGAGTGCGTAGTAGGTCAGGTCGCTGTTGCTGGCGAGCTTGAGCTTTTCAAGCACGCGCGTGCGGTAGGTGCTGACCGTCTTCACGCTCAGAAACATGGCCTTGGCCATGTTGCCGATGGTTTCTCCCTGCGCCAGGCGCAAGAAGACCTGCAGTTCGCGCTCGGAGAGCTGTTCGTGCGCCGGCTTGTCGCCGTCACCGGCCAGCCCATCGGCCAACAGTTCGGCCACTGCCGCACTGATGTACTTGCGGCCGCGAAACACGGTGCGGATGGCGGTGGCGATCTCTTCCGGATCGCACTCCTTGTTGAGGTAGCCGCTGGCACCCTGGCGCAGCAGCGTGGTGGCGTAGTGGCTTTCGGGGAATCCGCTCAGCACCAGCACCGGCAGGTCGGGGAAGCGCGCCTTGATGGCGACCAAGGCATCGACACCGCTTTGGTCGGGCATGGAGATGTCCATCAGCAGCACATCGACGTCGCCGCCGCGCGCCAGTTCCAGCGCCTCACGCCCGTTGCAGGCCTCGCCAGTGACGCGCAGATCCACATTGTCGGACAGGAAACGCCGCAGCCCGGCCCGCACGATGGCGTGGTCATCTGCAATGCCGATACGGATCATGGTGGGTTCTCCTGAGGGGCTGCGCCGACTGCGTACCTTAGCAGCGCCAGCGCGTGAGCTCCAGGCAATGCGTGGGCGCCACGCGCAGCGGGTCGAGAGTTTGAACAGACCGATGTTGTCGGGCTGCTACTGTGACACCTTTCACGCGACGGCCGGGCCGCCCTACGCCCGGCGCGAATTCGGCGCGGCGTCCTACACTCCGGGCGCACGCAGACCCCTAAACTTTTTCGGTATTTGCAAGTACTGCCCTGCCGCGTTGTCGCGAAAATGCTCAAAGCCTTCATCGTCGAAGACAGTCCGGTGATCCGGGAAAACCTGATTGCCACGCTTGAGGAACTGGTGCCCTTGAAAGTCTTGGGTTTTGCCGACGGCCGGCGCGACGCCGTCACCTGGCTGGACGACCCGAAGCATCACTGCGACCTTGTCATCATCGACCTGTTCTTGCGCCAAGGCTCCGGGCTCGAAGTGCTGGAACACCTGGGCCGAGTCAACCACAGCGCCGATCGCGTGGTCTTGACCAACTACGCCACCGTCGATGTGCGTCGCCAGTGCACCACATTGGGTGCGAGCCGGGTGTTCGACAAGTCGGGTGAGATCGATGCGCTGATCGAGCACTGCCAGTTGCTGGCCGACCGGCGCCGCCCGCTGCTGCCAAACAGTGCGGCCTGAAGTGGCTGCACAGGCCCACACAGCCAGCCGGGTAGAGAACCCGGGCCGCCTGGGCTGGTTCGCGCGTTCATCGCTGGCGCCTCCCATCGCCGTGGCGTTGGCCTGTGCCTTCATCGTCGTGAACGAGGTCGGCTACCGAACCATCAGCGCGATCACTGCGGAACGGGACAAGGCGGTGCATGCACGCGTGGCCGCGGAGCAGCTGCGTGCAGCCATCGTTGCCGCCGAATGGGCCCACCGTGGCTTTCTGCTGACCCAGCGGCCGACCTATCGCGAAGGCTTTGCGCTGTCCCTGTCCGACGTCGCCGCGTCGATGGCCGAGGTGCGCAGTGTCGCGGTCAGCCGCCCCCACGAAGCCCAGGCTGTTGAAGCACTGGTCGAGCTGGCCAGGCGCAAGGTGTCGGAGCTGGAAGAGACGATCAAGCAACT
>Ga0209490_10003977_pt1 | contig 13743 bp, 14 predicted proteins | sample MAT06_FD_187209 | JGI IMG/M metagenome (GOLD analysis project Ga0209490, IMG submission 187209) | Freshwater microbial communities from Lake Fryxell liftoff mats and glacier meltwater in Antarctica - MAT-06 (SPAdes) (version 2) | ecosystem: Environmental > Aquatic > Freshwater > Ice > Liftoff...
TAGCCGAGAGGATTAGGTGAGAGGTGAGAGGTAAGAGGCGAGAGGGGCTTCGACTCCGCACTTCGTACTTGCCCTGCTGGACGATGAAAGACGGTTTGCCCGTGGGAGCCAATCAATTCAGCGGTAGAATGCCCGGTTTGGATGGCGATCGCGGCTTGGGCGAAATGGTGAGCGATCGCGTCATCGAGGGTTGCCAAGTCGGCGATCGACAATGCTGCACCCGCACATACCGCCAAAATTTGTTCACGCAGAGCAAGTGGATAGGCAATTGTTTCCCCGGCTATCAGGGTGACTTGCAAGTTTGTGATGGAGCCTGTGATGGAGCCAGAAATTTCAACCAGTGCTGCGTCAATCCCATCCACCGAGGTGCCACTGATCAGACCAATTACAAGCATAGGGACCCAAAATCTAAGAGCTAGAAATTAGACTACCTTACATAGGAAGTGCAAGTCTGGCTGAATGAATCAGCATTAAGAAGCTACTACATCTGTCAGAAATCTAGAAGAGCTAATTGCAGCGTTCAGATGCCGTGGTCAAACCAAAGCGCTATCATAAAAGCTATTGATAAAACTTGTAACAAATTATCAATGATTGTTTCCTCATCCAGTGTTGCCAGAATCAAAGCTTCAGTGACAGAGAAAGTCTTCTTTGGTCACGAGCCTACCCCTGAACTGATCGCTATCTTGCTGGTTTACTTTGTGCAGGGCATCTTGGGCTTGGCGCGGTTGGCAGTCAGCTTTTTCCTCAAAGATGATTTAGGTTTAGGTCCAGTTGAAGTGTCTGCCTTGGTTGGGGTTGCTGCCCTACCTTGGATGATCAAGCCACTGTTTGGCTTTATCTCTGATGGGTTGCCGATTTTTGGTTATCGTCGTCGCCCTTATCTAATTTTGTCTGGGCTAGTGGGGGCGCTAGCTTGGGTGGCAATGGCAACAGTTGTGAATACGCCTCTTGCTGCAACATTGGCGATCGCTGCCAGTTCCCTGTCGGTTGCCTTTAGCGATGTGATTGTCGATTCTCTGGTTGTCGAGCGGGCACGCAAAGAATCTATTGGCAAAGCAGGCTCATTGCAATCGCTCTCATGGGGTGCCTCTGCCGCAGGCGGCTTAATGACTGCCTATTTGAGCGGCTATTTATTGGAGCATTTCACTGTCCGCACTGTTTTTGCAGTCACGGCTGTTTTTCCGTTAGTTGTTTCTTGTGTCGCCTGGGTTATCACCGAAACTCCGGTCACAGAACGGATGGATTGGACAGCCGTCAAGCATCAGCTTCAACAATTACGGCAGGCGGTGAGTCAAAAATCGATTTGGATGCCCACGGCATTTCTGTTTGTGTGGCAGGCAATGCCCACCGCAGAATCCGCTTTCTTTTTCTTCACCACCAACGAACTCAAATTTACACCAGAGTTTTTGGGACGGGTGCGCTTGGTGACTAGCTTGGCATCGTTGATTGGCGTGTGGGTCTTTCAGCGTTTCCTCAAAAATGTTTCCTTCCGCACGATTTTTGGCTGGTCAACCTTGATTTCAGCCGCATTAGGAATGACGACGCTGATTCTCGTAACCCATGCCAACCGCAGTTTGGGCATCAGTGACCAATGGTTTAGTTTGGGAGATAACTTGATTTTGACGGTCATGGGGCAAATTGCTTTCATGCCCGTGTTGGTTCTCGCAGCACGGCTTTGTCCTCCTGGCATAGAAGCTACTTTGTTCGCGTTGCTCATGTCGGTTGTGAATTTGGCAGGACTACTTTCCTACGAATCTGGCGCATTTTTAATGCACAAGCTAGGCATTACTGAAAGCAATTTTACGAATTTGGCGCTCTTGGTTGTGATTACCAACCTCACGACTTTATTACCATTGCCGCTGCTCGGATGGCTTCCGTCTAGCGAAGACATGCCAGAAGAGTCTTATGATCATCAACCGCCGGCAACGTTAGAGCTAGATTTAGGTGCCTCTAAGCATCTTGCTCAACCCTTTTTACCTGACCTAATGACGGAGTTGGTTGTGCAGTCTCGCGAACCGGAACCTGTAGAGGAATAATATGACTAGTGTTGAACTGAATCCATCTGTTTTTGAAAAGTCTTATCAGCGGGAAGATTGGCAGCGGGGATACAACTCTTTAGCGCAAGAATTTGATTATTGGATTGATGAGATTGATGGGGAAATTCCAGCCGACTTGAAAGGAACTTTGTTTCGGAATGGTCCTGGGCTGCTGGATGTGAATGGGAACCCAATTCATCACCCCTTCGATGGCGATGGCATGATTTGCGCGATCGCCTTTCAAAATGGTCGTGCCCACTTCCGCAATCGCTTTGTTAAAACCGAAGGCTACCTCGCAGAACAGGCAGCCGGAAAGATTTTGTATCGTGGCGTGTTTGGCACCGATAAACCCGGTGGTTGGTTGGCAAATTTGCTCGATTTTCGCCTAAAAAATATTGCAAATACCAACGTTGTGTATTGGGGCGGCAAACTCCGGGCACTGTGGGAAGCGGCTGAACCTCATGCCCTCGATCCTCGTACTCTGGAGACCTTGGGCTTGGACACTTTGGATGGCGTGTTGAAACCGGGCGATGCCTTCGCAGCTCATCCTCGCATCGATCCAGGTTGTGCTGCGGATGGCGATGCCTGCCTAGTGAACTTCTCGATCAAGCCCGGTTTGTCTTCCACCATCACCCTGTATGAGTTTGCCCCGGATGGCAAGCTGCTGCAAAAGTACGCTCACTCCACTCCTGGTTTTGCCTTTATCCATGATTTTGCCATTACGCCTCACTACTGCATCTTTTTTCAAAATCCCGTTACTTTCAATCCGCTTAACTTTCTAGCAGGAACGCGTTCTGCCGCTGAATGTATTCAGTTTCATCCCGATAAACCCACCAAAATTGTGCTGATTCCCCGGCGCGGCGCAGCGGACAAAGCGGCTCACCAAACAACGCCGCACGCCCAAGTCCACACCTTTGAAACCCTTTCTGGTTTTGTCTTCCATCATGCCAACGCTTTTGAAGAGGGCGACGAAGTGGTGATTGATTCAGTGTGCTATGAGGACCTGCCTGCGGTGGAACCAGAGGGAGATTTTCGCCAAACCGATTTTGACGCGATCGCACCGGGGCACCTGTGGCGCTTTCGAGTCAACTTGCAAACTGGAACCGTCGATCGCCAATTGTTAGAAGATCGCTGCTGTGAGTTTCCAGTAGTGCATCCGGCAAAAGTCGGGAGAGCGTATCGCTATGCTTATCTGGGTGCTGCCCATGCGCCAACCGGAAATGCACCACTTCAAGCCGTAATCAAAGTAGATACACACTCTGGCGATCGCCTCCTTTGGAGTGCAGCACCTTGGGGTTATGTAGGTGAACCAATTTTTGTGCCTCGGAGTCCTTCACCTGACTCAGAGCCTAGCGCTGAAGATGATGGTTGGGTGTTAGTGATGGTGTTTGATTCCAGCCGCGATCGCTCTAGTCTGTTCATTCTTGATGCCCACGACCTCAGCCAGATTGCCCGTCTCCATCTGAAGCACCACGTTCCCTATGGACTCCATGGCAGCTTCACTTCCGAGTGCTTTGCGTAAGTTGCTTGTTATGCTAACGCTTTTGCTCGACGCACAGTTTCCGTATAAATCTTGAGCATGACATCTGTTTTTTTCTGCCAGTTGAAGTGGCTCAAGACGCGACGCTGTCCGGCTCTACCCATTTTTTCGCGTAGGGTGAAAGAGCTGGCTAGTTTTAGCATGGCAGCAGCTAGCTCGTGGATAAACGCTTCACGAGATTCAGGACTCACTAAAATGCCGCAGGACTCATCTAAATAATCCATCGGTCCTCCCCACTTTGTTGCAATGACGGGCAACCCTGTCGCCATTGCTTCCAAAATCACTGCGCCGCCGCATTCAAATAGGCTAGGAAGCACCAAAACGTCAGCGGTTTGCAAACGCTGGGCACATTTTTTTTGGGGAAGCCAACCCGAAAATTGCACAGCAGGCAGGCGATCGCAGTGCCTAAATCCAGGCTGTTGAGCATTATTAAGCCCCCTAATTCAACCGCAAGTTGCGTTAAATAATCCTGAGCAGCCCCATCTCCAATAATTTCCAGGGTCGCTGGCAGTTGCTCAAGCACTTGTTTAAAAGCAGGCAATAGTAAATCAAGTCCTTTCCAACCCAACAGCCGACCCATAAAAATAAATTTTATCGGTTGCAGTTCGGGCTTTAGGTTCACATCATTTGAATTTGAAATAGCTGCATTCAGCTTGGCAAACTGCGGGGAAAACTTCGATCGCCACAGCAAAATATCAACACCGTTTTCAACCAGCTCAACCACCTTTCCCTCAACGCCAGCAGGCAACGCTTTCCAAGTTCGTTGATTGGCGACTAGCAGAGCTGCCGCCAGTTTTTTGCCTGGAATTAATGTGTTTAATAAATTTGACAGCAGGCGACCCACCGAGACAGCCAGCGTCACTGCGCGCCCTTCTTGATGCCGAAAAGCAGGAGGGAAAGTCATACCGCCATTCATGGAACCAATCACTACAGGAGCACCCATGCCAAAAATTAAGGAGGGAATTTTAGGAGAGACAAAAATCGGTTGATGGACTATGTCAACTTGCTTATTCTTAACTAACTTTTTGATCAAACGACGCTGATAAAGTTGCGTTAGCATCGTCATCGCAAACCCGAAAGTGATTTCAGAAATTTTTCTAGGAAGATGCTCACCTACTGATGAAAGTAGTTGATGCCAACGAGTATCGGGAACAAAGTAAATGCGATCGCAATCTGCTGGGAAGTAGGCTAGCAATTCCTCGCGGATGCGTTCGTGAACTACTAGCCAAGTCTCAATATTGCGCTGGCGCAACTCACGAAAATAATGAACTGGCAATGCAACTTCACCCCCAAACTTCATGGAAGCGTGTTCTGCAACAATTAAAATCCGTAAATCTTGAGAATTAGGATAAGCAGCGAGCGTAACAGTTTTAGCTTTTGATAATCGACGGTCTTGGGTTAACGAGCCTTTAGACTGAGAGACAAAAAATGGTTGAAATATAAGGCTCCAAAACAGGGTTAAATTCACAAAAACTATGGATTTTTCCAGGCTAAAGTTCAGATTTTCTACTCTAAAGCTGTTGAGATCGAGGCGATCGCGCAGTATTCATGTGGATGGCAGACGAAGTAGTAAAGTCTCCATTCGGGGTAAAAACGTGCAGCTTTTGTAACACTTGCCGTCGCCACAAAAGAATAGCAAGCACGGGACCTAAAGTCAGTAAACAGCCGAACAAACTGAGAAGAGTATTTCCACTTCCCGCACCAATTACGGCTCCGTTCGCAAGACAAAAGGTAAGACTAGAAATTGAGAAAATAGGGACATTTCTAATCAATACGGCAAACGGCAAAAGCACTGAAGGATACCAGGACATGAGCCATGGTGTTGCTCCTAGCAAAAGTGCCATGGTCACCCAACCTAAATCAGTTACTAAGTTAGTTTCTGAGTATTTTTGCTTGAGGTAAGGCTGAAGCAATTTCCAACCGTAAAAGGTTGCAAAACCTAACACACCAATCCGGCTTACTTGTTGAATGACAGTTTGATTTTCTAAAAAGGTTGAGCCAGTCGCAAACGATAGTCCTAAGTTAATTAGGTGATGAATGGAACGGGCTGTTAATCCAGATACACCAGGATTTAACAAGCTCTTCCAGGCGATCGCTGTTGGAAAAACTGTTTGGCTCAATATCAAGATAAGAACCGCAATTGCTGCCGCTGCGATCGCCAGCGTTTTCCAAAGTCGTCGCGAGACTAAAAAACCGACTACTAATGGCAACCAAATAATCGGTAGCGTCTTGGTCAAAAAGCCTGCGGCGATCGCTAAGATTGCTGCAACATAATAGCGGTGATGCAAACAGCCAATTAAAACAATGACTGAACAACACAGGAATACATCCACATGAGCATCTGCAACGTGGGCGATCAAAAGGAAGGGATTGAGCAAGTATGCGATCGTGAGTTTGCTGCGACTGGAAGATTCCGGAAAATGACTATAGGTTGACTGCGATCGCAGTCTAAAAAATGCGCTCCGCAATTCTTAGCTTTGCTGATCGTGCCCTGACATTTGCCTGAATTTCATCCTCTCCGGCAATGATAGGTTTTTTGGTCAACACCTTCAGCAGCGAGGATTCCTTTAGTCGGTGTTTAACAATGCGATCTTCCAAACTGTGAAAACTAATCAGAACTAACCTGCCGCCAAGATTTAACCAAGTAGGCGCTATTTGCATCAAGGTTTCCAATACGTCTAGCTCGCGGTTGACGGCAATCCGCAGCGCTTGAAAGGTGCGCGTGGCAGGATGGATGCGCCCATGACGATAGGATGGGGGAACGGAGTAGAAGATCGCGTCTGTTAGTTCTTTAGTGGTTATAAACGGGCGCTTTTCGACAATGCGACCGGCAATTTTGCGCGACAGGCGCTCTTCGCCATAGGTGTAAATTAGATTTGCCAGATCAGTTTCGCGCCAATGATTGACAATTTCGGCAGCCGTGAGTTCCTGAGTTTGATCCATCCGCATGTCGAGCGGTGCCTCTTGCCGAAAACTAAAACCGCGATCGCCCACATCCAACTGGGCAGAACTCACGCCCAAATCTGCCAGAATCCCGTCAAATTTCGTATCGCCTGGATTAAAGCTGGCAAAGTTAGTATGGTGAAACTGAACGCGATCGCCATACTCAGCCAAGTTCGATTTTGCCGCCGCGATCGCTCGTTCATCTTGGTCCAGCGCCGTCACCTTCACGTCTGCCGCTGCATCTAAAATCAAACGGCTATGCCCGCCGCCGCCAACCGTGACATCTAGATAATGCCCTCCCGGTTGCACATTTAACCCTTCCACCACTTCCGGTTGCAACACTGGAATATGAATAAAAGCTGGAACTTCCTCAATACTTGAAAACTCAGCGCTCACATTATTACCCAACAGCCATTCACTCAGTGTATATGGGATACACTGAAGCATCTCCATGAAACTTGAACTCTGCACATTAAACGCCATGAGTCAGACTGTCCAGGCAATCTTTGATGGTCAAGTATTCAAACCTGAACAGCCCTTAGAATTGGCTCCCAATACCCGTGTGTTGATCACAATAAAAGCAGTTGATCAGCCGGAGTCTCGCCGGGGCGCATTTTTACGGGCAGCCCGATCCCTTAAATTAGAAGGACCTGCCGACTGGTCAGAAACAATTGACGATTATCTCTATGCTCAAGAGAGCGATGCAAAATAGGGTTTTTCTAGATACTTCCTATGCGATCGCTCTAGTATCTGCTAAGGATGCTCGTCACAACCGTGCAATCTCGCTTTCTCTCCAGTTAGAAGCTGACAGCACAGCATTAGTCATAACCAGAGCAATTTTGTTGGAAGTTGGTAATGCCCTCTCCAAACAGCGTTATCGTAATGCGGCTGTTCAGCTTCGGACAGAAGTTGAAACAGATCCGCAAGTTGAAATTATGCCAATTACAGAGTCAATCTACCACTATAGTTTTCGCTTGTACCAAGCTAGTAGAGTAAAAACTTAGTTTTGCAACATCTGATGCCAGCAAAAGCATGTTAGTCAATCAGCATTTTGAATAATACGTTGCAGAACTTTCAGTTCGGTGTACTAGAACAGACAAAGAATGGGGTATGACAGACTGCTTGTCATTTGTTGTAATGCAAGAACAAAAGTTGACAGAGGCTCTCACCGCCGACGTTCATTTTCAACAAGCAGGATTTCGGGCTTTGCTCCGTGAAACCTAAGTAAGTGGTTCTGTTATTGGAAGTATTGAATTTAACTTATCGTCAATCGTTTCAAAGCATATGATGACTTCGACGCATTTCAGGCTTTTCTAAAGCAAATCCATCCATATAATAAAGAAGCGTCATAGAGGCAGATGCAGACTCCTCCATTTAGGTTCTGCCTGCGGCTCAAGACCTGCCGAACCGATCGCTAGGGGAGACTGCTCGTTTATGTCAATGATTGAGACAAAAACCGAACCCATGGTCATTAACATGGGTCCTCACCATCCTGCCAGTCACGGATGCTTCCGGCTGGTAGTGACGTTGGATGGTGAGAACGTGATCGATTGCGAACCCGTTCTGGGGTATCTGCATCGCGGCATGGAGAAAATTGCCGAAAATCGCACCAACCTGATGTATGTGCCCTACACCAGCCGCTGGGATTACTACGGCGGCATGTTTAATGAAGCGGTGACCGTCAACGCGGTAGAAAAATTGGCGAAGGTGCCTGTGCCTAAGCGCGCTAGCTATATTCGTGTGATCATGCTGGAACTGGGTCGCTTGGTGAATCATTTGCTGTGGCTTGGTCCCTTCGTGGCAGATATTGGAGCGCAAACGCCCTTTTTCTATACTCTGCGCGATCGCGAAATGATTTTGGATTTGTACGAAGCGGCAACCGGCTACCGCATGATCAACCACAACTATTTCCGTATTGGCGGCGTGGCGGCAGATTTGCCCTACGGTTGGGTGGGTAAGTGCCAAGAGTTTGCCGATTACATGATGCCTGTGATCGACGAGTATGAAAAGCTGATCACCAATAACCCGATCTTTATCCGTCGAGTAGAAGGTGTGGGCACCCTTAGCCGCGAAGACGCGATTAACTGGGGTTGCTCTGGTCCCATGCTGCGGGCTTCTGGCGTGAAGTGGGATTTGCGAAAAGTAGATCACTACGAATGCTACGACGACTTTGATTGGGATGTGGTGTGGGCAACCGAAGGGGACTGCCTTGCCCGATATGTGGTGCGGATGCAAGAAATGCGCGAATCCATCAAGATTATCCAGCAAGCCTTGAAAGGGTTGCCCGGTGGAGCTTATGAAAACCTGGAAGCCAAACGTATCTCTGCGGGCAAAAAATCTGAATGGGATGGCGCAGATTATCGGTACATCAGCAAAAAAGTGGCTCCTACATTCAAAATTCCTTCTGGGGAACACTATGTGCGGATAGAAGCGGGTCGCGGCGAAATGGGCATTTTCATCATGGGCAATGATAATGTCTTCCCGTGGCGCTGGAAAATTCGTCCGGCAGATTTCAACAACCTTCAGGTGTTGCCGAACTTGCTGAAGGGGCGAAAAGTTGCAGACATTTTTGTGATTTTGGGCAGCGTGGATGTGGTGATGGGATCAGTCGATCGCTAATTCCATCCATTACCGCACTTTTTTACGAATTGGGGTGGCAGGTGCCGCCCTTTTTTCATAGGTGGGTCGGCTCAAAATGCGAAAGTACAAAGCTTTGCTGTCGCTCTCCAATAGACACAAGTAGGAAAAATTTTGCCAGCCTTTTTGAGTCATCAATCTGCCGGTGCCCATCACTTCAGTGCTGATGAATTGGCTACCGACTTTATTCTCAAAGCGATCGCGACGAGCTTTTGCATCATCAATTAGCTGGATCTGACGAATTTCCTTCACCTCTCGATACAAATCACGAGCATAGGTTTGGCAACTTTGCACGGTGGGATCAAAGCTGGGATCTGGGGCTTGGGCATTCGCAAGATGAGGCAACAGAGCAGCCATCAGACAAGGTATTAAAAAAAGCGGAAGATTCATCACGCAGGGCAAGTGAAACAGGTTGCAAAAATATACCGCTCTGTTTTAACGCATTTTGAGGCGATTGAAGGGAAAACGCGATCGCCGTGCCCAATTTGCTTGCGATCGCCTTATGCTAGGGGTTGAACCGTGAATGAGGACAAATCCCGATGGCAGACCCGATTACACCCGAAGTGAGCCAACGCATCTGCACTCACATGAATGATGACCACGCTGAGGCTGTAGTAATGTATGCCAAAGTGTATGGCAATTTGCCCGAAGCCACAGCCGCAAAAATTGCCGCGATCGACCCCGAAGGCATGGATCTCGATACACAAGTCAATGGCTCTAACACTTCTATCCGCATTCCCTTTGATCATGTTTTGCAAGACTCTGAGGATGCTCACCAAACTTTGATCACCATGGTTAAGCAGGCAAGACAGCAGGCAAAGGGTTCCTAGTGATAGGTGTCCGGTTTCGATCTCTTTTTTTTCAAAAGCTGTTTAAAAGCAGGAGACCCGGAGTCTACGCCTACCGTAAGCATCCCGTATTGCTGCTACCTTCCGGTTCTGACAAAATTTGGGCGTTGCGATCGCATAGATCCGAGTCAGACTTCAGAATAACATTTTAAGAGCGCTGGTTTCAGAAGAGATCGAAAAACTGAGAAATTTGTGCTGAGGGCGGTGCGCAATATACGCTGTCACCAACATCGACATTGATCATCAACCACCCCATAGCACTCAAGACTATTCCTGCCTGGAAACTGATCATGACAAACACATTCCCCTTCAGATGGGTGGAAGCTCCTACGAAGATCTGGGATACCGTGATTACCTTGCTGAACTGGGTTACTTCACCGACGACAACCGCTGGCTAAAGATTATTCGCTCTCTACATGTGCGGATTCCTCAAAACAGCTAGCCTATTCGATCTGTTTCAATTTTGCCAAATCACAGTCCTTATCTTGAGGCAATTAGCCTGTTTCTACGCAGGGATAGAAAGTATGATTGGTCAAAACATCAGCTTCCTCTCAAAGAAGGTATCCCATCATGAGTCAACAATATTTTCCCGAAGATGAGTGGTCAACTCTGCTAAAAACCCCCACCATGATTATCATGGCAATGACACTTGCTGATAAAACTGATCCAGTTTCTTTTCTACAAGAAACCCAGGCAGCCGTTCAAATTGTGGTAAACGAGCAGAATCGCCCCGATCTAACAAGTGATTTAGCAAGGTCACTGACTGTCTCAATGAAAGAAATCGATGCAAAAGATCCTTTGCAGGGAGAACAACTATTGCTCAAAAAACAGTTTGAACTACTGGGCGCACTTCAAAATCTCAAGAATGCATCTGAAGGACGCAAAAACACCCTGGATCACTTCAAGCAGGTCGGTTCAATTCTGGGCAATAAAGTAACTGCGGTTCAGGCACAAGAATTCAAAGCTTGGATTCTCTCCATTGCCCGCCAAATTGCTGAAGCTGTGAAAGAAGGCGGTTTATTTGGTATTGGCGGCGAACGAGTTAGCCGAGATGAATCTGACATGTTAAAAGCCATTGAAAAAGCCCTCGACTTTAAGCTGTAGTGGCTTCTTTAAAGAACAAATTAACTAAGCCTAAAGATAGTCGTGCCGTAGAGAGATCTCTATAAAATTTTTACGGCACGCAACTTTTTATGCCTATCTTTACGCGATGGGCGATTTTCCCGAAATAATGCAAAGACAGACCACCCTATGGGAAGCGAGCCATACCCTAGCCCTCTCCCAAAGTAGAGAAAGGTTGGAGGGTAAGAGCGCATTTGCGAAACTGGGATGCAGTCGGCTTGACCTGTAGCACGTAGAAAATAAATTGGTATCAGCAATACATCGTGCAGCGTTCTGTGCCTTCACATTACACACTTTCTAAATCTTGCACATGTCCACAGTGATTACAGTGCGGCAAGTGTTTATAAGTAAATTCGTGACAGTTTGAGCATTCAATATATTGATAGTAGCCACAGTGAGGACAGTAAGGATCTTGAAGTCGAATTTTCTTGGCACATCTTACACATCGCGATTTTTGAACTCTGTTAGCTGCCTGAAGTTTTGCATTAAAAACAAATCTTTGAAAAAACTTGATAATGCCAAAACCAAATAGTGGAATGAGCAAAATATATAGATAGCTGACCAGAAATAGTAACCCGCCAAAAAGAGCGCTAACAACGTCAGCAAAAAATTGGAACAAAACTCCAACTTGTAAAAATTCAAAAACTTTAAATAGAAGTGGAATGCAAAAAATGACCAATAGATGCCAACTCATCAAGGCGGCTAATCCATAGCCTTTACGCTGAGCAAATCTATGAACAAATAAAGCACTCAAAATCAGCGGCAGCAAGAAGAGAGCTTGAAAGGCAAACTGAATACTGGGATACCAAAAAGATGCTTGCTTGAAGCCTTTCTCAACTTCTTCAAAACTTCTCTTGTCTTTAAGCAACGCTAGAAAAGTAGTGCTTTCTGGCTTTTCAAGTAGTTGTTTTTTGAGGATGGAACTATCTTTCTTAAGTGCGGCAATCTTGAGATTATTGCTGTCTATTTCCTGCTTTGCTTTTTCAGCACCTACCAAATTAATCGATTGTCCGCGGGGCTGACCTGCAATTTTTTCAAGCAGGGTTGAATCATATTGAGCTTGAATAACACGATTTCTTTGTGTGAGTACATTAATGCTTGTATTTTTCTGGTCGATGGTTTTGAGCAGTGCTTGATTTGCTGGATTGTTGATTTTGTCTTTGTAGCTGGCGTATTGTAAGCAAGTTGCAGAGACTTTACCCAGATGCCCTACTTGAGCAGATTGATAATTTGATTGAAAACTAAATTCACTGTTTGTCGCATAACTTAAGGACGATCGCAGCGCGTTGTAATCCCGATTTCCTTCTGTCTGAGTTTGCTCGGTTTGCGTTTGAAACGTTTTCCAGTCGGAATAACAGGGATACGCTTCTGAAGGACTCATGTGCCATCGACTGATATCGTCTAGCCCAGCAAAAACATTTACCAAGATAAAAATATCTATCAAGATAATGACGATCAAACTAACCTTATTTAGCGGCTCGTTATTGACCGTCCCAGACTTGCTGAAAAACTGACGTAAAAGGCGGCGAATTCTAGCGAACATAGTGTTAGATAAAACGATGTGGATTCAGTCAGCAGACCTCATTAATTCACACATCTGATTTCACTATCCTGATTTTCTTTACGATTCTCAACCTTATGAGGTGCCTTCTAATAAAAGGATGCTTGGTCTGCTCCAATTAAGTTAGCCTGCTCAGTTTGACGTTTCACTTGCCCAGCTATTAATGCCTGCTGCAACTGCTCCAAGGCGTTGATATCTTCCAAAGCACAGGTTTGGTCAAACAGTCGTTGAATGCGCTGTTCCGCTTTTTCTGTTAGATAGCCAATGGTTAGGGTGTCTTTTACTACTTGGGCAATCAAAGTCATAGTCATGGATGCACGGTTCCGAAAAGGTTCTAGAAATACTATGAAGCTTTCAAGCAGCGATCGCGGTGATGCCAAAGCCTGGAGTTGTGTGATAGTCCTGAGTTAGGCTAGTGATAGCTAGTCTTGGTTCTGGGTGACGAGGTGATGGAGTTCAAGTGACTCAGATCACTGAGCTGACCGCTGGGTCACGCGTGACATGAGTCATCTGGCTTAAATAGAAAAGCTGTTAGTGTGCGTAGGGCTGCTCTAGGCGGTGTTCTCTGGTTTTTATAGTTATGTTTGAAGCGATCGCCATTTTTTTGATGGGATTTATCCCCGGTTTGTTGTCTTATGTGATGGTTCGGAAAATTCAGCGCTATACAAGACGGCGCAATTATCCTGTCATGATGCCAATAGGTCGGCTACACCGCTCTCATGCTTACCTAGAGGCGATGGATTATCACTATGTGGAAGGGCTTGGCTACATAGTGGGCGACCTAACTTGTCAATTCAATGCGCGATCGCCCTATCTACGTTGCACCATCAACCCGTCAGGTCCTTGCAAAGAATGCTCGCACTACGAATCAATTGCATTGGACTAGGAAATGACGAATGGCGAATGGCGAATGGCGAATGGCGAGTTACGAATGGCGAATGACGAATAGCAAACTCAAAACTCAAAACTCAAAACTCAAAACTCAAAACTCAAAACTCAAAACTCAAAACTCAAAACTCAAAACTCAAAACTCAAAACTCCCCCTGTCCCCTATTC
>Ga0209490_10003981_pt1 | contig 13738 bp, 9 predicted proteins | sample MAT06_FD_187209 | JGI IMG/M metagenome (GOLD analysis project Ga0209490, IMG submission 187209) | Freshwater microbial communities from Lake Fryxell liftoff mats and glacier meltwater in Antarctica - MAT-06 (SPAdes) (version 2) | ecosystem: Environmental > Aquatic > Freshwater > Ice > Liftoff...
GAGACTGTTCGCGTGACGGTTGTCGCCGGGACGTTTGCTGCCGTAGTAGTCAGGGCTGGCGCTGCCGATGGGTAGGAAGACCAGACCGGTAGACTCATCAGCTACGATGCGGCTCCAGGTGTTTGCGCCGCCGGCTTGAGACTTTTCATCGAGCGGGTGGAAGGTCCAGCGGAGGGCTCCTGTGTTGAGGTCGAATGCGCGGACTTCGCCGCTGGCCATATCGAAGCGGCTGTTGTCAGCGATGGCGCTCCCGGTGATGACGAGATCGCGAAAGATCGCTGGTGGACTTGTGACTTCATATTCACCCGTGTACTGCGGAGAACGTCTGAGGCCTTTGGTGAGATCGATTTCGCCGTTGGTGCCAAAGTTCGAACAACGCTTGCCGTCTTTGGCTTCGAGGCAGACGAGCCGGCCATCGACTGTGCCGGTATAGAGTTTGCCGTTGTGGAGAGTGAGGCCGCGACTGACGAAGTCACCATAGCTGCCTTTCGGATTGATGTTGAGATTGATGCGCCAGAGCTCATTACCGGTAGTGCTTTGGAGTGCGGCTATGGTGCCCCAGGGCGTCGAGATATAGAGTCGGCCTTTGCTGTAGACGGGTGTTACTTCGAGAGCTGGAGTGGAGCCTCCGCCCTTGGCTGCTTCGAGTGAATCCTGTGTATCGTACGTCCAGGCGGGGTGTAGTTTGAGGTCCTGGCATCGAATGGTGGTGGTCAGGAGGAGAAGAAGCAGCAAACTCATACTTTTAGGGATGAGACGAGGGTATCACTTTTTCGCGGGCGATCATGTCGAAGGTGTCGCCACTTTGGAGGAAGTAGTGGCGCTTCTCTTCTGGTTTGGCCTCGTGACCAGCATCGTAGATCGCTACTTTGCTGACGCCGATAACTTCGAACCGATCTTCTTGAACGATGATGGCTGTGCCTTCGTCGAGGCCGATGCCTAAGAGATCGGGGTGTTTGGTGATGACTTCCCAAAGATCGTTTTCTCGCCCTCGCTTGAGCAGGTGCTGATCGATTGCGGCGTTGCGGAGGTAGCCGAAGCCACGTTCGTAGCCAGGGGCGATCATGATTTCGTTGCCGGTCTTGGCACCTCGTACGAGGTAGGAGCCCTGAATGGTGGCTCCGGCTGAGGTGCCACCAATGACTCCGCCCCGGTTGAGGACGTTCTGAAATTCACGCTCGGTTTTGGTGCCTTCGTAGCTGTCGACAATGCGCCACTGGCGGCCGCCGCCGAACCAGACTGCCTTAGCTTTTTTGAGGGGAGCCACAAATTCGTCAGTGTCGGCGACCTGCTTGTCGCGAGTGTGAAGGACAGTTACGTCGGTGAAGCCGGCGCGCTTGAGGAAGTCTCCTGCATTTTCTTTTGGCTCCGCTTCAGAAGCTGCAGGGATGTAGACGACGGGTGCGTTTGGGCCGCCGGCGAGAGCAATAAAGCGGTGCCAGATTTCGGCGCCGACGGCACCTCCACCGACGATGACGAGATTGCCGCGATCAGGGCCGTATTGACTGGCGCTGAGGGTGATTGCGCAAAGGAGGAAGCGGATGATCATGAGAGATCTTCGAGCAAGCCGGAGCTGTCGCCGAAGCTCTTTTCTTCAATGCCCATGCGGTGGAGCAAGGCGAGGTGGAGATTGCAGAGCGGAGTTTTTTCAGGGGCACGGAGGCGGCGGCCTGTACGCAGTTTGCCTTTTCCTCTACCGGCGAGGATCAATGGAAGGTTCTCAACGGCGTGGCTGTTGCCGTCTTTGAGGGTGCCACCGAAAAGAATCATCGAATTGTCGAGTAGGGATGTGCCGCCTTCGTCGAGGCTCTTCATGCGGTTCAAGAAGTAGGCCATCTGTTCGGTGTGCCAGTTGATGATCTTCTCGTATTGATCGCGCTGTGTGGGGATGTTGCGGTGGTGGGAGAGGCCGTGGAAGCTGCCCTTTACGCCATTCAGAAAGCCGTAATCCTGGGAGCTTTGAGCGTCGCCAAACATGAAAGTTGAGATGCGCGTGCTGTCGGTCCAGAAGGAGAGGATCATGAGGTCGAGCATGAGACGGACGTGCTCGGCGTGTGTCTCGGGAATGCCAGGACGCGGACGATCGAGGGGGAACTTGCCTGCATTGATCCAGCGCTTTTGCGGGCGCAGGGAGGCTTCGAGGCGGCGTTCTACAGAGCGGACAGATTCGAAGTATTCGTCGAGGCGGGCCTGGTCTGAGGTGCTGCCTTTTTGCCGGAGAGACTTGGCTTGATCGAGAACCACATCGAGGACACTGGTATCGTCGCGCTGGAGTGATTCGATGAGGGATCGGTGTTTCGAGTCTACGCCTGAGACCACTTTGGCTCTGGGGTTGCGGAAGAGACGGTCAAAGGCGAGTTGGGGGATGATCTCTTTGGGGACCGGGGATTTCGGGTCTGCCCAGGAGAGGAATGAGCCGAGTGCGCGGGGGAAGCCACCGCCGGCAGTGTCGATGCCCGTGCGTGGTGAATCGATGCCCAGTTCGAAGCTGGGGAGAGGAGTGTTGAGGCCGATGCGCTGAGCGGCGAGTTGGTCGATGGTGGTGCCGCCGGAGTCGAGGTCGCTGCCGACGGTTCGCTCTACGTAGCCGCCGGAGAGCCAGGCTGGGACTTTGGGCCAGTGGCCGTTGCGGCCGATGGTGTTCTTGTGCCAGAGGTTTTCGAGCAGGATGAAGTCATCGCGGAGGCCTTCGAGGGGCTTGAGGTGCGGGGTGATTTCATATTTTTCGTCGTCGCCTTGAGGGGTCCAGTGATCGGGGCGTACGCCGTTTGGCATGAAGAGGAAAGCCATGCGCAGGGGCGGCTCTTTAAGTCGTTCGTCGGGGGAGGCTGCTTTTATGGATTCGAGCCAGGGGAGCGCGAGGCTTGCGCCTGCTCCTCTGAGGATCATTCGACGGGAAAGTTTGCGCGCCATAAATTGTTCCTAGACTAACAAAATCACTTGTCGCCGAGAAGGCGGGTGCGGACTGGTTTGGATGCCGGGGCTGAAGAGATCGAGGTTGCAGTACCGGCTTGATGGTTGCGGAAGGGACTGCTGAGGACGATCTCCTGAATGAGCAAGCGGGCGTTTGCGTTGTTCTGATCGAGCTTGTCGACGATGCGCTGGATGGTGCACTGGTCGGCGTCGGATATGCCGCGGCCTAGAGCGTAGCCGAGGATCTTACCGCTGATATGTCGAAGGAATTCTTCTTTGCGACCGAGCAGGATGTTGCGTAGCTCGACGGGGCCGTCGAAGGATTCGCCGGAAGGTAGCGTGCCTTTGCTATCAATGGGGCCTTCTCGCAATCGGCCCATCCAATCGAAGGGTTCGAGGCCGAAGCCGATTGGGTCCATGAGGTTGTGGCAGCTTGCGCAGGCGGAATCGGCTCGGTGGCGTGAGAGGATCTGGCGCATGCTGAGGCCCTTGTCGGACTTGGCTGCCGTCTCAAGAGTTGGAACGTCTGGTGGGGGTGGTGGGACAGGGGTGCCAAGGATGGTTTCCAGAACCCAGGCTCCGCGCAGGACGGGGCTTGCCATCTTGTAGTGTGAGGTCATGGCGAGAACGGAGGCCATGCCGAGGACGCCCCCGCGCCGGTTGTCTGGCCATTCGACTCTCTTGAACTGGTCGCCGAGAGGGGTCTTGATTTGCTCTTCGACTTGATAGAACTTGGCGAGGCGTGCCGTCATGAAGGTGTAGTTTGCGCTTAAGAGTTCCAGGAGGCTGCGGCCGTTAGCGAGGATGTGCTGGAAGAGGAGAACTGGTTCTTCGCGGAGTTCTGCTGCAACTTCTGGCGTGTAGTAGTGCTGGAGCTCGGTGAGTAAGGGCACCACTCTGCCTCCTACTTCCTGGGTGCCGAGCCATTGGCCAACGAAGCTGTTTGCAAAGGCACGGGAGCGTGGGTCGTCGAGCATGCGATCGACTTGTTGCTTCAATACTGCTGGATCCTGGAGGCGGCTTTGTACGGCGAGTTGGAGGAGCTCGTCGTCTGGCATCGTCGACCAAAGGAAGTAGGAGAGACGTGAGGCCATGTCGTAATGGGCGACGGGCTGCATCGTTGTTTGTGAATCGCGGCCTTCGATCCTGAAGAGGAAGCGCGGGGAGACCAAGGCTGCTTTGAGGGCCATCTTGACGGCTTCTTCGTAGGGGTCGCCACGTTCTGCCGCGCGCTGGTAGATGCCGTAGAATCTTTCGACGTCGGCTGTGTCTACGGGACGCCGGTAGGCTTTGGTGAGGAAGGTCGAGAGGAGGCGCCGGGTGGCTCTATTTGGGTCGATGGGGGACTCGCCCGGATCGAGGCCGAAGAGGCGATAGTGGAGTGCGCGTTTGTCTTGCGCGATGGGCTCCTGCTTTTGTTCGACTGTGAGACTGTAGAACTGCACGGGCTCAGTGCCCGCTGTGATACGGATGGTGTGGACGCCCCGGGTGAGCGGGTTGGTGGCGACGCGAGTTGTGGCACCGCCGTTCGAATCGCGCGCATATGCGAGGGAGGTGGGTGGGCCGTCGTCGACATTGACCTGCAATTGAAAGGGTGTCTGCCGTGGCCGATCCACGGAAACTTTCAAGTTATAGTTTCCTTCAACAAAAATCGCGATTTCGGTGGAAAGAGATTGAGCTGGTGCCAGAGTGCGGCCTGGACTTACCGAAGGCAGCGGTGGGTTCATCTCCCCTGAAGGGAAGAGCTTACTCATCGGTTGGGTGATGATGACACGATCGAGGATCTTCTGTGCGGCTTCGAGGTAGCGCTCGAGGAGCATGGGCGGAAGGTATAGAGTTTCGCCGTTGGTGTCGAAACCATTGCCGCCGGATTCGTCGGCAGGGAAGAGATCTGCCGCTACGACGTCCACGCCTAGGAGGTCACGTATGGTGTTGTGGAATTCACGGCGGTTGAGACGGCGAGGCGGGATTGCGCCTGCGCTTTCACCGGCACTGCAGGCGGTCTTGCGGAGTTGCCGATCGATCCAGGTGGAGACACGGAGGCGGTCGGCCTCGGTGAGTTTTGAGGCCATGGGTGGCATGGTGCGGTTGCGCAATTGCGTCGCGACATCGCGCCAGAGCATGCGGCTATCATTGAGGTCTTCGGCCTTTTGTGCCTTCAGGAAGTTAAGGCGATTTTTTGGGTTGGCCGGGTTGTGGCAGGCGGAGCAGTTTTGCTCGAGGACGGGCTTTAGATCTTTCGCAAAATCTTCTGCGGCATTGGCAGAAAATAATGCAAAAAAAAGCGATAGAGTTGCACGCACACTGCAACTCTATCGCTATTTGGAGCTTATGCTGTGGCTACAGGTGCCTTGACGATTTGGCGGAGAACGTAAGGCATGATGCCACCACTGCGGAAGTAGAGCACTTCCACCGGGGTGTCGATGCGAACCTTGACGGTGAAGGTTTTGGTTTCGCCGTTGGCAGTCTTGACGGTGACCTTGGCCAGCTTGTCGCCTTGGGCTGCGTCTGAAACACCGGAGATCGAATATGTTTCGGTGCCGTTGAGGCCCAGTGTCTGGCGGCTCTCGCCGGGGAGGAATTCGCAGGGGAGCACGCCCATGCCGACGAGGTTAGAGCGGTGGATTCGTTCGAAGCTTTCGGCAATGACTGCCTTGACGCCGAGGAGGTTAGTACCCTTGGCTGCCCAATCGCGTGAGGAGCCTGAACCGTATTCCTTGCCTGCGATGACGATTAAGGAATTGCCGTCTGCCTGGTACTTGACCGAGGCATCGTAGATGCTCATCTGTTCGCCGGAGGGGACGTGTTTGGTGAAGCCACCTTCGACGCCTGAGAGCATTTCGTTCCTGAGACGGACGTTGGCGAAGGTGCCGCGGGTCATGACTTCGTCGTTGCCGCGGCGCGCGCCGTAGCTGTTGAAGTCTGAAGGAGCAACACCAAGGCTCGCCAGGTATTGACCGGCAGGAGAATCCTTATTGAAAGAACCAGCGGGTGAGATGTGGTCGGTGGTGATTGAATCGCCGAGGACGCAGAGAGGATAGAGGCCGCTGAGGTCTTCGATGGGGGCGCTGGGATCCTTCATGTTTTCAAAGTAAGGCGGATGCTTGATGTAGGTTGAGTTTTCGTCCCAGGCGAAGAGGTCGCCGGTGGGAGTCTTCATGCTCTTCCATTGGTCGTTGCCTTCAAAGACGAATTCGTATTCGCGACGGAACTGTTCGGCGGTGACGAATTGGCCAACGGCGGCGCTGACTTCTTCCTGGGTTGGCCAGATGTCCTTGAGGTAGACGTCTTCGCCGTCTTTGCCTTTGCCGAGAGGTTCTTTGGTGAGGTCCATGTCGACGCGGCCAGCAAGGGCATAAGCGACGACGAGCGGAGGCGAAGCCAGGTAGTTGGCGCGGACCTGAGCATTGACGCGGCCTTCAAAATTGCGGTTGCCGCTGAGGACGGCGGCGACGACCATATTGTTATCGGCGACGGCGTGACTGACGGTTTCAGGAAGTGGGCCACTGTTACCAATGCAGGTGGTGCAGCCGTAGCCAACGAGGTTGAACCTGAGTGCATCGAGGTAGGGCATGAGGCCACTCTCGTTGAGGTATTCGGTGACGACCTTGGAGCCGGGAGCAAGTGAGGTCTTTACCCAGGGCTTGGACATCAGGCCCTTCTCGACGGCTTTCTTGGCGAGCAGGCCGGCACCGATCATGACGCTGGGGTTGGAGGTATTGGTGCAACTGGTGATAGCTGCTATGACTACTGCGCCTTCGGGCATGCTGGAGGTTTCGCCGAACATCTCGACGTCAACGCTCTTCTGTTCTGCCGTTAGTGTGGAGAGGAAGTTCGACTTGACGCCTGAGAGGGAGACGCGATCCTGCGGGCGCTTGGGACCGGCTAGCGAGGGTTCGACGCTATCGAGATCGAGTTCGAGGACATCGTTGAATTCAGGCTCGGGAGTGCCGGCTTCGAGGAACATGCCTTGTTCCTTGTAGTAGGCTTCGGCGAGTTCGACGAGGTGCCTGGGCCGATTGGAGAGGCGCATGTAGTCGAGGCTCTGAACGTCGATCGGGAAGAAGCCGATAGTGGCACCGTATTCGGGGGCCATGTTGGCGATGGTGGCGCGATCGGCGAGGCTGAGGGTTGACATGCCGGGGCCGAAGAATTCTACGAACTTGCCGACTACGCCACGCTTGCGCAACTGCTGGGTTACGGTGAGGACAAGATCTGTGGCGGTTGCGCCGGCGGCGAGCTTGCCGTGGAACTTGAAGCCCACGACTTCGGGCAGGAGCATCGACATCGGCTGGCCCAACATGCAGGCTTCCGCTTCGATGCCGCCAACGCCCCAACCGACGACGCCGAGGCCGTTGATCATGGTGGTGTGTGAGTCTGTGCCGACGAGGGTGTCGGGGTAGGCCTGGGCCTTTTCTTCGTTGACGAAGACTACGGGTGCGAGGTATTCGAGATTGACCTGATGAACGATGCCGGTGCCTGGGGGGACAGCGCGGAAATTGCGGAAGGCCTTTTGAGCCCAGCGGAGCAGGGCATAACGTTCGCTGTTGCGCTGAAACTCAAGGAGCACGTTGAGGTTGAAGGAATCTTTGGCACCGTAGCTGTCGACCTGCACGGAGTGGTCGATGACGAGGTCAACGGGGATCAAGGGGTTGGCGAGAGTTGGGTCTGCACCCATCTTGAGGAGGGCGTCGCGCATGGCTGCGAGGTCGACTACGCAGGGAACGCCCGTGAAATCCTGCAGGAGAACACGCGAGGGGCGGTAGTTGATTTCCTGAGGGGTTGCCTTGAGATCCCACTTGGCCACATATTCGATGTCGCTCTTCTTGACGGTGAGGTCGTCTTCAAAGCGCAGGAGATTTTCGATCAGGATGCGGATGGATACCGGGATCCTCTGCATATTAAAGCCGGCTTTTGCCAGTGCGGCTAATTTGTAGATTTCATATGTGCGTCCACCAACCGTAAATGGCGAGGCGGCGCCGAAAGAGTTCCGAGTGCTCATAGTAGGAAACTAATAGTGTATCGCGTGGGCCATGAAACGGCGCTCGTCCTGCTATGCTCAATAATTCATGCAGCAGACGACTGATTCTGCCAATCCATTTCACGATGCACTGCGATTTGAGCGGCGAATTCCGCCGTGCAGCGTCCTGATATTTGGCGCAAACGGCGATTTGACGATGCGAAAGCTCTTGCCAGCTCTCTACCGACTGGCATATGAGCGAAAACTCCCAACTGGGTTTTCGATCGTGGGCAACTCACGAACGGCCATGAGCAATGAGCAGTTTCGCGAGAAGATGCGCGTGAGCGTGCAGAAATTTATCGAGAATTCTCCCTTCGACGAAGCGCTGTGGGAAGATTTCGCCAAAGGTATTTTTTACGTTGCCGGTGACATCTCAGACCCGGCTTGCTATGCCGCCCTGAAGGTGCAACTCGATGAGATTGAGCGTGACCGTGGCACGGGCGGGAATGTCCTGTTTTACCTGTCAACCCAGCCGAGCTTCTACGCCAGTGTCGTTGAGCAGATTGGGGCGGCAGGGTTAGCACAGCATCCGGGTGGGGCCTGGCGGCGAGTTGTGATCGAGAAGCCATTTGGTCACGATCTGGCCAGTGCCAAGGAATTGAACCGGCGGATCAGCACTGTTCTGGCGGAACGGGATGTCTATCGCATCGATCATTACCTCGGTAAGGAAACCGTGCAGAATGTACTGGCCTTCCGGTTTGGCAATACTATTTTTGAGCCATTGTGGAATCGACAATACATCAGCCACGTGCAGGTGACTGCGGCTGAAAGCATCGGGGTGGAAGGCCGTGGCGCCTACTATCAGGAGGCTGGGGCGCTGCGCGACATGATCCAGAATCACTTGTTGCAGGTGATGGCTACAGTGACGATGGAAGCGCCGCCGTATTTTGATTCCGATGCGGTGCGTGATGAGCGCGCGAAGTTGTTGCGTTCGATCCGGATTCTTAAACCGCATGAGGTGGATAGCCACGCAGTTAAGGGGCAATATGGCCCGGCACGAGTAGGGAATGCGGATCTTTTGGGGTTTCGTCAGGAGCAGGGCGTCAACCCCGAAGCTCAAACGGATACTTATGCAGCAGTCACTTTTTTTGTTGATAACTGGCGCTGGGCTGGCGTTCCGTTTTATGTTCGGACCGGAAAGCGGATGCCGAAGCGTGTGACTGATATTGCGATTCGTTTTAACAATGCACCTTTGTCGCTGTTTTCTTCGAGCCCGGGTGCTTCAGATTCGCCACTGGCTGCACCAAACCTGCTGATCTTGAGGATTCAACCGGACGAGGGGATTTCACTGCGGTTTCAATCGAAGGATCCATCGGGCGGTGGGATGAAGCTGCGGCCAGTATCGATGGATTTCAATTATGGTTCGAGCTTCGGATCGCGCACACCGTCGGCCTATGAGACGTTGTTGCTGGATGCCCTTGCGGGGGACAGTACGCTGTATACGCGGCAGGACATGGTGGAAGCAAGTTGGCGCGCGGTGGAGCCGATCCAGAATCATTGGCTGGAAAACAAATTCGACTTCCCGAATTATGAAGCTGGGAGCTGGGGGCCGAAGGCGAGTGACGAAATGTTGGCCCGGCGTGGACACGAGTGGAGGATCCCTTGAGCAGCCCGCCGGTCAATACAGCCCAACTGCTTAAAGACCTGGGTGGACTGTGGACGCAATTGGGTAAGGAAGAAAGCGAAGGTTCCGACCGCTCGGCAGGCGTGCTGCGCGCGGTTACTATGACCTTCATCCTTGGAGTTGAAGAAGGCAATGATGAAGCGGCCGCCAGTGAGGCTCTTGCGCTGCTGATGCATGAGCATCCGAGCCGGGCGATTGTGTTGAAACTGCGTTCTCAAGCTGATGCCGAACTGGATGGGCGGGCTTTTGCGCAATGCTGGATGCCATTTGGCCGCCGGCAGCAGATCTGTTGCGAGCAAATCGAATTGAGCGCTGGCACCGCTTCGTTTGAAGATTCGGTTTCGTTGCTGCATGGCCTTGTCGCACCGGACCTTCCTGTAGTGTTCTGGTGCCGCAGCGCCAAGCTTTTTGATCATCCCGCCTATCCGGAAATTGCCGCTATGGCTGACAAGGTAATTGTGGATAGTCGATCGCTTTCGAATCCGCTAGAATCTTTGCGCTTACTGAATCGCGAGGTTCACGCCGGGCATCTTTATGGCGACCTCACCTGGACGCGATTGACCCGTTGGAGGCAGACCGTCTCCAGCCTGTTTGAACGGATGGACTGCAAAAGCTTTTTTCAGAGTCTGAATCGTGTGGAAATCCGTTACGTCCATGCGCCTGAGCCGATTGCCGTCGAATATCTTTCTGCCTGGTTAAAGTCTGTACTCGGAACGAAATTCCAAGTGGATCGGGTGCATCGGCCGTCAGAAGCATCGTGGCAGATTCAGGGATTGTGTTTTGTAACGGCATTGACAGATGTTGTCATTGAGCGGTCGGAGAAGGGAATTGTGGAGACCCATATCCAGAAGTTTTCAACCCGAACCGTGTTTGAAGAATTGGACGAGCCGCGGCTTGTTCGAGAAGAACTCTCTATTTTGGAGCGGGATCCCATACTCGCCCGTGTCCTGGAAATTGCATCAAAAAGTTAAGCATGTCGTCCTATCTAAATATTTTTGCGAACCCTGAATTAGCAGCCAAAGCCTGCGCCGAACGAATTGCTGAAGTTGTCAAAGAAAGTCTGGATCTGCGCGGTGTTTCGCGTATTGCCCTTTCAGGTGGATCTTCACCAAAATTGATGTTTGGAGAATTGGCCAAGCTGTCAGTGGATTGGGAACATGTCTGGCTGTATTGGGTGGATGAGCGGGTGGTTCCGCCAGATCACGCAGACTCCAACTACAAGATGGCGATGGAGCACCTGATTCTTCCCGCCGGAATTCCGATCCAACATCTGAATCGCATCGCGGGAGAGCGATACCCGGAAGAAGCTTCGGCGCATTACATTTCTGAGATACGTGTGGACTTCAAGCTGAAGGAAGGTGAGCTTCCCAAATTCGACCTGGTTCACCGCGGCATGGGGCCGGATTCACACACAGCGAGTTTGTTCCCCGGCGATCCGTTGATCGAAGACGACTACGAGATAGCTTCCAATACCTTTGTTGAGAAATTCAATTCTCACCGGGTTACACTGCTGCCTGGAGTCTTAAAGGCAGCCCGGCATACGGTAATTCTTGCTCCTGGTGCGGATAAAGCGGGTGCGCTTTGGGATGTACTTGAAGGCAAAACAGACGTCATGTCGCATCCCTGCCAGATTGCTGCCAGGCCTCCCTATCCAACCGAATGGTTTGTCGACGAGCCCGCTACAAAATTGCTACGCAAGAAATCCTGAGATTTTTCGCGTTCTAGCGCGACTACTCAGTATTGGTTGAAGCGATCTATCTCCTGCTTGCTTGCTGGATGATCGTTAGTGGCATAGACGATCTTTGGCTTGACTTCTGTTATCTGGCTGGCCGGATTGCCAAACCACGCACCGCTACTGAAACACATCCCTCCTCCACGACCGTTCCTCCGCCGGGCGACCCTGCAGGGCTTGCCGAAAGCCTGATCGCATTATGGGTTCCCGCCTGGCGCGAGGACGCGGTGATTGCGAGTATGGTGGCGCACAATGTGGCTTCGATTCGATACCGGCGTTATCACATCTTTCTTGGCACGTATCCGAATGACGATGCAACGCTCGATGTCTTGCGGCAACTCGAGCAACAGTATCCCAATCTCCATGTCTCGCTGACTCCTCACGATGGCCCTACTTCGAAGGCCGATAACCTGAACTGGATTTATCAGAATCTCTGTCTGGTTGAAGAGCGGATTGGGGAAGCGTTTGAGATTGTCGTTATTCACGACAGCGAGGATCTGATCCATCCCGAAGAGTTCCGCTGGTTGAATCACTACTGCCGTGAGTACGATTTTGTGCAGATCCCCGTGCTTGGATTGCCAACTCCCTGGTGGGAGTTGACGCATGGTATCTATTGCGACGAGTTTGCCGAGACCCAACAGAAAGATTTGCCAACGAGGAACAGGATGGGCGGATTTGCTCCATCTTGCGGGGTTGGTACCGGGTATCGACGGAAGGCGTTGGGGCGGCTGGCAGAGGCTGAATCGAATCGACTTTTTGAGCCTGACAGTTTGACGGAAGATTATCTCAATGGACTGCGGATGCACCGGCTGGGGATGAAGCAGATTTATCTTCCGGTCGCCTTTGTGAATGGGCAGCCGGTTGCTACTCGGGAGTATTTTCCGCGACGGTTTTATGCGTCTGTGCGTCAGCGGACTCGCTGGGTGACGGGGATCGCGCTTCAGACCTGGCAGAAGGTGGGTTGGTCTTCGGATTGGAAAGAGAACTATTGGCTTTGGAGGGACCGCAAGGGTTTGATCGGGAATCCGCTGAGCTTGATTGCCAATCTTCTGCTGGTTTTGGGGCTTGCTGGGTATGTGCCTGTCCTTGAGGGGCACCTGTTGATGGTGACTTCGATTGGCCTAGTGCTGCAGTGTCTGCGCGTATGGTGGCGTATGTACTTTACCGCGCGGGTTTATGGGGTTGCCTATGCTGCTTTGGTGCCTATTCGTATCCCGTGGTCGAATCTTGTGAATACGCTGGCTACGATTTCGGCCTTGTCGCGATTTGCCAAAGCTCGCTGGCGCAATGAACCGCTGGTTTGGCTTAAGACGGAACATGCTTACCCGAATCGAGAGGCCCTGAATCCCTACACGCGACGATTGGGCGAAGTCTTGACCGACCTTCGGTTTCTGAGTGTGAAGCAGCTTGAAGAATCACTGGGACGAAGGCAGGACGGGGTTCGGATTGGTGAGCATCTGGTTGCGGAAACGCTTATTACACAGGCGCAATTGTATGAGGGGCTTGCCTTGCTGTCAGGCTATGAAACAGCCCATATTCCGGTTGAGGACCTCGATATCGCGATAGCCCGCAGTCTGCCTCGGAGTCTGATGCAGGAGGCACGCCTGCAACCTGTACGCTTGAGTGCCGGCAATCTCGTGGTGGCCAGTTCTGAGATTCCGAATGCTTCGCTGCTGGGGGATGTGCGGCGATTCACAAGAAGAGACCCTGTCGTTGTTCTTGTAACGCCCGAAAATCTTCAACAGTTGCAGTCGTTCGTCGAGGCTCCGGTGCTTGTTGATTCAGCAGCGTAGCCTATAATTACAGTTTCCCCTTTATATGTCCTCAACTCTTGATCAATACCGTGAAGCGAAGCAAAGCTGGTTGAAGCTGCGCAACCAGGCGAAGAAAGAACTCATTACTCGTTTTCACGAAGTGGCTGCAGAACTGAACCAAATCCAGCGTGAATTGCTTGAAGACTTTGGTGAGAAGGTGTCGATGCCGGCGAAGCCCAAGAAGGCTATTGCGAAGAAGGCGGCTGCCAGTGTTGTTGCTGCCCCAGTTGGGCCAAAGCAGTCTCCGGCTGTTGCCGCTTTGCACAAGAAGCTCGAAGGGCAGCAGAAGAAGTTGGCTGAAGCCAAGGCAGCGGGAAAGCCGACCAAGGCGATCGAAGACCGGATCTACGAGATCGAAGACGATATCCGCCTTGCCGATGGCTAGAGCCAGGTGCGGATGAATAGCGCGGCGGTCATGATGAACCCTATCGCTATGACCAGGTTCTTTACGGTCTTTCTTCCTACCTTACGGGCTGCTCCCGCTCCAAGATAGCCTCCGCAAACTGTTCCTGCAGTCATCACCAATGCGTAGGGCCATGAGACAAGTCCCGTTGAGACGAAATAGATTGCAGCGATGCCGTTGATGCATGTGGCGAAGGTGTTCTTCAGGCCATTCATCTGGTGGATGTCTGTTA
>Ga0209490_10003982_pt1 | contig 13735 bp, 9 predicted proteins | sample MAT06_FD_187209 | JGI IMG/M metagenome (GOLD analysis project Ga0209490, IMG submission 187209) | Freshwater microbial communities from Lake Fryxell liftoff mats and glacier meltwater in Antarctica - MAT-06 (SPAdes) (version 2) | ecosystem: Environmental > Aquatic > Freshwater > Ice > Liftoff...
CGAGTGCGGACTGTTCCAAAGCACCCGATGTGGTGAACAACTCGTGGGGATCGGCGAATCCGGTTAACGATGTCTTGCGCCCGGCGATCCAGAAGTTGCGCGCCGCCGGCATTGCCCCCGTCTTTGCATCTGGCAACCCTAGCGCCGGCCCGGGTTCGATTGGTACGCCGGCCAACGCCCCAGAAGCGATCACGGTGGGTGCAACCGATCAAGGCGATCTGGTCACCTACTTTAGTGGCCGTGGCCCATCCTTTTACGAAGGTGAGCAAAAACCCGAATTGAGCGCGCCCGGTCTGGATGTCCTCTCCAGCGTGCCCGGCGGCGACTACAGCATATCGTCCGGCACTTCGATGGCGGCGCCGCATGTCAGCGGTTTGATCGCCCTGCTCGTTGCGGCCGACTTGCAAGATGGCGAGCGCGACTTTACAGTCGATGAGTTGGAACACTTCATGACTGCCACCGCAGTTGACCTGGGCGTACCAGGTCCCGATGACGATTACGGCTATGGTCGCATTGATGCCTACAACGCAGTGCGCTGGGTGCTCTCTGCCGGCGATCTGCGGGGCACGGTGCGCGATGCAGCGACGAATCAGCCGATCACTGGCGCCGCGGTCAGCGGTCGCAACGGCGGCCCCGCTGGTGATTTTGCAGCCCCAACTGGCATCGGCGGCGTTTATTCGATTACTGTGCCAGCCGGCGATTACACCGTACACGTGGATGCCTGGGGCTATGAAAGCGCCACCTTCGCCGGCCAGACGGTCTTTGCCGGCACACGTTCGATTGCCGACTTTGCCTTGCGTCCGCTGCTGCAAACAACGCTGGGCGGATTTGTCCGCAACAGTGGCGCGCCAATCGCGGATGCGCTCATCTATGTGGCCGATCAGCCGACCGTTCAGACGCGTACCCAGGCCGATGGCAGCTACATATTGCCGTTACCGATTGGTGAACACGAAATTGTTGTGCAGGCCGTTGGTCAGCGCGTGCTGCACAGCACTGTCATCGTGAGCAGTGGTGGGCAGGTGCAGGATTTTGCCCTACAAAGTGCGCCGTCGATTCTGCTTGTCGATGCCGATGCCGAAGACGGCTGGTTCGCCGGCTGGTCAGTCACCAATATTTTCCGTTGGGCATTGGACAAGCAAAATTATCAATACAACTCGTGGTCCATTCAATATACCAATATAACCGACACCGTTGTGCTGGCTGATGGCAGCACTGGCTATGGCATTCCTTCGTTGACCACCCTCAACGGGTACGATGTGATCATCTGGGTGCATCATGGCTGCACGGCTTATGGTTGTTTTCTGGGTGGCTCGCCCGCCGCGATCGGCGCCGACGACACGCTGACCCACTATCTCGATCAGGGCGGACGCTTGATCCTGTCTGGGCAGGACATTGGCCGCGATGAAGATGGCGACACGCTGTTTGATGATTATCTGCATGCTGATCACGAAATAGATGTTGCGGCTGTGATGAGCGACACCTTGTCGGGAACAGGTTTTTTACAAGATGTAGCGTTAAAGGTCACCAATGCCAGTCTATACGGTTACGCCAATGGCTCGATCTCACCATCCCCGGACGGCGTAATCCCCCAAGCAGGGGACGGCACGGCATTTCCAGTTTTGACCTATGATGAAAATGGTAGCGCCGCTGCGCTTGCGATCGATTCTTGTGCCGCCCCCTATCGCGTCATCTATTTTTGCGGTTGGGTACGAAAATATCGTCCACGGGCCAGAGAGCGCGACCCGGCTATTGCCGAAGTGCTCGGTCGCAGCGTCGAATGGGTGGTGGGGCAAAAACCAACGATTGGCATTAACTTGTTGGGACGCGCAGAAAGGCTAGTTGAGCAACCGGGCAACCGGGCCGAGCATGCGTTCCAGGTGCTAAATACCGGCACAACAACGGTAACCGTACAACTCACAATCGAGGGCAACCGCTGGCCGGTGCGTCTGTTCGATACGGCGGGTGCAGCAGCCAGCCCAACTTTTGTGCTAGGACCCTGCCAATCGCTGCCACTAACGCTAGTGGTCGAGATTCCAGAGAGCGCAAGCGCCGATGACGAAAACAATATGACGGTTAAGGCTACGCTCGTGGAGAGCCAGACGCCCGTATCGCCGTTATCGCTGACCACGGTGGCTTTCCCAGCCTGGCAGATCGAAACGCCCATCCGCACAGAACGTTATGCCGCCGGCGCAGCCAACCTGCCTGGCACACCGAACCTCTATTTGATCGGCGGGATTAGGCGGAATGCCAACGATACGGCGCAGACCGAGTTATCCAATAACAACGAGCGCTACAACAGTTGCACACAACGCTGGGATGCCATGCAACCATTGCCAGAGGCGCGCGCCTATGCCGGGGTAGCGGCCTTGGCGGGCAAAATTTACGTTGTGGGTGGCTCTGGCGTCGACACCGCGGATCCACTTTATACGGGCAGCAGCGAACGCGCAACGGTCTTTGTATATAATCCCGCCGCCAACAGTTGGACACAGGCGGCCAGTTTGCCGGCCGCGTACACAGGCATGGCAGTGGCTGCCGCTAATGGTAAACTCTATGCCTTTGGCGGGCGGAGCACATACCTTAGTTCGAATAAGACGTTCGAGTACGATCCAGTTGCCAACCAGTGGCAAGAGAAAGCATCTATCCCCGATAGCCGCGGCACTTATTCCGCCGCGGCTGAACTGAAAGGTAAAATTTATGTCGCCGCCAGTGGTTTAGATGTGATCCAGGTTTATGATCCGGCCGCTAATCTGTGGAGTAAGACTGCGCCCTTACAAGTTTTACACGCTGATCCACGCTTGGTGGCCGCGCATGGATTTTTGTATTTAATGAGTTCCAGCTTTTCCAGTGCCACTAGCCTCGTGGAACGTTATGATCCAAGCCTCGATCGCGCGGAATTAATTTCAACGTTAAACGACCCACGCCGCTATGGCGCGGCGCTCACCTATGCCGCGGGCCGCATTTTTGCCCTGGGTGGTGAACAAGCAAGTACGCCAACCGAGTCATTGGCGGTAGACAACTCGTTTTGCCTCTCCAGCATCACAATGCCACAAAACGGGATTGTGCCGGGGGAACGCATCACATATACCGTTTATATCAACAGCGATAGCGTTGATCTGGGCGCCATTCAGGTGCGCGATCCATTGCCAGCCAATACCACCTTTGCTGGTTTCACGGCCAATAGCGAGGGGGCAACCTACAATGCGACGCAGCATCAAGTGGAATGGCAAGGTCAGTTGGCGGCCAATCGTGACGCACTAAACTTCGCCTACACCCTGGATGTGGCCCCAACCGGCTGGACCGTGGGCGAACGGATCAGCAACACGGTCAGCTTTAATAACGGTGCTGGCCAAGTTTTCACCCGCACGGCGACGGCAGTTGTCATGGCGGTTGACCTGACAAGCAGCGCCAAAACGGTTGATCAAGCGATGGCCTTGGGCGGCGACGAGATGAGATATCAGATCAATTTGCGCGGCCGCACCTTTGCCGGTGGTCCCGTTACCGTCCTCGATCCCTTGCCGGCGGGTGTGGAATATGTGGCCGATAGCCTGGTAGCTACGGCAGGCAGCGGCCAGTATGACCCAGCAACGCGTAGCATTCGCTGGGCAGGCATCGTTCCTGCCCAGCAAAGTACATTTGTAAATACAGACGACGATTACGCATGGGGTGATTCTGACCACCGGGGCAAATTATCCGCAGTCAAGTTTGGTTGGATAGAGATTGGTGACACCGGCGTATCAGTGGGGCGCGGCGATGAACGTTATCGTTGCGATCTGCCGATTGGCTTTACTTTCGACTTTTATGGCAATCGCTATAACACTTTCTGTATCAGTACAAATGGCTTTATCTCATTCGATCCACTAGGAGGGCCAGATGCAAGCAACGATTGCCCCCTGCCCCAGACAACCGGCAATGCAGCCATCATTGCCGCCATGTGGACAGATTTGTACATTCTTGGTGACATGACCTATCAAACTTTTGGGGTAGCGCCCAACCGCTATCTGGTTGTGCAGTGGAGCGGCGCATACCCATTCTTCTCGTTGTCTAACAAAGCCGCCGATTTCCAGCTGATTTTATCGGAAGACGGTTCGATCCGTGTGCAAGTACTGCACGCCGATGCCTTTAAGGGCAGCATTTCCACAACCGGCATCGAGAGCGCTGATGCAAAGCAGGGAGCAACCTATGCCTGTCGAGCTGTTGGTACGCTGCATGACAAGCTCGCCGTGCTCTTCGTGCCACCGGGTGGCGGTGGGGGCCAGGCCACGGCCGACATTTCGTTCCGCGTGGTAAATGCAACCGGACTAGGGGTCAACACGCCGATTACCAACACGGCTACCATCACGACCTTGCAGGGTACGCTACAACGGAGCGCAATGGCGTTGATCAATTCTGTCAATCTGAGTGGATCGACAGCCAAGGTGAGTAAAGGCGAGGTCAATGCTGGGGATAGCGTAGACTTTGAATTTATATTGCGTAACAGCGGTCTGCTCACTGCGACCAATGCCGCGCTGACCTTGACCCTGCCTACGTTGACAACTTACATCGCGGATTCGCTAAGTTGCAGCAGCGGTGCGTGCACACTGGCAGGCAACGATCTCCAGTGGTCGGGTGCGATTGCCCCAAGCGCCCCTGTTATAGTACGGTTTACCCTGCGCATAAACACGCCGCTGGCCGACCGCACGCCAATCGAGATCAGCGCGCAATTGCAAGATGGCTTTGGCAATCAAGTGGCGTTGCCCACCTACTTTCTGGCCCGCCGGTCGGACCTGAGCACATCCTTGCTGCAATTTATGCCGGCGTATGGAGAACCGGGTGATAGTGCGACGTTGGTGCTATTTGTACGCAACGTTGGGACGTTGGAAACCGACGCAGAATTACAATTTACCCTGCCAGCAGGGCTGCTCGTTGATCAAAGTTCGCTCGTGTGTGGAACGGGAAATTGCAGCTATGCGGATAGCGCTGTGCAATGGAGCGGTGTATTGGGACCACGCAGCGTTGTACCAGTCCGGCTCCCTGTGACAATACCCCTCACCGCCAATTACGGGGATCTCTTTACAAGTGATGCAACGGTAAAAGATCTGCGCTGGGGTGGAGAACATACGCTGACGGCATCGCTCTGGGTTGCGCACAGTGTTTATTTACCCGTGGTAGCAACATCAGGCGGACAACACACACTCTATCTACCAATTCTAGCCCGCTAAACGGTATTGGCTAGCCGAGCAAAATAGTGTTTGAGTTGCAATACATCGCTTCAGGATTTTGCCCCAAACAAAAGCGGGGTGACCGCTTAGGATCACCCCGCTTTTTCGAACACCGCGCTAGACTAGGGTGCGTAATTTTTGCATCAAGACACCCGTGCTTGGCTCCGTGAGGACACTGCCATCGGGGAAAACGATGGTGGGAACGCTGCGGTTGCCGTTGTTAAGCCGGATCACTAACTCGATCGCATCTTCGTCGTCGCTGATGTTGATCTCTTCGTAATTAACTTTCATCGAACCCATGACCTGCTTTGCACGCCAACAATCGGGACACCATTCAGTTGTATACATGACGATAGGCGCGCCATTCGTTTGATTCATTAGTCTACATCCTTAATTCAAATTCGTTTTGTTGAGAAGTAGCGTAGATTGCCAGATTTATTTTGCCTGGCAGATTGCTAGCCAGTGTATAACAATCCATCCTCAGCGCCAGTAGGATAGCGCACAATGGAGCGACAATGAAATCGTATAGCTTAGTTCTCGTCCAATTTGGCGCCTTGGCTTTGATTGCGTTAACCGGACCCTGGCTCGCAAAGGGATTCTTGTTGCAATTGCTGGAAGGCATAGGCTTGGGTGTAGGCTTGTGGGCCCTTATGACGATCCAGATCGGTAATTTCAACGTAACGCCGGATGTGAAACAAAATGGCCAGCTTGTCCAAACAGGCCCCTATCAATTCATCCGCCACCCGATGTATCTTGCATTGTTGCTCGTTACGCTGGCATTGGTATGCAGTCAGTTTTCGCTTTTGCGGCTGGGAATCTGGATGGTGCTATTGGTTGTTCTCATTGTAAAGATGGCGTTTGAAGAGCAGTTATTAGCGGCCCACTTTACCAACTATACCCATTATCAACAACAAACCTACCGCTTGATCCCTTTCATTTACTAAATTTTCCGCATAATAATGGCGCTTCAGATTGAAGCGCCATTGAAATTTCTGCTAGGCTAGAAGTTACGCAGTTGCGATCACCGCCATCTCTGGCGGACGTTCGGCGAGCTCAGACTTCGGCGAGCTCAGTCGAGTCGTCGAGCCGCTGCCGGCAGGATGCCAGCGTTCCCGGGGCAACTGCGTAACTTCTATAGGCTTGATCTGCTTCCGGGTTCAGCTAGGTCGAGGTAAAGGGGATCACCAATTCGACAATAACCCCCGGACCATCGTCGCGGTTGCGCAACTGGCAGGTGCCACCTACTTCCCACACTAGCGCCGCCACCATCGGCAACCCTAGTCCCATTCCCGGAATTTCACCGGTAAAATATTTTTCACCCTGGTAATAGGGTGACCATAATTTGCTAATTTGGCCAGGTGACAGGGTGATGCCATCATCGATAATGCATAACGAGAGCGAGTCGGCCGGTTCAACGGTCATAGTTACCTCGACAACGGGGGATTTACTGGGGTGGAATTTCTTGGCATTTTCCAATAGCTCCCAAAAAATGCTCTCGACCGCACGTTGCGAAAGCTTAAGCCGCCGCCGACCGGCATGCTGACCAGAGACAGCGACATGCTCGAGCCCAAGATCAGTGCTGATACGCTTGATGGTCAAGGCCAAATCGCTGCTCAGGAAACCTTCTGATGAATAACCGGTGACGGGTGTCTTCAGATATTGTAAAATATCATTAATGGTAGCATTGAGCCGCTGTGCGCCTGTCATCGCCAAACCAGCCAACTCGCCGACATCTTCTTTGGTTAGTTCGGCGATCGAGTCTGGTGCTAACAATTCCAAGCTGCCAATGATCGTATGCAAAGGCGTATTTAGCTTGTGCATAATCATTGAATGGAAGGTCCACATATCGCGCTGCGTGCTCATCTGGGCAGTTACATCGCGCAAATGCACCAAGTGTGTTTCTTGGGTTGTGCCATTGCGGTCCAACAAAGATACTTCGAGCCAAAGCGCCGACGTGGTAGGCGAGTCCGGGCGGATCAGATATAAAGTCTGCTGCGGTATTGATTCTGGGTCTGCGAACCAGGTTGTCCAAGCCGCGGCCGGTTCACAACGATAGCTCTGCGTGACCAGGTGCATAAAAGAGGCATCATTTGCATCAAAGATCTGCAACAGTTTGCGCGCGCTGGGGTTTGCATAGAGCACTTCGCCCCCTTTGCCAAGCAGCATATAGCCATCTTCAGCTTGTTCTACCACCCACTCAAAGCGCGCGCGCTCATCCAACAAACGACGGTAACGGTTGAGCCGGGTGATAGTACGCACGCGCGAGCAAAGTTCGGCGCGATCAAACGGCTTAGTGATGAAATCATCCGCGCCAGCGTCGATGCCGCGGATACGCGACGAGCGATCATCTAATGCAGTTAAGAGGATAACGGGAATTTCAGCCAGGCGAGGGTTGACACGCAGACGTCGACAGACTTCAAATCCATCTACGCGGGGCATCATTACGTCCAACAGAATTAGATCAGGCGTCAATTTTTCTGCTTGGGCCAATGCTTCTAGTCCATCACAAGCAAAGGCGAGGTCATAGTTGGGGTCTTGTAAAAGCGCTTCCAACGTTTCACGACCGCCGGGCGCATCATCGACAATCAGGATAAGACTTTTTGCTTGCAACGCTTACTCCTTGCGGGTTATGTGCTACAGAGGGATTGTGGTTCACATTCACGCATCATAAACATTTACTTTTTCACGCGTACCTAAAAATGTCTGAATGGTCTCCATAAGTTGGCGCAAACTGATCGGCTTGCTGAAATAGGCATTGGCGCCAGCATCTAGACAGCGTTCACGATCACCCGACATGGCAAGCGCGGTAAGCGCGATAATCGGTGTTTGCGCCGTCGTTGCTTCCAAACGCAGCCGTTGCGTCGCTTCGAAACCGTTCATGCCAGGCATCTGGATATCCATAATAATTAGATCTGGCTGCGTGTTGAGGGCGAACTCGATCACTTCGAGCCCATTACGCGCCAAATTAACACGATAACCATGAAAAAGCAAATAATCTTGCATGGTTTCAGCAGTAAATTCGTTGTCTTCCGCTAACAGGATCAATGGTTCGCGTATCGGCATGAAACGGCCATGGCATAATGTAGTCATTAGGAGGTTCGCAGTGTTTTGCAATAGCACACTTAAAATAAATAAGGCTCAGATGTCTGTACTTTATCCTACGCAAGGATACGTAGCATGGGCTATGCAGTACAATATGTGATCGTTATTTATCCCAGGTGTACTCTAGTTTTCAAGCGCGATACTAATGGAGCCGAACACGCCGCCAAGATGACTGCTCAAAGTATACAATAGATTCTTCGATATTACACAACCATCAAGCCAGTTGTTTTCATGGCGACTCGAATTCTGGTATAGTTGTGCCTGCCTATCTTTTACCATGAGTTTGACAAAATTTAGCTGACAATTCCCTGTCTTATTCTAAATTTAATGCTAATTACGATATAATTACGAATGATAAAAATGATAAAACGAATCCTCAATTTGTTTACAGCCAGCCTGTTAACGCTAGCAATGATTTTTGTAACTACCAGTTGCGGCGACAGTTCGCCTGCTGACCAGGTGCTGACCAGCACATCCACACCCACGCAGCTTCAATCTATATTACCAATTGCATCCCCAACCAAACTAGCCACACCCATGCCACCAGCAACACCAACACCACTTGCAGCATCGCCGCTAGAAGTTGCCCTACCAACGCCCGCGCCGGTCTATACCTATACCGTCATCAACACCTATCCACATGATAGGACAGCTTGGACCCAAGGCTTGCTATTTGACAAAGGCGTACTATACGAAGGAACAGGCTCGGGCCAAGGGCAGTTTAAGTCCGTCGTGCGCAAGGTAGATTTAGAAACTGGCACTGTGCTCCAAGAGCTTATCCTCGCCGACGAATATTACGGCGAAGGGATTGTCATTTTTGGCGATAAACTATACCAGATAACCTGGTTAAACCAAACTGGCTTTATCTATGACAAAAATAGCTTCGAACTGCTGCAAACTTTTACTTATCCAACCGAGGGCTGGGGACTGACACACGATGGCACGCACCTGATCATGAGTGATGGTAGCGCACGCATCACGTATCGTGACCCAGAAACTCTGGCGGTGGTGCGTACAGTGGATGTGTATGATAGCAATGGACCGGTTCTGCAACTAAACGAATTGGAATATATTCAGGGCGAAATTTATGCCAATATCTGGACCACCGAGCGGATCGCGCGCATTTCGCCGGAAACAGGCGCAGTAACGGGTTGGATCGATCTCACCGGCTTGCTACCCGCCACAGATCGCCAGGGCAACGAGTGGCTAAATGGTATTGCTTATCTGGCGGATGAAGACCGGCTTTTCGTCACCGGTAAATTATGGCCTAAATTGTTTGAAATCAAGCTAGTTCGCCTACCCTAAACCAACCGGCTTGAGCTACGTTAGTAATTGAGTGTTATTGACCGGACAAAGGTCATTTTTGGCGCGTTCAATTTCTGCCGTAATATGGACCATATAATGAACAAGTTATCACCGACTGAAATACCCTCATCATCTCGCCTTTGACTGTGGCTTAATTATTCAACGAAGCTTTGCCTCAAACCGACAAGGTAGCGAATTGTAAATGGTGAATTGTGAATGGTAAATGGTGAATTGTGAATTGTGAATGGCCCGTTTGCGAAACTTGCTCTGTCTGTTCAAATTTTCGGTTACCAAATGATTTGGCATCGATTTGAGTGCATATAGGGTTAGATTTGCCAATAGCGCAAGCAAGCTGCAAGGAAATTTTCTGCAAAATTGTTTATAATTCTTCAAGCTCATAAGTAATTCTATTATTCTCTCTGCCTGGGTAAACGCCGGCATGAAAACAGTATTACCATTCATGCTGGCAGAAAAAAGATTGACGCAACCAGAGCCATAAATGAGGTAATGTGTTCTAGACAGATTTAGTCGGATCCTCCTGGGTGACAAGTTCCCTTATACTCAGCTACAAGAGTATCGAATTGCTCAATATCTTGTTCTTTCGATCAGCAGTCTCGGTTTACTGGCTTTTGCCTTACTAGTGTTGCTCCCTAGTGGACAAAATTACCTCGCCCTCACGGTCAGCCTGCTAGGCATGCTTTACATGGCTAATTTATGGCTACTGCGCGCCACCGGCTCCCTGATCACCACGGGCCGGATCTTTGTTATTGAGCTCTGCATCGCCATTTTTGCCTTTAGTTTTCTGTATGGCAATCATCCGCCCGAATTTTACGTTTTATATCCAACGATCATTTTGATTACGACCTTCGTCTTGGGCAAGCGTTGGTGCATCGGCGTGACAGCGCTCATTATTGCCGAAGTGCTGCTCATGGAGTATCTGCGCTGGATAGATCGCTCGCTGCCAGAAAATCTGTTAGGCCAACAAACCCGTCCAACCTTTGCATATCCTCATCTCGTTACCGGTCACCTTGATTATCACGGCTATAATCAGCTCGACTTTGTACGTTTTTTCTGAGACGAACAGACAAATGCTCAGAGAGGATTCAGATCGACTGAAATAGTCCCTATTTATTGGCAGACATTAGGCGTTTTTGACCCTGTCTGTTAATTCTGAGGGCATACCCCCAATGGGGTATTGCAGTCGAGTAGATTCCAATAATTTTTTGTACAAAGTCGAGATCAGTTGGCTCTTTAAAGATGTTAGCCAGCAGGCCGAAGAGCGACTGCATTCATCCGAACGCCGACTACGTATGCACGTAGAACAGACCCAAATGGCGGTGATTGAAACCGATAATGCAGCTATCATTACAGCTTGGAATCCAGCGGCAACCCTCATTTTTGGTTATCAGGCCGATGAAGCCATCGGCAAGAATGCAGTAGATTTACGCTAATGTAAAACGATTCCCCAATCGTTATATACTACTATCCTCTCTCCGCTGAACCAACAGCTAGCGTGCCCGTAAACGATTTTTAAATCGTTTTACAGGCGCGCTAGCTTGACGTAAAGCGGACAAAGGACTATTCTGATCCTAAAATAGGACTCATCAGCAGAGAGGGTTTATGCAAATTTTATTAATTGGTGGTGGCGGCCGTGAGCATGCCATTGCATGGAAATTGAGCCAATCAGCTCAGGTGGATCGCATCTGGGTTGCACCCGGCAATGGTGGCACAGCTAGACTTCCCAAAACAGAAAATGTTGCGCTGGAAGTTCACGAGTTGACAGATCTGTGTGAGTTTGCCCAACAACAGGCCATCGATTTGACCATCGTCGGCCCCGAGGCACCACTAGTGGACGGGATTGTTGATCTCTTTCAAGCAGCCGGGCTGAAGATATTTGGACCTAGCCAAGCCGCCGCCCAATTAGAAGGGTCGAAAGCGTTTGCCAAACAATTTATGCAGCGCCACGGCATTGCGACAGGCCAGGCAGCTATTTTCAATGACTTCGACGAAGCGATGCGCCATCTGCGCCAACAGGATGATACACCTGTGGTCAAGGCGAGTGGGTTGGCCGCTGGCAAAGGCGTGCTGTTGCCCGTCAACAAGATCGACGCCGCGGCAGTAATTAAGTCCCTGCTCGAAGACCGCCGCTTTGGCGAAGCAAGTGATACCATTCTGCTCGAAGAACGGCTTGAAGGGCCCGAGCTCTCGCTGCTAGCCTTCTGCGACGGTAAAACTGTCCGCGCCATGCCGGCAGCGCAGGATTATAAACGCTTGCTCGACCGCAATCAGGGGCCGAATACCGGCGGCATGGGCGCCTTTGCACCCGCGCCGCTAGCTACACCAGAATTGCTCGCCCAGATTGAGCAAGAAGTATTATTGCCTACCCTGGCGGGAATGGCGGCGGAGGGTGCGCCCTATGTGGGCGTTCTCTATGCCGGCCTGATGCTGACCCAAGCTGGCCCCAAAGTACTGGAGTTCAATTGCCGCTTTGGTGACCCAGAAACCGAAGTGATCCTACCTTTGCTAGAAAGTGATCTGGCCGAAATTTTACTTGCCTGCGTTAACGGTACACTGGATCAAGTGACGCCCCGCTGGCAGAAACAGGCGGCTGTTACTGTTGTGATGGCGGCGAAAGGTTATCCTAACGACTACGCCACCGGCAGCGAGATCACGTTGATTGAACAGGCCGAGGCGGCGGGTTGCCAGGTCTTTCATGCCGGCACCAAGCTAAAAGGTCAGCGAATTCTCACGGCTGGCGGACGTGTGCTAGCGGTGACAGCCACGAGTGCTACCATCAGCAAAGCGGCGAGTCAGGCCTATACAGGGGTGAGCAAGATTCACTTTAATGGCGCTCATTACCGGAAAGATATTGGTCAGGGTATTCGTTAATGGTGAATAAGTAACCGATTGGCTCTACAATAGAAGAGGAAAGAGCGATTCCCATGCCAAAAGGTGAAGAGCAAAAAGCAACGGAAGATGAAACGAAAAGTGCGGCGGCCAAGGTCGAGCTAAAAGATGAGCTTGTCATCACCGAACACGAAGTAACCGTCAACGGGCAGGTGCTCCAATATAGCGTTACCACAGGCACCCTTGTAATGAAGGAAGAAGACGGCAAAGCCAAAGCTTCGATCTTCTTCATTGCCTACACGAAAAGCGGTGTGGACGATGTAAGTCAGCGGCCGCTCACAATCTCATTCAATGGCGGACCGGGTTCATCATCGGTCTGGCTCCACCTGGGCCTGCTGGGTCCGCGCCGCGTACTCAGTGGCGATGTCGACACACTCCAGCCCCCGCCCTATCGCCTGGTGGACAACGAACACACCCTGCTCACTGAGACCGATTTGGTCTTTATCGATCCGGTCAGCACCGGTTACAGCCGGGCCGCCGAGAAGGATAAGGCCAAAGAGTTTCACGGTCTAGAAAAAGATATCGAGTCGGTGGGGGAATTTATCCGCCTCTATGTCACCCGCTACAAACGCTGGAACTCGCCCAAGTTTTTGATCGGCGAGAGCTATGGCACCACACGCGCAGCAGGGCTGGCCGGTTATCTGCAAGAGCGGCATGGCATGTATCTTAACGGGCTGATGCTGGTCTCGGCTATTCTCAACTTTCAAACTGCGCTCTTTACCACGGGCAACGATCTGCCCTATATTCTCTATTTGCCCACCTATGCGGCTACTGCATTCTATCATGGCAAACTGGCGGCGGAATACGCCAATAACTTGCGCAGTCTGCTCGACGAGGTTGAAGCTTTTGCGGCCGGTGAGTATACCCTGGCCCTGATGAAAGGCGATCGCTTAGGCAGTGACGAGCGCAGCCAGATTGTGCAAAAGTTGGCTCGCTACACCGGGCTCTCGTCCACGTATATCGAGCAGACTAATCTGCGCATCGAGATCTTCCGCTTTGTTAAGCAATTGCTGCGCGATCAAAGGCGTACGGCAGGCCGCTTGGACAGCCGCTTCACAGGCATCGACCGCGATGCCGCCGGTGAGCAAATCCAGTACGATCCCAGTTACGCCGTGATCCAGGGCGCCTACTCGGCGACACTGAACGACTATGTACGCAGTGAATTAGGCTTCACTAGTGATCTACCCTACGAAATTTTGAGCAGCCTCTATGAATCGTGGGAT
>Ga0209490_10003983_pt1 | contig 13735 bp, 11 predicted proteins | sample MAT06_FD_187209 | JGI IMG/M metagenome (GOLD analysis project Ga0209490, IMG submission 187209) | Freshwater microbial communities from Lake Fryxell liftoff mats and glacier meltwater in Antarctica - MAT-06 (SPAdes) (version 2) | ecosystem: Environmental > Aquatic > Freshwater > Ice > Liftoff...
TTATATAAATAACTGAATGTCAAAGCTTGCGATGGTCAAATCTGTGTGGAATGAATTGTTTGGCATCGCGAAAAATAATGGTCACTGATAAACGAAATAAAGTGGTCAACCACCATAGAATCTCCACATGACAAGTACGTACAATAAGAAGCTAAATTTTAGACCTCAATTACAAGGGGAAACTGAAATTATTACGGAAGATTTGAGGGTTTTGGAGAGGGTGTTTTATCAGATTAGGAAATTACTGAGGACGAACTGAGCATTAATTCTCTCTTAATTGATCAACGGCTTTAAGAGAATAAAGTCTTAGCCCTCCAATTAAAATAATGATACTTGCAAAAATTAAGATGCCCCCTGATATAAAGAAAAAATAGGAAAAGGGAAAATCTATTCTATATGGGTAATTGATTAGCCAAGCGTTAGTTGTAAAATAGCAAATGGGCATAGCGATAATCAGGCCGATAAAAATTTTAATTGCAAACATGATATACATCTGAAAAATCAGTCCCCATTCGGATGCCCCAAGAATTTTCTTTATGGAAAATACTTTACTGTTAGAACGAATATAATAACTGGTTGATAGGAATAATCCTACCAGTGATAGAACGACTGAACAAATCATAAATAAGATCGAAACCTTCTCAATAATTACCTCTTCTTGAATTATAGAATTAAACGAATCATCCAAAAGCTCAAATTCAAAAGGTGATTCCACTTTCAATTCTGCCCAAACTGCTCTTAGATTTTTGATACTGCTTTTAACGTTGTCATTTGTTTCTATATAAATATATTTGCTAAAATCGTCCTTGAGACCCAAAACAAGTGGGGGTATTTTATTGTTAAAAGACTCAAAGTGAAAATCCTTAACAACACCTATTATTGTTGACGCATTCTCGCGGTCAACAATAGGAAATCGTACTTTCTGAATAGATGAATCACTGAGAGCTCGCCACGCTGTTTCATTAAGAATAATTCCATTTTTATCAGCGGGATTATCTTTTGAAAAATTTCGACCTGAAATAATCTTCATTTTTAAGCTTGGTAAAAAATTGTAATCAACTCTGTTCCACAATACTTTGATGGCTTCGTTATTTTCCTTTTCGATAACCGAAGCATTTAATTCTCCTATTAATTTATATTGTGAACCAGCTACACTAGCAAACTGACTGTTTGTGTTTAGTCTATTCTTTAAATTTATCCAGCTGGCACGAGAAATATTTGAATTATATCGTAAACAAATAATGTTTGATTTTTTATAACCCAGATCAATATTACTTAAATAGTTAAGTTGTTTATGACTAACCAAAGACCAAGTGATAAAACCAAAGGAAACTCCGAATTGCAAAATTAGAATCAATGCTTTTGCATTAAAAAAACTATTTCTAAGCTGAGATGAGCCTTGTACACCTTTAGTTAGTGTCGAAATTCTAACAATTGGTATCGAATATGTAAGTGTAGCAATTAGTGCTACTAATAGAAAAACTGCGTTTAAGACCAGAAGCATACCATAATTATTGAGGATACTAAGGTGTAGCGAAGTAAGATTGCTCATTACTGGCACCAACAATAACTCGGCAACTATAATTGAAATTATAAACGCGCCTTCAAAGTAAATAACTGTTTCAATTAGTAGTTGAGCTAATAAGGATAGATTAGTCGCTCCGTATACTTTAAGAATGGCGTAGCTGCCTTTTCTATTTAAAGTCTTATTAGACATGGTGCTAATAAAGTTGAATACTGTAATTAATGATAGAAGAATAGATACCAAACCAAGAACTTTATAGTGGATTAGGTTAATACTTTTTGAAAAATCAAAGAGCAAACCAGAATTAATATGGATGTCATTGAGCCTTTGAGCAGTGTCTTCTGTTATAATGTCAGAAGGAGGGTTGATCTCTTTATTAAGATTTGCTAATTTCTGATTAAGAAATGCCTCTGTTACACCCATTGGTTTTGCTAAAATAAATGTGTGAGTAGGGAGAATACCCTTGTTAATCATTTGTTGCCAATAAGAAAAGGAAGAACCTGATATTAAAAAATCAAATCTAAGACTTGAATTAGTTGGGATGTCATTAAATAATCCCGCAATAACTAGTTGTTTTTGAAACCCATCGTCATTTATCGATAAGTATTCTCCGATTGGGTTTATATTACCTAGATGTTTCTTTGAAAAAGATTCGGAAATCAAGATGCTATTTGGATTGTCTAATCCCTTCCGATCACTACCTAAAACTAATTTAACATCAAACACTTCAAGAAATTTCTTATCGCAGATAAGACCATTGTTCTCAATGAATAAATCCTCATTTCTTTTAAAGAGGAGTTCACCTTGATTTTTCATGAATCCTGTAGCCGCTTCTATTTCAGGTAATGAGGATAAGGCCTCAACTAACTTTGAGTTTGTTAAAGCAATATTAGTTTTATCCCCATGATAAGTTACCGCTCTCCTAATCCTGAAAATATTCTCATGATTAGGCCAAAACTTATCATAGTCACTTTGATGAATTTGATAAGATAGAATTAATAGTATAATACTTATCCCAGCACTTAAACCAAGGGTATTTAATAGCCAACTGATTTTATCATGTGAAAAATACAGGAGGCTGAATTTAATGATTCTATTCATAAATTAAGCGTCAGTTTTGCTTCATTACTTATTTCTTTAGCATCATTTTCCGATAAATATGCAATCGATTTGTAGTGCTTAAAAAGATAACTGTATATGAGTAATTCATGCTCCCTCTGTCTAATCTCCAAAAGTCTATTGAGGTGGAGATTTTGCTACCCTTGACCACTTCTTTTCGTGAGAGTGTGATCATTGAAAGTTATTTCACTACCATCATTTAGTATTCTTATATAAATAACTGAATGTCAAAGCTCGCGATGGTCAAATCTGTGTGGAATGAATTGTTTGGCATCGCGAAAAATAATGGTCACTGATAAACGAAATAAAGTGGTCAACCACCATAGAATCTCCAGTTGAGGACATTGATTCAAGACACACACGGTTTGCAGCTACAAGAAGTTGGCGATTTTCCTGCCTGACCGCCTCAAGCAGGCAGGGAAGCACTAAACTATCTGCCACCACAAAACTTGATACGAAGCACAAAGCTTCATTTAACCACTGAACCGCCAATTTTTGTAGGTGCTGTTACAAGCTGCCCTTCTCTCTGTCGTTACGCTACTGTCCATTGTTTACGGTGTCTTTTGTGCGTTGGCTTGGTAGCTCTTTTGCATTTTTTAGCGTTGATTTGTGCGTCTGGAAAAACTGCAAATGTGCTACCAAATGCGTTGGCTATCCTGTCTTGTTATTTTTCTTAAAGTTTTCTGCTTGTTCAAAAATCTCGATATAAACTTCGTCTCTCTCAACAGGTGGATAACCAAACTCGTCAAGCAAGAGAATGAGTCCAACTTTCAATGCTGATTTGATGTCGTCACGTTTGTTCCAGTCGGGGAATTTGGCTTGCCCGTCAACAAGGTCTTTAACGGCTTTTGCGAGTTCAATCATTTTGTCGTCAGGATATTTGAAATCATACTTTACGCAGAGTTCTTTCAGAATGTCGTAAAATGCTTTTTCTTGAAAGTCAATTCCTAATTCGTCACCTGCCGAAAATTCTTTGTGAACTTCCCAAATCAAATCTGTCAAGGCGTTAGCCATTTCTTCATACACTTCACTTCTTAAAATGTCGTTTGCATCACGGTTGTTGTATCGTTCAACCAATGCTTGCATCTTTTTAGTAAAGTCAATTCCTTTTACACGGTTTACTTTTCTGATTTCTCCTATCACCTTTGCAAGTAACTGTTGCAGTAATTTAATTTTCGTGTTTGGTAATTTGATTTTATCAATCTTCGCTAAATAATCTTCATCAAAAATGTCTTGCTCTGTTTCTGCTTCGTCACCAAGTTTGAAAATTTCTTCTACACCGTCACTTTGCAAGGCCTCCTTTATCATTTCCCGAACTCTTGAATTCATTTGTGCAGTGTCGGGTGCATTGCCTTTGGTGAGTTTAAAAACAATGGAACGAACTGCTAAATAAAAATGGGTGTAATCTCTTTCTAACTGCGTTAATTGTTCGCTTCCTGCACAAATATCATAGGCGGCTTTCAGTCGCTTTACCAAGCCCATAAAACGAGTTTCAAAGTCTTTGGTTTGTTGCACATATTCGGCAGCTAAATTCAAAGTGTTCAATTGCTCAATGGGAGTTGGGGCGTATTGCAATACGCCCGTACCAAAATATTTTGAGTTGTCGAACGTGTGAAATAGTTTAGCCAAAAGGTCTAAATGATTTCTTACAATGATGATTGATTCTGCAATGTCTTCAAAATTGTCTTTGTCGCCTTCGCTGTATTGCTTCAACGCCAAATTCATTTGTGTTTTGATGCCGATATAATCCACAACCAAACCTTTATTCTTTCCTTCAAACTTTCGGTTTACCCTTGAAATGGTTTGGATTAAATTGTGTCGTTGAATTGGTTTGTCGATATAAATACTATCCAAGAACGGAACATCAAAACCTGTGAGCCACATATCCACTACAATGGCAATTTTGAAGTTTGATTTTTCGTTTTTGAATTGTCGGTCAAGTTCCTTTCGGTATTCTTTTGTGCCTAATAAATCGTAAAGTTCTTTCGTATCGTCTTGCCCTCTGGTTGCAATAAGTTTAATACGTTCAATTGGTTTCAGTTCACGTTTGTCTTTATCTGTAAGTTCTGCACCTTCTTCGGCTGCAAGTATTTCATTCCATTCCGGTTTTAAGGCAATAATGTTTTTGTATAAGTCAAACGCAATTTCTCGGGTGCTGCAAACAAACATTGCTTTGCCTTTTACGGTTGAACCTTCTGAAACTCTTTTTTCATAATGGTTCACAAAATCTTGTGCAACTGCTTTTATGCGTTCAGGGTCGCCAATAATGGCATACATCTGAGCCATTTCTTTTTTGCTTTGCTCAATCTGATTTTCATTGCTTCCAATTTCTGCACATTTGGAATAGTAATCTTCAATCTCTTTGAGTTTTGAATTATTCAATAATACTTTGGCAGCTCTGCCTTCATATACAATTCTTACAGTGATTTCATCTTTTACAGATTCAGTCATTGTGTAAGCATCAACTACTTTTCCAAACACATCCAAGGTTGCATCTATTGGCGTTCCTGTAAAACCTACAAATGTTGCATTGGGCAATGAATCGTGTAAGTATTTGGCGAAGCCGTAAGTTTTGGTAACACCTTTCTCGGTAACTTTTACTTTTTGGTCAAGGTTTACTTGGCTTCTGTGTGCTTCGTCTGAAATGCAAATTACATTTGTTCTGTCAGTCAGTAATTCAATATCTTCATTAAACTTGTGAATAGTGGTAAGAAAAACGCCACCGCTTTCTCTGCCTTGTAATAGTTCTCTCAAATTTGCTCTGCTCTCCACACTTACTACCAAATTATCGCCAATGAAATTTTTTGCGTTGGTAAATTGCCCCGAAAGTTGGTCGTCTAAATCTGTTCTGTCTGTAATTAAAATAATGGTCGGACTTTCAAAGTATTCGCTTTTCATCAGCAACCTTGTGAGGTAAAGCATTGTGAAACTTTTGCCGCAACCAGTGGCACCAAAATAAGTTCCGCCTTTTCCGTTTCCTTCGGGCTTTTGGGCTTTCTTTATGCTGGCATACAAGGCTCTTGCTGCATAGTATTGCGGATAGCGACAAACAATTTTCTCATTTTTCTTGCTACTGTCAGGTATGTAAATGAAGTTGCGAATAATATCACGCAAAATTCTTTGGTTGAACATTCCATGAATCATTGAAAACATAGAATTGAATCCATCTACTTCTAATAATCGCCTGTCCGGCTCGGACCGCCAACCATAGAAAAATTCGTAAGGAGCGAAGAATGAACCTGATTTGTTGTTTACGCCATCGCTGATAACGCAAAAAGCATTGTATTTAAAAAGTTCGGGGATGTCTCTGCGATAACGAACCGTTAGTTGCTTGAAAGCATCATAAATAGTAGCTTCTTCACGTATGGCACTTTTAAATTCAAACACTACCAAAGGCAAACCGTTGATGTAAACAATGCCGTCAGGGATACGCTTTTCTGAACCAACAATTTCTAATTGATTTACGAATTTGTAAATGTTATTGTCGGCTGGATAAACTTCTTCCGGTTCGGCTGCAACAGAAATTAATTGGTCTGCTTCGGGTTGGCGGTGATTGTTTAAACCAGTATAATTTATGAGCTGAATGTAAATGTCTTTTTGGTTTCGGTCTTCTCGTTTGAGAATAAAACCGTCTGAAAGCATTTTCAAAAAGGTTTTATTGCTTTCGTATAAGTCAGAAGCAGAAAAGGATTTGAGTTGAAGAATGATAGATTTGGTTTCGTTTACCGTAATACCGTGATTGGCATATTGGGTTAAAAGAAAAGTTTGTAAATCTTCTTCTATCAATACTTCATCAGGCTTTCGGACAATGGTAATACCCAAGTGGTGGGGAAATCCTTCTTGCCCCAACAATTCGGTAAATGCCTTTTCTAATTTTTCTTCGGTGAATTTCATTCCTTAGTTTGAATTTTTATAGACCAAGAAATTGTTTTCACTCTTTCTTGAATCATTTTTAAGGTTTCTAATATTGCAGTTTCTTCAGGGAATTCTCCATACACCAAATTTTTAAAATCACCTGTATAAATTGTTTTCAATTCAGACCAAACATTTTCCAAATCTTTGAAAATAAGTGCTTCATTAGGATGATGATTAAGCCATTTATTGTTGTTTCTAAAACTAGCTACGTCATCATTTGCAACTTTTAGCAACATATCATCAAAGTTTTTTGAATGGAAAAATTTTAGAAATTCTTCCTGTTTTAGTAATTGGTGTAAATCGTAGGTGTGCCTAATCTTTTTCTTTAAATCATCAATTGGATTTTCTCCATAAGAAAAGCGAACCAAACTCATTATTTTTTCGCAAATGGTTCTTATTGGTTCTAATGCCAGCAATTCAAAAGGAAGTAATCCGTTTTCGGTTGCAATATTTGTTTGCCCATTGTTGAGCATCATATCGCCAACAAATGAAACAATGCTTTTAGTGGTACATGGTTCGTAATAACCCAACCAAGTTGATTCCAAAATAATTACATCCCTTACTTGACCGTAATTGCCTTCAAATGTTTTGTTATAGGTGTGTGCCGTTTTTCGGTTCATCCCCATTTTATGCGTAATGCCTTCAATGGCAACTTCTGGCAAAGTAGATTCTACAACAGTGCTCACAGCTTTTAATTTTGACTTTAGTTTACTGTCAGTTTCTCCTTCACGCCTCAATACTACTAAATCAATATCTTCCGAAAAGCGTTCTATCATATTGTAACACTTTGATAGTGCTGTTCCTCCTTTAAAAACGGTGTCTTTACTCACGCCTGATGCGGGATTGAAAATCGTAAACAAGGCATACGTAACCCAATAATCTTTTTCTACAAATTCGGGTGGAATATTCATTTGCTGTGCGGTTACCCTTACTGCATCCTGAAACAATTTTATATTTTGATGCAACTTCATTCTATGTTCCAGTTTTTAATATTGGGTAAATCTTTCTCTTTCAAACCCAATTTTATTTTTGAAAGCGGGTTCAAGCTTTGTTTAAGTTTTTCTGTGTTCGATTCTATAGTTAGATTTTCTAACATTGCACCTAACAATGCCCTTACTCTTGGTGGATAGAGCAACGCATATTTAATCAGTTCGGCAATTTGTTTTTCATTTAAGGTTTTAATTTTTCCGCTTAAAACTTTTACGGCTTGGCTAACCGAGCAATCGGGTATTCCTTTGCTGTCTTTAATGGCATCTAAAAAACCTAAAAGTTCGTAATTGGCTTCTGTTACTTCTGTATAGCTTTTTACAGCATCTGCTTTTAAAGCTCCTCGGTTGATAGAAATACGTTTGCTTCTACTGGCAATTTTGATGCGAAATGCCATTTGAGTAGTTAAGCCCGTTCGATTGTATAATGAAAAACCCGTTTCGTAGGCAATGCGCTTGCCGTTTTCATACAAATACGGACGCAACTGCTCGTTGTAATCGGGTTTGAGTTCTCCAAAAACAGTTTGTTGGGGTTTATAGAATACGCCTTTCGATATTTTTTTAACAATGCCATTTGCTTGTAAGCGTTCCAATGCTTTGGCTGCCGTTTGATACTCTTCTTTGGCAATACCCAAATCGGCATAGCCAAAAGACTTACCTTCGGGTAGCTTTTTTATTCGAGTTCGTATTTGTGATGCCAAGGTCATAGCGCAAAGATAGTTATAATTTTAAAATGTCAAGTTTTTTGAGCAGAAAACTTGACATTCCTTCTTGCCCCAACAACTCAGTAAATGCTTTTTCTAATTTTTCTTCTGTAAACTTCATTATAATGGTTAATGATGAATGGTTAATTATTAATGTTGGCTTTCACAGATTTAATGATCCTGGTAATCAATTTTATGATTTCAACTACATCGGCATTGATACTTTCAAATTGTTCTTGGGTTAAATAATCTGTTTCTTTCAAAAGTTCCAACCAATAAATTGTTTCGTTTATTTCCTTTTGAGCAATACCCATTTTGTGTTTGAAATCGTTTTTGGTTTCAGCGTGTTCTGCCTCTCGAACCATTGCACCAACACTTGTTCCACTGCGTAAAAGCTGTTTTGAGAGAACAAATTCTTTTTTCTCAGCACACAAAAACTGATAAAGTTTCACAACCCTAATCGCAAATGCAAAACTCTTATTCTTGACTATATTTTCTCTCATTTCATAAATAATTAAGCATTAACCATTATTTTCCTGTTTCATTAACCATTAATAATTTACCATTAACCATTATTATTATTGCCCAAAGCAATTTATTTTGCACTACTTTAAAAAACTCAAGGGTCTTTTCGTCTTTGGCATCGTAGTCGATGCTAGTGGTGTAGATGTCTTTTATTTTTTGATAGAAGAACCGTTCCGAAATCCGTATTTCCCGAATGCGTTCCTGCAATTCGTTGAAATAATTCATGGAGTTGCCACTCTTGAAACGGTCATCATTTAGGGCAAAACCTTTGATGATGTAATCTTTTAATCGCTGTGTTGCCTAAATTCTGAACTGAGTGCCTTGTGGCGATTTTACACGGTAACCAACTGAAATGATAACATCTAGGTTGTAGTAATCAATCTCTCTTTCTACTTCTCGTGTTCCTTCTATCCGAACTTGTCGGGATTTCCGACTAGTTGAATTTTGTTCCAGTTCACCTTCTTCATACACATTGCCGATATGTTCGGTTATGGTGCTTCTGCCTTTACCAAAAAGGGTAGCCATTTGGTCTTGTGTAAGCCAAACCGTTTCTTCCTCTAAACGAACATCTATTTTGATGTTGCCATCGGTGTTTTTATAAATTAGTATTTCGCCTGTGTTCATTTATTATAAAATTTGTCTTCTGACCAATTTGCAGGATTGTTGATAATGTAATTTGAAATGGTTTGATGCGATTGTTCGTTGCGGATGATGTGTTCGTGATAATTTCGTTGCCAAACAACGCAACCGATATTTAATAAATTCAATTGTTTTGTTACCGATGATTTATATCCCCGAATAATTGCACCAATTGTATTGGATGGTCCCCGTAGGGGCGAATTGCATTCGCCCTTGTAATCATTGGGTGTTTCAATATTGGGTGTTTTTTTATTTTGGGTTTCGTTATTGGGTGTTTCGTTATTGTGGGTTTCGTTATTGGGTGTTTCGTTATTGGGTGTTTCGTTATTGGGCGAATGCAATTCGCCCCTACCACCAATGTCCATTATTTTGATGATGCCGTGTATATGGTTTGGCATTATTACAAATTCACCCAATTCAACATTGGTTCGTATTTCGTGTGTTTTAATCCATTCATTACGTGCAATCGTTCCATATTCATTTAATACCATTTCACCGTTTTGTATTTCACCAAACAAACACGCCCTGTCCTGACAACAAATCGTAATAAAATACAAACCCGCCTGTGCATAATCGTATCCTTTTAATCGGATTGACCTGCGATGATGAATGTTAGGGTTATATTTTGGGTTGTAGTTCATTTCTTTTTTAAAAACATTTATTCCATGGCGGCAATTTTCCATGTATATCAAAATACCGTTGCATTAAAATCCCTTCTACATATCCAGGCAAATCAATGTTGGTCTTATCCATGGTTACAAACCAATAAATATCTAATCCATCTATATTTTCCTCTGCGATTTTATTTTGAAAATACACTTGCCGCTTCATGCCATCTTGCTTGTTGTTTATTCTGCCTTGCAATAATTGCTCTTTAAATTTACCCGATTGTGAAATGGTGCCCGATTTACCAATGTAAACCAAATCTACTTTACCTTTTGCAAGGCGCAGGATGTAATAAACGCCAGGCAATTCCGGCACATCCACGCTTTGTTCTTTTAAACTGTTTCCTTTCTTAAAAAAGAAATGCCCTTGGGTTTTATATTTTTTTGTTTCGTCAAACATTTTTTAATTTTCTATGGTTGCAAGTTTGGAGAGAAGTAGATTTTGCATTTTTGATAAATAGAAATTTTCAGAATTTCTATTTCCAACTACTTCATTGATTTTATTAAAAGCATCAAATATCTTTTTCTTATTTGTTTTGTCTGGACAGAACAGTTTGAAATCAAATATATGTGCTAATGTTACACTTGCTTGATTGGCACTACCTTGAGCACCTGAAATTACATATTCAGAAAAGGGTTTGCTTTTTAGTCTATAGAAAATAAATAATTGATTAATTGTGTTTTTTGCTCTAAGCCTAACAGCATTTTGATTTAACAAACAATTATTTGATAACTCGGGAACCAAAATTACTTTACCCACAATTGAAGCTGGATTGTCTGGCCAAGAACCTACTGTAGATATAATAATATCATTAGTCTGAATTGAATATTGGCTTAGATCTTTTGCTTGTGATAAATCTAAAAAAAAGCAATTGTTCATATCAATTGATTTATCTGTAAAATCAGAAACCCTAACTATAGGAACTCCATTTTCTTTATAATCTTTGGATTTAAAAGCAAATCCTTTTTTGTAATCGATTAATTCTCCAAGATTCTCCACACTCCACCCCTTCGGAATCTCCCCCAACTCACTCTCCACCATTTCTCCACCATTACTTTTATACGGCTTTCCATTTTCATTAGGAAATTCAAAATCAACAAACCACTCCTTATAAATTGCCTGTGCTGTTTCTTCTAATTTTTTTATGAGTTGGTTGTTAAGTGCAATGCGGTTTACAATAGTGTTGTATTCTTTTACTATTTCTTTTTGTTTGTCGGGGTGTGGAATGGGTAATTGCATATCGCAAAAAGATTTCCAAGGTAGTCCACCTCTTACATCTGCGTCAGTATAAAACCAAGCATTTCGGTCAAACTCACTTCTTGAAAACCACATCATCAAATATTCTGGGTTAAGAGCTTCCGTGTCTTTTATTTCAAAAACATCATAAGCAGGTGAAACCATAAATTCTTCCTCCACTTTGGACATTGAAATTGGTAAACGGTAATCTCTCCCTACGTGCATTCTATTGCAAGCAAATTGATTTTTCCTTACGAGTTTATACACCGACAAATCTGTCCCTACAACATTGGCAACCGAAGGCATAAAGAATTTATTAATGTTAATTCCTGAAAGCTTCTCTGCTTTTTCTTCCGTATTACGCACTTTTAGTTCCTGTATGTAATCGCCAATGCGTTTATAATTTGATTTCATACCCTAATTCTTTAAAAACAGTTAGTAAATCATTTTTACTTTGCGTTTCTGATTTAAGTAAATCAACAAACTCACTTTGAAGGCTTGTCATCTTTTCATCAAAGTCAATGTTCTCGTCTCTGTTTACAAACTCAATGTATTTGCTTGGCACTAACGAAAAATCTTTTGCCTCTATTTCTTCCAACTTTGCAGAATAACAATATTCAGGAATATCTTTGTAAGTATTGTTTTCCTGTTGCCAGTTGTGGTAGGTTTTACCAATGTCTTTAATATGTTGTTCACTAAACTGTATATATTTCTTTTCAAAAGGTTCACCAATTTGTCTCAAATCCAGAAAGAGAATTTCTCTTTCACGGCTACGATAATGACGTTGTTCATCGCCAATGCTGCGACTGTGTGCTTTTTTATTTTTATTCAATATCCAAAGTGTAACACTAATGTTTGTAGTGTAAAACATATCTTGAGGTAATACACAAATGGCTTCTACCAAATTATTTTCAATCAGTTTTCTTCTTATTTTATATTCTTCACCACCGCCACTCAATGCACCATTTGCCAAAATAAAACCTGCCATTCCGTTTTCAGAAAGTTTGCTTGCCATATTCAATATCCAGGCATAGTTTGCATTGCTTTTTGGCGGCACATCATAACCCCTCCATCGTGGGTCGTTTTTCAATTCAGTTTCAGCTCTCCATTCTTTTTGGTTAAAAGGTGGATTAGCCATAATAAAATCGGCTTTCAAATCTTTGTGTTGGTCATCAGCAAAAGTGTCGGCTGCTTTTTCGCCAAGGTTTCCTGCTATGCCTCGTATGGCAAGGTTCATTTTTGCCAATTTGTAAGTTGTGCCGGTGTATTCTTGGCCGTAAATAGAAATCTCTTTTTTGTTTCCGTGGTGGCTTTCAATAAACTTGATGGACTGAACAAACATACCGCCACTGCCACAGGCAGGGTCGTATATTATTCCTTTGTAGGGTTCAATCATTTCGGTAATTAAGTTTACAATACTTTTAGGCGTATAAAATTCTCCTTTGCCTTTTCCTTCTGCCAAAGCAAATTTTGAAAGAAAGTATTCATACACTTTGCCTACAATGTCCTGCTGTTTATCTTTCAGCGTGTCGATGCTGTCAATCTCACTAATCAAAGCAGCCAATTTGGTAATGTCTAAACCCAAACGGGAAAAATAATTATCGGGCAAAGCACCTTTCAATGCTTTGTTGTCTTTCTCAATGGTATGCAGTGCGGTGTCAATGATTAAAGCAATATCGTTTTGTCTTGCCTTTTTTACAATGTAGCTCCACCGTGAAATTTCTTCAAGGAAAAATACATTGCTCATATTGTAGAAGTCGGCAAGCTCAATGTATTTTTCTTTGCCTTCGGCAATAAGTTTTGCTCTGTGTTCCTCAAACTTGTCGCTGGCAAACTTTAAGAAAACAAGTCCTAACACTACGTGTTTGTATTCGGCTGGCTCAACGCTTCCTCTTAATTTATTAGCTGCTTCCCAAAGTGTTACTTCAATTGCTTTTTCTTTTATTTCCTTTTTTGCCATTATTCAGTGTCAATATTATTATTAAAAATCGTCTGCAAGTTAAGTTTTATAACCCTGTAATTGTCAAAAGTTGCTCTCAAATTGGCCGCTGTCCACTGGTCGGGTGGTGGGTGGGCTTTGGGTGCGGTTGGACAAAATTAAATGTGGTGTTTTTGTGTCGGCAAGTGCGTAGGCAAAACACATCTTTTAATTTTGCGAAGGTTTGGCTGTCGAGGTGTCTTTTCTGTCTGTTCATTGTTGCACTGTCGGTCGTTTTAGGGTTGCTTGTAGTCGAGTCACCCAAGGGAGTTTCACCCTTAGGTTCTCACGGAACCGTACGTGAAAGTCTCCCTTCATACGGCTCTTCCTGTTAATCACAAATGTATTCACTACATCATGGATACACCAATGTAATTGGTTGTGATTTCGTCTCATAGTAATCGATCATCCCAAAATTCTTGGTTGTCTGAAAATTATAAAA
>Ga0209490_10003984_pt1 | contig 13732 bp, 12 predicted proteins | sample MAT06_FD_187209 | JGI IMG/M metagenome (GOLD analysis project Ga0209490, IMG submission 187209) | Freshwater microbial communities from Lake Fryxell liftoff mats and glacier meltwater in Antarctica - MAT-06 (SPAdes) (version 2) | ecosystem: Environmental > Aquatic > Freshwater > Ice > Liftoff...
CTTCCTGCCCTGGTGCGTGGGCGCCGTGATCATCAGCCGCGACGACGCCGCTGTCTCGGCCGAGTTGCAGGTCAGGCTGGCCGGCATGAACTTCTCGATGCGCACGCGCAACCCCAAGCGGCGGCCCACGTACATGGCCATCCACCTCGAGCGCGGGCCCTTCCGTCGTTTCGAGGGCGAGTGGCAGCTCACCGAACTGGCGCCCGACGCCTGCAAGGTGGCCTTCTTGCTCGACTACGAGTTCGACAGCCGCCTCATGACCCAGGCTGCCGGGCCCGTGTTCAGGCTCGTCGCAGACACCTTGATGGACGCGTTCATCCGCCACGCGCAAACGCTGCCCGTGGCCCCACTGCCCGTGTCGGCGCCCGCTGGCGCAGGGGTGGGCACCGCCATGAACGACCTCACCGTGCGCCCTGAACTCATCGACCTGCACCCCTTGCTGGCACGCATGGTCAAGCTCACCGGCGCTGACGTGATCAGTGCAGAAGCCTACGACGCCTGGACACACCAGCGCGGCAATGCCATGGTCGTCTTCACCAAGGAGCCCGACCGCTTCAACGTCCCGCTGGACCTGGCCGGCGTGGTGTGCGAGCTGCAGGCCACCGCGGGGGGCAGTCTTCGCGTCGGCCTCCTGCCGCCGGCGGCCTCCAGCGCCATGGCGACCCGCTACCACTTCACGCACTGGCCCGTCTTCGTGATGCTGCGCGACGGCCAGTACCTGGGCGCCGTGGAAGGCATCCGCGACTGGGACTACTACACCGCCGAGTTGTCGCGCCTGCTGGGGGCCGCGCCTGGCCGCTGACCCGCCGTGGGCGGGCTTGCGCTGGGTCAAGTCGGTCGCGCGCGTCGGGGGCGCATGTGCTGCAGTTCGACCCCGAACATGTCCTGGCCGAAAAGATCAAATCGCACAGTCACCACACCGCGCAGCATGGCAGCAGCGTGCGCACCGAGCATGAGTTCTTCGGCCATGTCTGTGACGCCTTGGCGGGCATTCCCGAGGTGCTGGCCGTCGGCCCCAAAACCGGCGTCGCCGACTTCGAGCGCTACGCCAGGAAGCACCGCCCGGAAGTCGCGGCCCACATCGTGGACTGCTCGGTGGTGGACCATCCTTCCGAAAACCAGCTCGTGGCACTGGCGCGCAAGTACTTCCTGAAGCACGACCGCATGGGTGGCGTCCCGACGCCGACCTGAGGCCACGCCGGGCCCGAGACGGGTGCGGTCCAAAGACGCGGCAGAGGAGGCGGCGAAGTTGCGCTGGAACAAGCTTCCACGCCGCCGCCAGCAGTACAAACAGCCCGCGCCTTCATCTGCCATGTTGAACTCCGGGCGCAGCACCCGGGCCTGCCTTACGCGGGCCTTCCTGTTCTGAGGGACTGTCCATGAACCCGTCGATCCACATCCGTTCGGCCCTGCCGATGCTTGTACTTGCCCTTGCCGCCAGTGCACCCGCGGCGCTCGCAGCCACGCCGGCCGAACTGCTGGCCGGCTACGTTGCGCAGGCCGGGACACCGGCCAACGCCGAACGCGGCGAAAAACTGTTCAACACCAATTTCGGCAAGGACCTGGGGCTGAGCTGTGCCTCTTGCCATGGCGCGGTTCCGACCAAGGCCAGCCGCCACGCCATATCGGAAAAGCGCGTGGAGCCCCTGGCGCCGGCCTTCAACGACAAGCGCTTCACCGACCGGCCCAAGGTGGAGGGCTGGTTCCGAATCAACTGCAAGGACGTGATGGGGCGCGACTGCACGGCCCAGGAAAAGGCCGACGTCCTGGGCTGGCTGATCACGCTCAAGCCCTGAGCGGCCCGCCCTGCCTAGAACGCGTGCCGCATGCCTGCGGTGACCCCTGTCTGGCCCGCACCGGCCTGGGGGTTGCTGCCGCCCGCGCCTGCGCTGACGGAAAGCGCCAGGCTGCCCTCGTTGGACACGGCACCTGCCGTCACGTAAAGCGCCGTGCGGCGCGACAGCGCGTAGGTGGCACGCGCTGCAACCAGCCAGGCCCTGTCGGCACTGCCAGCGTAGTCCAGGCGCAGAACTTCGCCGTCCAGCGTCAGCGCGGGCGCAACTGACCAGACGGCGCCGGCGTACCAGAGGTCGCTGCGCGGCGTGCTCAGGCTGGCGCCGTTGCGGCGCATGACCACGCCCAGACTGGCCTTCAGGCTGCCGACCTTCACGTAGCCGTTGGCCGACAGGCGGGTGTCGGTCAGGGCGCTGGACGACAGCCCGGCAAAGGCGCCCGGCCCGCCGCGAAGGGTGTCCTTGGCCCAGGCCACACCCCAGCGGGCCGCGTCATAGCGGGCCAGCACCGACCACTCGCGGCAGGCCTTGGCGTCGGCTGCCAGTTCGCCAGGGCAATTGGTGCCCGCCGGGTTGCCGGCGTTGACGGCGTCGCGGCCCAGGCTGTAGGTGGCCCCGAGCATCCAGCCGCCGAAGTTGCCCCGCCAGGCCAGCGCGTTGTCGACGCGCGCGTTCGGAATGTAGGGGTCGAGTGAACCGGTGCCGTAGATGGCCGGACCGAGCACGTCGGACACCAGGATCGACCAGTAGAGCATGGTGTACTGGCGGCCGAAACTCAACGTGCCCCACGGGCCAGACAGGCCGACGAAGGCCTGCCGCCCGAACGCCCGCCCGCCCTGGCTGAGGCCGCCGGTGTCGGGCGCGAAGCCCTGCTCGAGGGTGAAGACTGCGCGCAGGCCACCGCCCAGGTCTTCCGCGCCACGAAAGCCGATTCGCGAAGGCACGCTGCCCGTCAGGCTGGGCAGGCGCGTGAGGCCAGTACCCGCCGGACCGACGCGGGTGACGTGCTCCACCGCGGCATCGACGATGCCGAAGACGGTGATGGCTTGTGCCCTGGCGCCGGTGGTGACGAACGCAGAGAACGCCAGCAGCAGCAAGGTTCGGTTCATCATCAGCGCTTAGGGGGGAGATGTGGGCCGATGCCGGAACCCCATGACAGGCGCCAGCAGGATCACAGTCTGCACAGAGAGCCCGCACGGGGCAATACGCGTGTGCACCCCCACTGTCTGATGCAAGTCAAACATCAATGCAGTAGCCACGCCAATTCGCAGTCTGCGCCGCAGAATGGATTACGACTGGAAGAAGGTGTGTCAACGCGCGCCGCCCCGGATCGGTTGTACTGCCTTGTCATGTGCCCACCCGTTCAGGAGAAATTCCCATGAGATTGCCCGTCGCCCTCGCCGCCGCCCTCGCCATCACAGCCTGGGGCGGTCTTGCCCACGCCGCCACGGGCGAAGAAGTCATGACCGCGCAGAAGTGCAACAAGTGCCACGCGGCCAAAACGACGAAGAAAGGCCCGTCCTATGCCGATGTGGCAGCCAAGTACAAGGGCAACGCCAATGCCGCCGCAATGCTCTTCAAGGGCCTGAAGGCCGGGGGCAAGATGGGCGACGAAGACGATCACAAGAAGCTCGAGGTCTCTGACGACGAGATCCGCGCTGTCGTGGCTGCGGTGTTGGCATCCAAGTAACGGACTGCCTTGTTTGGGGTTTGGCCGGCCCCGCGGCACCCGCCCGCGCTTGTTGACGCAGCGCAAGTGGCCAGTTCGAGTGCGGCCGTATGGTCGCGCGAACGCCCGATACCAGATGGAGCTCGACGATGGCACCGACCCCGAAGCCCGGCCTCATTCGCCGCCTGTTCGGCTGGCTGTTCACCCCCTCGGCCAGGTGGTCGGTGTTCGCACTGCTGTTGGTGGGCTTGGTGGTCGGCGCGGTGGGTGTGGTTGGCACCCAGGTGGCGGTGGCCGTCACGGGCACGAATGAGTTCTGCGGCAACGCGTGCCACTCGCACACCAAGTTCGTCTACCCCGAATACAAGGTCTCGGTGCACGGCAGCAACCGCACCGGCGTGCAGGCGACCTGCAGCGACTGCCACATTCCCCACAGCTACCCGACCAAGCTTCTGTACAAGGCCAACGCGGGCATCCGTGACGGCATCGCCGAAATGCAGGGCGTGATATCGACGCAGGAAAAGTTCGAGGCCAGGCGCTGGGAAATGGCCAACCACGTGTGGGACGAGATGCGGGCCGACAACTCGGCCAACTGCCGTACCTGCCACACGCCTGAAGCCATGAACAGCACCAGGCAGTCAGAAGACGCCGTCAAGCAGCACAAGAAGTTTGCGTCGGGCAAGGCCACCTGCATCGATTGCCATACAGGCGTGGCGCACAAGGAAGCCGAAGAGCCCAAGGCCGCCAAGCCTGCAGCCGCCGTCGCACCTGCCGCACCCGCCGCCAAGGGTTGATCTGGCGCAAGACGTTCGCGTGCCCCGCGGCGCCCACTCGTCCTGTGCCAGAAGGCCGCTCGCGGGTCGGCCAGCCTCATCCGGCCCGGGCCTCCTGCATGAACCTGACCAGGAGCAAACACATGCTGACGAAAACCCGACAACGCGGCGTACTCACGCTGCTCGCCACCGCTTCGGTGGCTCTGCTCGCAGGCTGCGTGACCCGCGAGGAAACCACACCGCCCAACGTGCTGACGGCGGCGCGCGTGGCAACACCGCCCGTGCTGGACGGGAAGATCGATGACCCGGCCTGGGCGGCAGCCAAGGCCATCACCGTGCAGCTGACCGACGGTGTGAACTTCGTGAACGGCAAGGGTGAAACCACGGCCACGCTGAAGGCCGTTTACAGCGGCGACACCGTGTACTTCCTGGTGCGCTACGCCGACCCCACCGACTCGCGTCGCCGCGGGCCCTTCCAGAAGCAGGCCGACGGCAGCTGGAAGAAGCTGAAGGACCCGAAGGACGAAGGCGGTGACGACAACGTCTACTACGAAGACAAGTGGGCGATGATCTGGAACATCGGCAATTCGATCCCGAAGTTCGACGACAAGGGCTGCATGGCGGCCTGCCACGAAGGCGAGACCGGCAAGCCCTACGGCAACAAGTACCTGTCCAAGGAAGGCGAGTTGGGCGACATGTGGCACATGAAGGGCAGCCGGACGGCGCCCCTGGGTTTTGTCGACGACCAGTACCTCGACCACACGCGCTGGGACGCCAAGACGGCCCCCAACGCCGGTCGCAAGAGCGACCCGGGCGGCCCGGAGTACGCAGGTTTCGGCCTCGTCAACGGCAAGCCCGAATTCATGAACCGCGACGGCAAGGCCGCCAATGCGGGCGGCACTTTCTACATCATCGATGGCAACCAGGTGCCCTTCGACGACAGCCGCTTCAAGGCCGGCGACGAGGTGGCCTCGTACCGCATCATTCCGCTCAAGGGCGACAGGGCGGACATCAAGGTCAGCTACGGCTGGGCTGCGGGCATGCACTCCTCTGAAGTCAGCCGCAAGCTCGTCACCGGCAGCAAGTTCGATATGCAGTTCACCGACCTGAATGCCCGCTATGGCTTTGGCTTCGCTGCGTTCGACAACGCACAGGTTCGCCATGCGGTGCATCTGGGACCGCTGTACCTGAGCTTCGGCAAGTAACGCCAGGTTGCCGGCGGGTCGCCGCCGGCAGCGGTGCGTCGCGCCCCGGTGTGCTGGCAGCAACCGTCGTGGCGATCTCGGCGGCCGAGCCCACGGGCCCTCGCGACGCGACAGGGTGCAAACCTGACCCCGCCAGGCCAGCGTAGCTGAAAGCTGATCCAGATCAAATCGTTTCGGCAACTCACAAAGACACTCCCCCACTCGCGTCGGTCCGCTGTCCGCCAGGGGCGGGCCAGACCGGGCCAAAAGGGGGATTGCGATGGTCAAGACCGAGAACCGCCGCTGGGTCGCCTTGCTGGCAACCGGCTTCATTGCAGCCCTCCTGTCCGCCTGCGGCGGCGGTGACAGCGGTTCGGCCGGCCCGGCGGGCGCCGCAGGCGCACCCGGCGCTGCCGGCCCGGCAGGGCCACCCGGGGGCCCCGGCCCTGCAGCCACCGCCGTCGTCAACGTGGCCGCGCTCAGCGCGCAGGCCTGGGAAGGCGCGCAGTGGCGGTCGGCCGTCACCAAGGTCACCGTGACCGGCGCGCCGGTCGTCGAATTCACCGTGGCAGACGCGCTGGGCAACCCCGTCATCGGCCTCGAGAAATTGACATCCCGCAGCGCCACCGCAACGGTCGCGCAGTACCCGAACGTGTCCTTCGCATTGGCCAAGCTGGTGCCACGCACCGACGCCCGACCCAGTTCCTGGGTCAGCTACATCGTCACCACGGTGCCCACCACCACGGCAGTGTCTGCACCCACGCGGCCCAGCACCGACAACACTGGCAGTCTGGTGGCCGTGGCCGACAAGCCCGGCAGCTACCGCTACACCTTCTTTCGCGACGTGACCGCCATCAAGACCCAGGTCGACGGCATGACGGTGTCAGGTGCCAACGACAAGGCCCAGCTCGGCGACCTGAGCTGGGCACCCAACCTGAACCACCGCCTGACGATTCAGATCAGTGGTGCCGCCCCAGGGACCGGCAGCAACACCGCCAACGCCGTGCAAGCCACGCCGGCGGTCAACATGGCCAACCCGATCAATGTCACCTATGACTTCATTCCCGCCACCGGCCGCGAACTGACCGCCACCGAATTGACGCGCGAAGACGTCAACATCGACAGCTGCAACACCTGCCACGGCAAGCTGGCCTTCCACGGTGGCAGCGCCCGGGTCGAGGTGCGCTATTGCGTGGTGTGCCACACCGAACAGCGCGGTTACGGCTTCGCCAATGTGGCATCCACCGCTGGCAAGTTCCCTGCGTTGACCGAGACCAAGAGCATCAACGCCGCCACCGGGATCACGAGCTACCGCTACAGCCCGGAAACGCGCATTGCCGACGGCGAAGTGCTCGGCAACTTCACCACGATGATCCACAAGATCCACCAGGGCCACACCCTGGCCAAGGACAACTACCACTACGCCGGCCTGGCGATGAACAACAAGGGCTTCTCGAAGCTGGGTGACGGCCAGCGCATGTGCACCACCTGCCACGACAGCAAGATCGCCAGCACGGCCGACAACCACCGCAACCTGCCCAGCCGCGTGTCTTGCGGCGCCTGCCACGACGGCATCAACTGGGCCACCGGGGGCGGGTCCACGCTGGCCGACAAGGCAGCCGCCACCGCCGTGGGAGCAGTGGTCGCCACCTCCGGCCACCGCGGTGGCCCGGCCGCTGACGATGCCACTTGCGCGGCTTGCCACACGCCGACCTTCATCAAGATTTCGCACCGGATGGAGAACATCACCAAGAACAACCCGGAGATCACTGCCGGCCTGGCCAGCTTCACTTATGACATCCGGTCGGCCACGGTCAACGCGGCCAACGATGTGGTGATCGAGTTCGGCATCCGCCAACGCATGGCGCCCTCCACCACCGACACCCTGGTCACCTTGGCTGCGCCCGCCGCCAGCGTATCCAGCCCGCTGGCGGGCTTCACCGGCGGGCCTAGTTTCCTGCTGCCCTACGCCATGAGCCAGGACGGCATCACCACCCCGGTGGACTACAACAACCTCGGGCGGCCTTCAGCGCAGCCGCGCAGTGTCTCGCTGGCCTCGCTGCTGAGCACCAACAACGCGGCCAATGGCAGCGTGACAGCGTCGGCCGCCACACCCGGCTATTACGTCGCCACCATCCGGGGCAGCGGTCAGTGGTCGTACCCGGTGGGGGCGCGGTTGCGCGCGGTGTCCTTGCAGGGCTACTTCAATCAGATCAGCGACCCCGCCACGCCCGCTGCACCGAATGGCCGTCATGCCATCTCGGTCATCAAGGCCGTCACCGGTGATGTGGTGCGCCGCACCGTCGTGGACTCCAACAAGTGCGCCAATTGCCACGAATGGTTCGAGGCGCATGGTGGCAACCGGGTCTTCGAACCACAGGTCTGTGCGGCCTGCCATGTGCCTGGTCTGCCGACCAGCGGGCGCGGCATCAGCGATGCCATCCTGAGCAACTTCAACTTCAGCGCCGCGCAGACGAAAGTCCTTGCGGACTGGGGCTTCAACAAGTCGCTGCCCAACGCCGCCCTGAAGTTCCCGGTCACCAGCAACAACCTGAAGGACATGATCCACGGCATCCACGCCGGCCGCGAACGGGTGACACCCTTCCAGGACGCACGTGACTCCACCAGCCGCGGCAGCATCGACCTGCTCGACTTCCGCCGCATGGACTTCCCCGGCAAGCTGAACAACTGCGAGACCTGCCACGTCACGGCCGTCACCACCGAGCAGAAGACCTACAACTTCGTCCCCGGCGGCACGCTGCCTTCGGTCTACGAGGCCATAGACGCCAACTACGCCGCCGGCATCGCGGCCGGTACGGCCACACCAGCCATGGCCAAGACGGCGCTGAGCTCGGCCAGCTTGACCGACATCGTGACGACGCCTTTCGCGGCTGCTTGCGTGAGTTGCCACGACCGCCCGGCCGCCAAGGCGCACATCACGCTCAACGGCGGTGTCGTCAATGCGACACGCGCGGCGGCGCGGCCGACGGGTGTCGAGGACGTGGAGTCCTGCGCGGTGTGCCATGGCCCGGGCCGCGATTTCGATGCGGCGAAGATCCACAGGTAGATCGAAATCACCGGCAGGCTCATGACTGCATCAATGCGGGTAGCGGTTGCGGTTGCGGTTGCGGTTCTGCTGGCCCCGATGGCGTCGGTGCCTGCGGCCGCTTACGGCAAGGCGGGCGCGGCCGCCGCGTCGCCTGTCACGGCCAGCCCGCCAAAGAGCCTGCCGCGGCCGGCGGTGGCGAGGCTGGTCGACCTCAACAGCGCGAGTCGGGACGATCTGCAGACCTTGCCCGGCATCGACGCTGCCGCAGCGCAGCGCATCGTGGCCGCGCGCCCCTACCCCAGCAAGGCCAAGCTGGTGGCTGAACAAGTCATCAGCTTCGAAGTCTTCCTGAGCCTGAAGGACCGCGTGGTTGCCCTCCAGCAGCCTGCGCTGCGGGCCCGGCAAAGCCCGCACGGCAGCAGGCGGCCATGACGGCGGACCGCTGAAAAACGCACATGAACAGGCCCGAAGCCATGATGAACAGCCGAATGCTCCTGTGGATGCTGGCGTTGCTGTTCGGCCTGCTGGCGCCGACGGCATCCCAGGCGCAGGCAGGCTCATCCCCGTCGCCGCTGCCCCGCGCCGACCAGTACAGCGCCAAGGGCGCAGACACCTGCCTGGGTTGCCACGACGACGAGAGCAAGACGTATTCGGCATCGGCCCTGTTCAAGACCAAGCACGCCCACCGGGGTGACAAGCGTTCGCCCTTCGGCGCCGGCGGCCTGCAATGCGAGTCCTGCCACGGCCCCGGGGCATTGCACGCCCGCACCAAGAAGGCCGAGCACATCAACACCTTCAAGGCCGATGCGGCGCTGCCGCTGGCGCAACGCAACCAGGTCTGCCTGGGCTGCCACCAAGGCAGCACGCGAAACGCCTGGCATGCCGGCGCGCATGAACGAGCAGAGCTGGCCTGCAGTGACTGCCACAGGGTGCACCAGCAGCACGGCGACCCGGTCTTGAGCAAGGCCAGCCAAACCCAGACCTGCCTGAGCTGTCACATGGGCCAGCGCGCCGATTTCCACAAGCCTTCCACCCACCCCGTGTTGCAGGGCAGGATGGCCTGCAGCGACTGCCACAACGCCCACGGCTCTTCGGCGCCGGCCATGCTGGTCAAGGCGACGCTGAACCAGACCTGCACCGGTTGCCACGCCGACAAGCGCGGGCCGCTGCTGTGGGAACACGCCCCCGTGGCAGAGAACTGCGCGTCGTGCCACACGCCGCACGGTTCCGTGCGCGCAGCGATGCTGACCAAGACACCGCCCTTGCTGTGCCAGCAGTGCCACAGCCCGGCCAGCCACCCCTCGGTGGCACGCACCTCGGCGGGGCTGCCAGGGGGCAGCGCGGGCGGCGCCGCCTTCCTGGTGGCCGGCAGCTGCAGCAATTGCCATACGCAGGTTCACGGCTCCAACCACCCTTCAGGCGCCAAGCTGCTGCGCTGACCCGACCGCGGCACCACAAAGTCTTCAGACCCCTGGCTCAGCCAACAAAGCGACGGATGCCCCCATGACGATCTACAGCCCGCTGTTCCTCCTGGGTGCGCTGGGCGTGCTGTCCGCCACCAGCGCGTGGGCCGTCGACACCAGTGCCTGGAAGTGCGAGTCCTGCCCCTATCCCAAGGGCGTCGGCGGCACGGTCGAGGTCGGCATCGGCAACGTCTCCGACCGCTCGGCCAAGTTCGGTGACTACACCGGGCTGCAGCGCAAGGGCGCCTACGCTGTGCTGGGCGCGTCAGCCACGCTGCGCGATCCCGACGGCACCTACGCCGACCTCAACGCCAGTGACCTGGGCCTGGATTCGCGCAGCTTTTCGGTCCGCGGCGGGCGCGAGGGCCTGATCGCGTTGGACGTGCGCTACGACGAGATTCCGCGCTACTTTGGCGATGGCGCGCAGACGCCCTTCCTGGGCGCAGGCGGGGCCACCCTGACGCTGCCGGCGGGCTTTGCCTCACCCGGCACGAACACCATGCCGCTGGCTGCGAACCTGCGGCCCATCGACCTGGGCTACACCGCCCGGCGGCTCGACTTGTCCGGCAGCTGGCTCGGTACCGATTCGCTGAACCTGCGCATGGGTTTCCGGCGCGACGTGCGCGACGGCACCCGGCCGCAGTACGCGTCCTTCCTGTCCACGGCAGCGCAACTTCCGGCGCCCGTCGACCACGTCACCGACGTGCTGGAGTTGGCCGCCGCCTACAGCGCCGCGAAGTGGCAGGCCTCGCTGGCGTACCAGTGGTCGCAATTCCGCAACGGCACACCGGCACTGACCTGGGACAACCCTTTCACCGCGGTCGTCCCCGGTGCCACACGCGGGCAACTGGCGCTGGCGCCGGACAACGAACTACAGCAGATCATCGGCTCCGCGGCCTACCAGCTGGCGCCGAGCATCCGCGCCAGCGCCGACTTCGCCATCGGCCGCCTGACACAGAACCAAGGCTTCCTGGCGCCGACCCTGACCGCAAGCCTCGCACCGGCCCCCCTGCCCTCGGCTTCGCTGGACGGCAAGGTCGACACCTTCAACGGCAGCGTGAGGATCACCGCCGCACCGCTGACAGGCCTGCGGCTGAACGCCAGTTATGCCCGCGACGTGCACGACAACCGCACGGCGCGCCAGACCACCCCTTACGTTGAAACCGACATCTTTGCCGGTCTGCCCGCGCGCACCAACACACCCTTCAGCCACTGGACGGACCGTGTGAAGCTGCAGGCCGACTACCGCGGACCGGCCACCTTGCGGCTGGCCGGCGGGGCCGAGTACGAGCAGCGCGAACGCAATTACACCGAGGTCGTGACGACACGCGAAACCACGGTGTGGGGACGTGTGTCGCTGCAACCGGTCGACATGCTGGGCCTGTCGCTCAAGCTCGCCCATGCCGACCGCGACCACTCCACCTACGGTACGGCGGTGTGGTTCGGCGCGGCAGAGAACCCCTTGCTGCGCAAGTACAACCTGGCCGCGCGGCTGCGCGACAGTGCCGGCCTGCGTATCGACCTGACCCTGAGCGACACACTCAGCGTGGGCCTGTCGGCCGATTACGCCAACGACGATTACCACCGTTCGGTGATCGGCCTGACCGAAGCCCGCAGCGGCAGCGTGGCCGTCGACGTGGCCTGGGCCGCCTCAGAGAAGACCCGCTTGCATGCCTTCGCACAGGGCGAGAGCATCCGTTCCCTGCAGAGCGGCAGCCAGAACGTGGGTTTGCCTGACTGGACCGGCCGCAGCAAGGACCGGTTCGAGGTCCTGGGCTTCGGCGTCAAGCACGCGGCCATTCCCGACAAACTGGACATCGGCGCCGATCTGTCCTCGTCCCGCTCGCGCAGCGACATCGATGTGCAGACGGTGATGATGGAGCCGGCATTCCCCCGTGCCAGCACCTCGCTGGACCGCGTCAAGCTCTACGCCACCTACAAGGTCGACGACAAGATCAGTCTCACCGGCAGCTTCTGGCATGAAAGCTACAAGGCCGTCGACTGGCGCACCGACGGCCTGATGCCGGCCGCGCTGATCAACCTGCTGACGCTGGGCACCCAGACACCGCGCTACCGGGTCGGCGCAGTCAGTGTTTCGCTGCGATACACGTTCTGAGACACGCGTCAGGCGTTCGGGAAACGAACGCCGCCTGACATGCTGATGGCGCGGAAGACGAATCAGGCACTGGAATGTCTGATCCTTGCGACGGCATGACCATGGTGTCGATCAACGCGGGCGAGTGGTTGATCGCCCGCGGCGAGATCCACGTCCGCGGCGGGCTGCGTAAGATCACCAGCTACCTGCTCGGCGCCGACGGCCCCTACCTGGCACCGGGGCAGAAGGCCTGGATCACACAGTTGCGCGGGCGCCCGCTGTGTCTGTACCGGGTGACGGACGTCAGACCTGGCGAAGGGCTGACGTTGATCGATGAGTTGGACGCCCAGACCGAGCCGCAGATCGCGTGAAGTGTAGTAATGTTGGTTCTTCCGCACTTTGTGTGACGCTTCGACCTCTGGCCATGGCTGATTTAGTGGCCACGAGTTTGAACTGCAGTGCCTCAGCCCTCATGTGAGCACTTTGTTCAACAGTTGAGGTTGCGATGACCGTCATACCAGGCCTGTCCCTGCCGCTGAAGGCAGTTGGCAAGCGCGTAGAGGGCTGGGACGAAAGCGGCGATTGCCTACAGGTCGAGGTGAGCGGCGCTGTTCGCCGTGCGGCGTGTCCCAGTTGCTTGCATCGAAGCTCCCAGGTGCATGGCCGCTACCAACGCCTGCTCGCAGATCTACCGAGTTTCGGGCAGCGCGTCACGCTGTCGATCGATGTTCGCCGATTCAAGTGCGTCAACCCGAACTGTGCTCGGCGAACCTTCTCCGAGAAACTCGACTCTTTGGTCGCACCGAGCCAACGCCGCACGCAACGACTGAGCAAGTCTGTGCGCTCACTCGGGTACGCCCTGGGCGGCGCGGCGGCCGCCCGCCTTGCTTCGAGGCTTGGCGTGAGCACCAGCGGCGACACCGTGCTGCGCGAACTGCGCCGCGCCGGGTGTGCCGAGCCGGCGACCTCACCGGTCGTCGTTGGAATCGATGACTGGGCAATCAAGCGTGGTCACCGCTACGGGACCGTGATCGTCGACCTGCAATCGCGCCGTCCGATCGAAGTCCTTGAAGGCCGAGACGTGACGGTCGTTGCCGCTTGGCTTAGACAATACCCAACCGTCGAGATCGTGGCCCGCGACCGCGCTGGCGCGTATTCGGAAGCAGCCCGCACAGCCAGTCCACGCGCTCAGCAGGTTGCCGACCGCTGGCACCTCCTGACCAACATGCGGGAAGCTGTGGAGCGGCTGTTGGTACGGCGATCAGCGAGTTTGCGCGAAGCGGCAAGGACGTTGAGCCAAGCGCTGCGAATCGAATCTCAACCGATCACCGGCGACCACTCGACTTCGGGGCTGCGTCTCAGTGTGTGGCAGCGCCTGGGCGTCCACCGTCGTGCAGCTCGGCTCGCCCGCTACGAAGAGATCGTGCGCCGCCGGCATCTCGGCGAATCGTACAAAGCGATCGGGCGTTCCATGAACCTTGATTAAAGAACGGTCAACAAGTTCGTTCGAGCGGGCTCGTTTCCTGAGCGAGCTCCGCGCCCGAGCGGGCCGACTCTGCTCGACGCTCATCGTCAATACGTGGCTTCGCGCGCCGCCGAGGGCTGCGTCAGCGCCGTTCAGGTTTGGCATGAGCTGCAAGCTCAAGTTTTCGCCGGCAGCCTCGGCACGGTTCGCAGCGCGATGGCTCGGGCTCACGCCGCCGCCT
>Ga0209490_10003990_pt1 | contig 13717 bp, 16 predicted proteins | sample MAT06_FD_187209 | JGI IMG/M metagenome (GOLD analysis project Ga0209490, IMG submission 187209) | Freshwater microbial communities from Lake Fryxell liftoff mats and glacier meltwater in Antarctica - MAT-06 (SPAdes) (version 2) | ecosystem: Environmental > Aquatic > Freshwater > Ice > Liftoff...
TGGTAAGTTTGACCGCGACTTGCGATCGCCCAGTCAAGTTTGGGGTTAAGTTCAATGGCGCGGTCAAAATCTTGTAGAGCTTCCGTGTAACGCTCCATTAAGTGGTAAGTTCTACCGCGCCAACCTAGAGCAATTGGTTGCCTTTTAACCTCAATCTTAGAATTCTGTAAGACTGCGGTAAACATTTCTAATGTAACTTGGTAAAAATTCTCGTCATAAGCTTTTAACCCATTCGCTAATTGCTCACCCCAACCCTTAACTTCAGCAGAATCCACATCTTTAGCAGCCTGAAGCATCGTTTCTGCATATTGTTGGGCAAAAGTGCGTTTATTTTTGAGTGCAGCGAGAAATTCATTGAGAGCTACAGATAAGTTCCTTTGCGGTGACTGACATAAGTTGTGATACAACACATTTAAAGTGTAACTTTGCCAGCTAGGATCGCGCTGTTTTTCTTCTTCTGACAATTGCAGATCATTCCGCAGGGTGTCGTAGTAATTTGCAAACTTACCATGTATGTCAGCCCAACCTTGCGGCGATGAAAGGCGCTTGTGGCGTAACATTTGCGTTTTAACGACATCATGATAAGCCCAGCCATCGGTACGTTTGTTGACAAAAGATGTTTCTTTCAGCCAAGTAAATAGCTCATCTGCTTCTTCTTCTGTTCTCAACTTGGCTATAACATCCCGGTTCAAGCACCGAGGAATGGCAGCATCAAGCGCTACTTGTTGCCGTTTGGGGTCATCAATCCATTTTAAAAAGCGTTCTACAGCACTGCTGCTAGGTTCAATTACTTGGTTGGGGTCATTGGGATGAGCATCTGCTAGCATTCCTACTAGCAGGGGTAAGTTTCCAGAAAGGCGCAAAATCACTTCAATAATGCGATTGTCTGTAATGCCTTTGCGTGTTAGATATTGTTGGGCTTCTTCTTCTGTAAAGGGTTCCAGAGGAAAACGAACTATTAACCCCTCGTAAGATGCCCAATGATTTTTATCTAATTCTTGCCGACCGGCGATCGTTATCAATATATTGAGAGATACTTTACCGTAGCGACCCTCTAGAATTTCTCGTAACCAGTTATCTAGGAATTCTCCGGTGCGCTCATAAGTATCAAAAAACAGGACAACAGCAGTTTCCTCAGCAATTTTAAAAATATCTTGCAAAAATAGCGGGGTCAGCACTTCTTCAGGTTCTTGAACTAAGCGCACCTCATCTTTATTTGTTATTTTCTTTGCAACATAAGATGCCCATTCTCCGGCTTGGGTAGCCAAAGCATCTTCATCTACAAACTCAAATACAGCACCGCCAACAGGAACTTGACGCGCCAGACGCACACCAGTTTTTATCATAGTTTTCCCCACAAAAGCCGAAAAACCTTGAGGAGCATCTGGATCGGTTTCTAACTCTTGGCGCTTTTGGCGGTAAACTTTATAGCGATCGCTAAACTGCGTTAGTTTATGACCTTGCCTTTCTAAATCCTCAGCTAAACGACCCATAACTTCTGGTATAGTTTTTTCAGCTTCATCAACGTAAGCAGAGATGATTTTTGCTTCGTCAGCAATCTTACGAAACTGCCGCAACAGGGTACTTTTACCAACCCCGCCTTGACCCCAAACGTTATACAGAAAAAAATGGCGATCGTCTTCTGGGTGGAAACTTAGATTTTGGCGAAATTGATTTACTTGGTCTTCACGACCCACAAAACCTGATTGTTGACGCTGCTTAAGAATATCTTGTAGACTTTTGGGCTTGTTTTGCGGGTTCATTACAAGATTTAATTTTAAAATGCTAATGCTTACAGAATAACTACTAAATATACAAGGTGTATTTCGTAATTTACTAAACTTTTTCTAGGTAATTTTTATGCGTTGACCTTCTGAGGCTCAATGTTGACCTTCTGAGGCTCGATGTTGACCTTCTGAGGCTCGATGTTGACCTTCTGAGGCTCAATGTTGACCTTCTGAGGCTCGACGTTGACCTTCTGAGGCTCAATGTTGACCTTTTGAGGCTCGACGTTGACCTTCTGAGGCTCGACGTTGACCTTCTGAGGCTCGACGTTGACCTTCTGAGGCTCAAAAATGCTTTGGCGACTTAGCGCTTCTCAATAGAGTTTAATATAGACCTAACCCCCAGCCCCTTCCCTACAAGGGAAGGGGAGTAAGATTCAAAGCCTCTCTCCTTGTAGGAGAGAGGTTTGGAGAGAGGTCAAAGATACAAAACGCGAAAAGGGCATAACATTGTTATGCCCCTACAAATTATGTGTATTTTACCTAATTGACAACTGGTATAGTTGCCTACTTTAGACTTCAGCTAACTAGGACTTCGGGTTGCTTTTTCTTAGAACGGTGGTTAAACCTACGTCCCATTTCATCAATGACTGCATCTAAACCTATGACATCACCGCTAGCTTTGGCATAGCTATAAATTGCTAATGCTGCTGCATACGCTTCACTAGCAGCGGCTATACAAGTATCATCCACCAGTTCTTGCAGTTGCGTTAGAGACAACAGCACCGGATATAAGTCCTCAAATATCCCTAAATCTCGGCGCATCTCTTCCAAATCAAAAGAACGAGGTAAAAAATTAGGGTTCTGTGTCGCCACTTCTAAGGCTTTGCTGACAAAAGCTCGACTTTTATCTCCCATTTTTAGCATCGTTCGCCGATCTTCAGGGGTCAAATCAATCAAAAATGGTAACTTTTCTCTAATTGTAGCGATCGCTTGCATGACTGCTTCTTTGTCGGCTGGGGCTAAGTTGGCACTGATACGATTTTCCGCCATTTTTGATACTTGTTTAAGGTCTACAATTTCAGTATTCCCAAAATTGTAGAGGCGATCGCTATTGTTAATAGATAATTAAGAAAGTTTTATCTGCACCTTATAGCAAGCCGAAGAACGTCTTTGCATTCCCACTCATTCCTAAACCTGACGAGCCTTGAAGTGATGAAAGTGTTTAGTATAAACTAATGAAACTGAATGCAGAAATTAATGCGTAAACAAATCATCGAATATACATCTCCACTAGATGCACTAATTGCCCTTACCAAACAGTTAAATACCTATGAAATAAAGTACCAAATGAATTCAGAAGAGTTTTTTGCCAAATATAACCAAGGTGAAACTTCTGATGATGAAGTGTTTGTTGAGTGGGCAGCAAATTACCAACATTATCTAGCTCTACACCAAGATGTAAAGAGCAAACTTAGAGATGTCGCGTAAAGTTATCCAAGCCTATTTAGATGAAATTGAGCAACTTTTACTCAACTGCTCTAACACATACGTTGAGGAATATGGTGCAGTAATTTTAACGACAGAGCGAGCTAATCTCCGCATTAGGACACGTTTCGCTCTCAAATATTTACTAGCAGTCAGTGAAGCCTTTGTTATTGTAGATAATCAGATTACATATATTGATTACCGCTATCACTTTCAAGATGAGCAAAATATTCTGATTTTTCGTTATGACAGTACACCACACTTTCCCAATTTGCCTAGCTTTCCGCACCATAAACATCTTTTCGACAACGTAATTGCTTGCGAAAAGCCACATATAGCCGATGTGCTACAAGAAGTAGAGACTTTTATCTGCACTTGACAGCAAACCAAAGAACGTTTTTATATTTTGTTATCCCAGTTAACAAAATTTATGGCTTTACTCTTCATCCGACTCTGCAAGTAAAGATTCTAAATCTTGACGACCGCTAACAACGCGCAAAATTTTAACCCCATCATCAATTACTCGGTACAAAATTATATATCCATCTAGTGGAAACCCACGCAATGAAGCTTTAATATAAGCATAGCTGCGTCCCATATTCGGAAACACCGCTAAATTTTGGCATTTATTGTTAAACTCTCTAAATAGTTTTTCTCCTGCTTCCAGGTTGCGGATTAAAAAGTAATCAGAAATTTCATTTAAGTCACGACTAGCAGATAGTGAAATGACATAGCGGCTCATTCCTAAGCCTCACGCACCTTTTGGAACTTTTCTAGTATCTCTATCACTACACTTTCACCATCCAGAACTTCACCTCGTTCAATTTCGGCAATTGCGACATCAACTTTTTGCCGGGTTTCTTCCACCCATTGGACATACTCAGAATTTAATTTTTCTAGCAGTTGAAATGCTACATCAATGACTTCATCTGCATTGGTAAATTTCCCACTAGCAATTTGAGCTTGAATAAATTGCTCATGTTCAGGTTTGAGTTTAACGTTCATGATTTATCCGTATCCTTTGAAATCAGCTTTACCCAAATAGTACTAAGGAATCTCGATTAAAATAACCCATGTTGGGACTAACCATTAATTACAGCGATCGCATCAATTTCTACCAACACATCTTTAGGTAAGCGCGATACTTCAACACAAGCCCGCGCTGGGGCTGTATCTTCTGGGAAATATTTAGCATAAACGGCATTCACCGCCGCAAAATCATTCATATCAGCTAAGAATACTGTGGTTTTTACCACATCATTGAAAGTCGCACCGGCTGCTGTGAGAATGGCTTCCAGATTAGCTAATACCTGCTCAGTTTGCTTTTTGACATCATCAGTGTAGACGACATCACCAAGGCGGGGATCGATGGCAATTTGTCCAGCTACGAATAGAAATTGACCAGAAGCTGCGATCGCTTGATTATAAGGTCCCACTGGAGCCGGTGCATTATCAGTACGAATTACTTTTTTATTCATCTTTACAACTCCTAACTTTTAACTCCTAACTCCAAACTCCAAACTCCTAACTTCTCAGTCATGTACAGACGCGATTAATCGCGTCTCTACTCCTAACTCCTAACTTTTAACTCCTAACTTTTAACTCCAAACTGCGATCGCCTAGCGTGTTGATCAAACAATTGCTCTCTCTCATAATTCAGATTAAATACTACATAGAATCGAGCCGATGACGTAATTGGCTACTAAAAGTATCAATGACGGTGACAACCACCAAAAGCACCAGCATCATGGTTGTTGCTTTGGTATACTCAAACCCGTCAATGTAACTTTTCAACTGAAAGCCGATACCACCTGCACCAACTACACCCAAGACAGAAGCAGCACGGATATTGTACTCAAACATCCAAAAAGTGTAACCCAATCCCAGAGGTAGCACTTGAGGGAGAATGCCGTATTGAGCAATCTGTAGCTTCGAGGCTCCGATAACTTGCAAGGATTCAAGAGAATGTGGATCAACCGCTTCAATTGCCTGTTGATAAAATTTAGCAAGGTAGCCGATGGTGTAGATTCCCAAAGCTAAAGTTCCTGCTGATGCGCCTAATCCAGTAGCAGCAACAAAAATTAGCCCCAGAATAATTGAGGGGACAGAACGTACAGTATTTTGTAGTAAATTAGCTAGCGATCGCAACCACCCAGGCGCAACATTGCTGGCGCTAGCTATAGCAATCGGTACAGAAAGAATTGCTCCAATGGTGGTTCCCCACAAAGACATCTGTACAGTTTCAATTAGTGCCTTAACTGCAATATCTAAAACTTTCCAATCGGGAGGAAATAACCGGGTAATAAAATCGGTGATATAGGGCCAGCTAGAACGCAGCAGTTCAAAATCGAGTTTGAGTCCTCGCAAAGCCCAACCATAAACGACAACGACAATTAATAAGATGAGTAGAGAACTCAGCCAAGGGTAGAAGCGTAAGCGTTTTAACTTAAAAAAGGAACTCATAATTAAATCAAATCCCACTCAACCGGAGACTCTAGCAAATTGAGCTTGTAAGTTGTCACAATGTCCTTGGTAAACGATGCGTCCAGCATCTAAAACGATCGCTCGTTGAGCATATTTTTCTGCAATTCCCAAATCGTGCAAAACTGCCACAATAGTCATACCTTGCTGAGTGTGTAACTCAGATAAAGTTTGCATGACTTGTTGGGATGCAATAACATCTAATCCAGTGATAGGTTCATCGACTAAAAGAATTTGCGGTAATTGAATTAAAGTCCGAGCGATCGCTACTCTTTGTTGCTGTCCGCCACTAAGTTGACTGGTTTTTTGAAAAGCTAACTCTCCGAGTCCTAATTGATTTAGTAACTCTAGCGCTAAAATGCGATCGCGTTTGGAAAATCCCAACAGTGTTTGCCAAGTTGTCCTTTTACCAAGGCATCCGCACAAGACATTTTCTAGTGCTGATAACTGCCGAATCAATCCGCCACCTTGAAATAACATCCCAACATCGCGCCGAATCTTTGGCAGTGTTCGGGAATTCATCTCAACATTATTGATGATAATTTCTCCTTTTACTGATGGCACTAGCCCAACTAGCGATCGCAGTAAGGTAGACTTACCGACACCGTTTAGTCCCAGCAAAACAACAAATTCACCCCGTTTAATCAGGCAATTAATTCCGTTGAGAATAGGACGATTGAGAGATGGAGCATAAGCTGTCTCTAGGTTATGACACTCAATCACATAATCATTCATAGCAATTTATTTATTAGTTAACAGTTATTCAGGATATTCACCGAATAACTGTTAACTGAATTATGGTTCAATGCCAGCAATTTGCAGAGCGTCACGCATAGTTGCTAGGTGACGATCATGGTTAATTTGTACTAATTCTGTGGAATTATACAAGTCGCTTAACAATTTATTATTTTGCGACTGATTTAATTTCAACAAGGCGTTGATGATTTTCTTCCGTATTGGAGTTGGAACATCATCATCAATGGCAATACCGTGGGCAGGTACACCCTTAATTTGGTGTAGAACCCGCAACTGACTCTTCTCTTCGGCGGTGATATAAGGTGGATTGAGAGCATATTCTGACACAACAGCCACATCAGCTTGACCGCGCACAACTGCTTGTAAGGCTTTGCTGTAATTGCCGCCATAAGAAACTTGACCAAAGAAATCATCTAAGCGATCGCGGTTGGGTACAAATTTTTGTTTGACCAACTCAGCGACAGGGATAATAAACCCAGAGCCAGAAGTAGGGGAAGTAAAAGCAATTTTCTTGCCCCGTAGTTGTTCTAAAGTGGCTTTAGCTGAATTTTGAGTTTTTAGAGGACTATTGTTGGGGACAATAAATGTTGAGCTATAGGTGTATCTTCCAGAATAAGTGGAACGAACTTCGGCTAGATACAAGCTGGCATTTGCTAATTGTTTTGCTTTCAAAGCCGGACGGCTACTTAAAAAAGCGACATCAGCGCGATTTGCTCTCAAAGCTTCCACAGCAGCTGTATCATCACCAACTTGGGCGACGACTGGAATTCCTAACTCTTTCGATAAAAAAGCTCCTACCGCATTTGCCTTATTTTGCAAGTCTGTAGAATCAGCACGACTGGGAAAAACTATTGTTAAAGTCTTCAGTTCTTGGGCAACTAAGCGTGGTGTTTGTTGATTAGCGGTAGGGTTGGCGATCGTTGTCTGCATAGCCCCTATTGTGCTGACTACTAGACCTGTAAGCACTGTAAATGCCGCGCCAGCACCCAATAAGCTCTTTTTCCTCACACTCATTTGCAACTCTCCATTAGGAAATTTTCTCAGTTTTTTTGCTAATTAATTTCAATTAACCCCTAAAGAATATTTATAGCTTTTAAGAACAAAAGTCAATAATCAAGCCTAATTTGTTTGGAGAGTTGTAGGCTTGTTCTGTGAGTGTATTGGGACTAACCGCCAATTACAGCGATCGCATCAATTTCTACCAACACATCTTTAGGTAAGCGCGATACCTGCACACAAGCCCGCGCTGGGGCTGTATCTTCTGGGAAATATTTAGCATATACGGCATTCACCACCGCGAAATCATTCTTTGCGCTCTCTGCGCCTTTGCGGTTCGTCCCTCTTACCCCAACCTCGGACGTATCCCATAATGCCGATATCGCCAATAATCGCGCAAAATGCGATCGTGGTCAAAACATAAATTACCAGGCACATACCAAGACTCAAAAATTCCTACACCCTTAGCATCATCTGCTTTATCGCATTCGTATAATACAGTTACGACAAACTGCAAAACATTATTTATGCATAAACCAGGATGAATATTAAAGAACTACTGCTCCAAGAAATTGAATCATCCTCAGATGTTCTACTAGCCGAAACGCTAGATTTTTTGCGTTTTCTCAAGACAAAACCAGGAACCGAGGAAATATCTCTTGACTTGTCAACGGAAAAAAATGATCATACTTCCAATTATCAAACGAAATCGGAAATGCAGGAAGCAACACCAATTCTTAGAGGCTCTAAAGCAGAAGACTTGCTAAAATTTGCCGGAACCTGGCAAGGAGATGACTTTGAGGAGTGCTTGCAGCTTGTTTACGAAACCCGTTCCTCTGCTGAATTTTAGTGATGTATCTCCTAGACACCAATCATTGTAGCCGGATCATTTTCGGAGAAACAAACGTCATTCGTCGGTTACAAGAACACATCGGCTTAGGGGTTGCAACTAGCGTTATTGTGCAAGGTGAACTCCTTTACATGGTGCAAAAGTCTTTTCAACAGGAAGCAAATCTTCGCTTTGTCAGAACTTTTCTGCAAACCATTGATCTTTATCCCATTAGTGGAGGGGTTGCCGATGTTTACGGTAGCCTCAAAGGAGAAATTGTCGAGCATTTTGGCCCCAAAGACAAAGCAAAGCGGAGAAAGTTTACAGTTCAAGATTTGGGTTTTAGCGATAACGACTTGTGGATAGCATCAACTGCTCTGCACTATAACCTCACCGTTGTCTCAGGGGACAGCGATTTTCAAAGGATACAACAAGTGCAAGCCTTAGCTTTAGAATCTTGGCTTTGACACTTTGCGGTTCGTTCCTCTTACCCCAACCTCGGACGTATCCCATAATGCCGATATCGCCAATAATCGCGCAAAATGCGATCGTGGTCAAAACATAAATTACCAGGCACACACCAAGACTCAAAAATGCCTACATCCTTAGCATCATCTCCAGCCACAGGTTCACCCGTCGCTGTCGCCAAAAACACAATACTAATCGTATGCTGACGGCGATCGCGATTAGGGTCAGAATACACCAGTAATTGTTCAACTAACTCCACCCGCAAACCCGTTTCTTCCTCAGCTTCTCGCCGCGCCGCCACTTCCACCGCTTCTCCATAATCCACAAAACCACCAGGAATAGCCCAACCTAAGGGTAGATTATGTCTTTCAATTAACACTATTGGCCGATGAGGTCGATCTACTAATTCAATGATGATATCAACTGTTGGTGTAGGATTTCGGTAAGTCATAGTTATTAGTCATTGGTCATTGGTCATTGGTCATTGGTCATTGGTTATTAGTCATTGGTCATTGGTCATTGGTCATTGGTCATTGGTTATTGGTTATTAGTCATTGGTCATTGGTCATTAGACATCTCCGGAAATCAATTAAGACCCCTCTCCAAACCTCTCCCCGAAGCGGAGAGAGGCTTAATTTCCGTGATATCTGTATGTAAATTTAAGGTAACTAAATCTTTTCCGGAGATGTCTATTAGTCAAGGACAAAGGATAAAGGACTAATGACAAACAAAACGAGTTGACTTGATTTACGCTGCAAATACTGTTCCGTGATAGATTGATGCGATCGCTTGCTCCCATAATTCAGGTTAAATATGCCTTTTCCTAGATCGAGTGGCATTTTGCTGCACCCTACCTCCTTTCCCAGTCGATTTGGCATTGGGGATTTAGGCTTAGAAGCCTATCGCTTCATTGATTTTCTCAAAGAAAGCCATCAACAATATTGGCAAGTTTTACCCTTGGGTCCCACTGGGTACGGTAATTCTCCATATATGTGCTACTCAGCAATGGCGGGAAATCCTCTACTGATTAGCCCAGAAAAACTCGTAGAAGAAGGTTTGTTAGTTGAAGAAGACTTTGCTAATTTACCAGGATTTTCGACAGAAAAGGTAGAATTCGAGCAAGTTGTGCCGATTAAAATTGGGCTACTCAAAAAAGCCTGTGAAAAATTTAGAGCCAATGCTACGCCTATTCAGCATAAAGAGTTTGAAGGTTTTTGCGACAGCAAAGCCTATTGGCTAGATAATTACGCTTTATTCATGGCGCTGAAAGATGCCAACGCCAATGCAAGCTGGAACACATGGGAGCCTGAAATTGTTAAGCGTGATCCACAAGCATTGGATCAAGTACAGCAGCGGCTCAATGAAGAGATTTATTATTACAAATTCGTCCAATTTGAGTTTTTCCGCCAGTGGTCAGAATTGAAAAGCTACGCCAATATGCGCGGCATTGACATTATCGGCGATATTCCTATCTATGTAGCTCACGATAGCGCTGACGTGTGGGCGCATCCTGACATCTTTTGCTTAGACCAAGAGACAGGAGTTGCTGACCAAATGGCCGGAGTTCCACCAGATTATTTCAGCGCCACCGGTCAATTGTGGGGAAACCCGGTTTATAACTGGGAAGAATTGCAAAAACAAGATTTTAAATGGTGGGTACAGCGCTTTGAGGCAATGCTTGATTATGTAGATATAATTCGCATTGACCACTTCCGGGGCTTCGAGGCTTATTGGTCTGTGCCTCAAGGTGAAGAAACTGCCATGAATGGTAAATGGGTCCAAGCGCCTGGAGATGCTTTTTTTGAAGTGATTAGGCAGAAGTTGGGCAAGCTACCCGTTTTAGCAGAAGATTTGGGAGTAATTACACCAGAGGTAGAAGCGCTGCGAGACAAGTATGAATTTCCTGGGATGAAAGTTTTGCAGTTTGCCTTTGGTTCTGATCCCGCTAATCCATTTTTACCATTCAATTACCCAAGAAATGCTGTAGTTTACACTGGGACTCACGATAATGACACCACTGTAGGCTGGTTCAATACGGCTAACGACAATGAAAAGCACAACCTGTTGCTTTATTTAGGTTGTATTAGTCCTGAAGGCATCCAATGGGATTTAATTCGCCTAGCTTTGAGTTCCATAGCCAACCAAGCCATTATTCCCTTGCAAGATATTTTGGGATTAGGAAACGAAGCGCGGATGAATTTTCCCAGTGTTGCTGAGGGTAACTGGGAGTGGCGCTATCAAGCGTCAGCGTTGACAGAGGAATTAGGCGATCGCTTAAAAGTTCTTACCAGACTCAATGGACGCTCCCCCAAGCAGTCCTGAGTAACGAGTGCTGAGTAATGAAGTATTAAGAAAAAACCCACTCATTACTCATTACTCCTCCCTCACTCAGCACTTCCTAAAACTTAGGCTTGGCAGCAATCCTAATTTCTTCCTCTTTCCCCGGCTCTCCCATTTCCTTGGCTTTCTCTTGATTGACGCTCATCAACACACCACCAGCATTATCAGTTTTTACTGTCAGTTGCTCTTGGGCTTTCCAAATCCGGTGGCTTCCCTCTGGCAAAGTACCCTCAAACTCGGTTTTGCCATCAGCTATTACGCGAATCCAAGATGACGCTTTCAAAGTGACACCAATCTGTACAGCCTGTCCCTGTTGTTTGCCGCTCAGGCGATCGCTAACAGGTTGAACTTTTAATGACTCTTTTGGTTGGGTTGGCTCTGATTTAGCAACAGACTTTTGTTTTGGGTGTGGCTGGTTTTGGCTATTACTTGCTTGTAGTACAGCGTTATTTAATAACTGAGATAAGCCATTTACAGAGCAGACGATTAGTAAGATGTAAAGAAAGTAAAGATGAATCGGACGTAGTTGATTGAGGGGTGAAATATTCCCCATATCTTGGGGGTTTACTCGTGCAGCACTAATCGGAAAAGCGCCAGAAAATTCTACTCCATTTAAGCCTAGTACTTCGGCAAATTGCCTGAGCAAACCTTGAATATAAATTGGTTCTGGCAGATCGTTTAAATTACCTGCTTCGATGGCCTGCAATAATCGCCGAGGAATCCTCGTTAATGCAACCACTTGCTCTAGAGATAGACCCTGTTTTTGACGCAATGCCAAAAGTTGAGCGCCTAATTCTGCCAACTTTTCAGAGCGTTGTTGCTCTAATAAAAATGATGGCTGATGATTATTCTTCTTTGTTGGCCATTTCATGGCTTTTGACGCTCCTTAACTTTGCTGAATCAATAATTAGGTTGTGTTATCTGCTCTTGCAAAAAATGAATCTCATAATCTTTGAGGGAACGATATTTACCCTCTGACAAAAAGGGTTCTTTTGGAGTTTGTAATTGAATTTGGCCGATCGCAGTCCGATGCAGTTTGATTACTGGGTATCCTAACTGTTGGGCTATACGGCGAATTTGGCGATTTCTTCCCTCCTGCAACACTATTTCTAAAAGGCTTCCCTCGGCACAACGTTCTATTAGCTGCACCTTAGCATCCCTGGTTTTTCTACCCTCCAACATCACACCCTCACGCCACTTATGTAGTACTGCTTCTGGAGGATGCCCTTTGACCAAAACACGATATGTCTTGGCAATACTGTGACGGGGATGGGTTAGTCCAAATGTCAGTTCTCCGTCATTTGTCAGGATTAAGGCTCCTGTAGAGTCTGCATCTAAACGTCCAACTGGGTGAATACCTGAACCCTCTCGTAATTCTTTCGGTAGCAGATCCAGAACTGTCGTTCTTTGGTGAGGGTCGTAGCAAGTCGAAACTACTCCCGCTGGTTTGTGTAGCAATAAATATATTAAAGCCGGACGGTGCTTTTTAGATACGGGTTTACCATCAATTGCGATCGCATCTTTTTGGGGATCAACTTTTTGACCTAAATATGCCAATTCCCCATTGATCTGCACCCGTGATTGCCTAATCATTTCTTCGGCTTCACGACGTGACGCAATACCCCATTGAGCGAGAATTTTTTGTAATCGTGCCTCCATTATGGAAATTATTTATTTACTGTTAACAATTAAATGATATTTGCATTTTGTAGCAAGTAGGCATAAATGTTACATTTAAAACTTGTTTAAGTTCTGTTCGGTTGTTGAGCAAATACTCACAGATTGGTTAGATGCCAGAGCAAAATCCCCAAACCACAAATGCAAATAAAATCCGCATAATTACGCAGGTACTTACAACAGCATTAAAGCTTTGGTTGAGAGCGCAAGTCAGCCAAATATCTAAATTAGAAGTTGAAATTCAAGCAAGCGATCGTCAAATTCTCTCTGGGCGTATCCCTTCGGTATCTATTTTTGCTACTCATGCAGTTTATCAAGGTCTCCTGATTACAGAAATTAAATTAATCGCAGAAAATATACGGATAAATATCGGCTCTGTACTCAAAGGACAGCCCTTACGACTATTGGAAACAGTACCAGTGGTTGCCGATTTACTCGTAGACGAGAAAGATATCAATGCTTCGCTCTCATCTGATTTATTATCGACTGCTTTGGGCGATTTACTGGTTAAGGTTTTACCAATACATTGCCCAAAGTCACAACCAATTAGTTGGCAAGAAATTCTCCTTGATAACAACCAGATTATACTGCGAGGTATGAGAGTAACCAATAGTGAAACAACACCTCTGGAGATTTGTCTGGGCTTAGAGTTACTCAATGGTCATGAGTTGCAACTGGGACATATACAAATCAAGCCAGACCGGGGAGATATGTTAGAAGAGAATTATGGGTACAATCTGGATCTTGGCTCAGATGTAGATATCCAAGAACTGACGCTAATCCCAGGCAAACTGGTGTGTCGTGGTCGGATTAACGTTAACCCTTGATAAAATAATTCGTAATTCGTAATTCGTAATTAAGTTTTATAACGGGGATACAGAGGGCAGGGCTATTTCATTCTCATCTAGCCCGCCTCAGAATGAATTCTGAGTCTAATAGCGAAAGTCGTCTAAAGACG
>Ga0209490_10003991_pt1:0-2500 | contig 13714 bp, 11 predicted proteins | sample MAT06_FD_187209 | JGI IMG/M metagenome (GOLD analysis project Ga0209490, IMG submission 187209) | Freshwater microbial communities from Lake Fryxell liftoff mats and glacier meltwater in Antarctica - MAT-06 (SPAdes) (version 2) | ecosystem: Environmental > Aquatic > Freshwater > Ice >...
TAATTAGAATCTGTGAAAGCTTCTAGGATTATATCAAGGCGACTTGAAATGGCTATTGTTTCTCCTGCTCCAATCAAATAAGAAATTAGATTTCTAATTAAATCTAGTTTTTTTGGTAAACTTTCAGCTTTTACTTTCAGCTTTTTCTTAAGCCAATCAAGTAAGAGTTCATCGCCTTGAACTTTTAGTAAAGTGTCTTCAATTCTAGATTCAAGTGCAAGCTCGCCCTTTATAAAATTTATAATCTTGGTAGTAACACCATCTAAAGTGCGTAGCCCGTTTTGGGAGATAAAGTTTTTAGATAAAATCGATACGTGAACCAACGCTCGATATTTTAAAGGACATTCAAGGATAGAATCTACCAAACTTGACTTCTGCTTAGAATTTAATTGGTATTGTTTTTTGGAATTAACAACTACGTGAATAAAATGCTCAGATAATGATTTATCCCATTCTTTCTTCTGCACCATCTCTCGCAATTGGTCACATAGTTCTTGAGCAGACTTAGGCTCAAGCCAGCTTGAACTAGTTTTTCTAGATTGAGATGTTTTAGCTTTTGTCTCAGCCAGTTTTCTCTCCCTCTCCAAAGATAAAGGATTTGGGCGATGACTCGACTTTTTTGACTGTTCTTCAACCATTAAAGGAACTTGCCTCCATTCCAAATTCAGGATGAGTCTTTATACTACGATAAGCAACTTTCGCTTGCTCAGCATTTTGCCAGTCTCGATAAAGCCTTGCTTGAAATAAGTTAAGCTTATCTAAATAATTTCGGTTAATAACTCCAGCTAGACATTTTAATTTGTTTAGCCAATTATAGTTGAGTTTTGAGCGATCGCTATAATAGAGTTGAATTGCTTCTAATAATTCTGAATGAAATCCATCGAGAACTATTCCTTGCTGATGTCGGCTACTAATTATAGGTAAGTCATGAATTACTGTAACATCTTCATAGCTATGGGTAAAAAAGTGCCAGGCTAAAAAGAAAAGGGAGCTTTCTGGTACTTCTTGATGTTCCCTAAACCAGTTCATCTTAAATGCTATTGTTCGGCGTATCTGTTGTGCTAGAAGAGTTGAAAAAGGTTGAAGTTTTCCGTAGGCAGTTCCAAAATGTCTAGAAAGGGCATTAAAGTCAGACGAGTGACGATTGACTTCTAAATCGTGTGCTCTCAAATATTCTAAAAAGCCAAATAGGTATTGTGCTTGAATAGGGCTATACAAGATTGCATTATACTTAGACCATAAATCATCAATAGAGCGATCATTTTTATCAATTCGCACCTGGAGAGATGCGATCTCTTTCTCTAGTTCTACAAGTTGACTTTGATCAGCTTCACTAAGGTTTATGTAAGTACCTTCTCTGATGATATGACTATCGATTCTAATGTAATTATGTCTATGCTCAGCGAAAATATGGTCATTCAGTTCTATCTCTGTAAAGAAAAACTGAGAGCAAACAGGACATTCAGAGGAAGGAAAGCTTCTTGGAGGCGGTGATAAAATTCCTAACTTTTGTTTTATATCCTCAACTCTCCAGCCTACCAGCTCATCATTATCTTCTACTGTGTCTAGGTAAATCCCCATAAGTCGATTACTTACTTGTAATATATTTCAATATATCTTTGATCTACAAAAAATACAAATTTGCTTGTTATTTTCAAAGATGAGAATGTTCTCAATAACTTGAGTCAATACAAATTTTGTAATATTTCATACCCCCAACACAAAAGCTCCCACATAGTTAAATGCAGAAGCCTTGCGGTTAAGTATAAAAAGTAGTCATAAGAAGAGAGAAAGAGTTCTGGCATGGAGCTATTGTCCCGTGAAGCAACCCTCAAAGTATCTTCGCCGCAGCAACGTTTCACCACCGAGTTCGGGATGGATCGGCGTGGTTCCATTGCGCCCTTCACACCAGAAACATCTCACCCTCAAGACTGCATAAACAATAACAACAACTTTCTCAATACCTGTAGTCAAGCCCTCGGTCAGTTAGTACGTCTCGGCTACATCCTTTACAGAACTTACACCTAACGCCTATCAACAGGTGTTCTTCCTGTGACCTTACCTACTTTTAGTAGTGAGAGTACTCATCTTGAGGTGGGCTTCCCACTTAGATGCTTTCAGCGGTTATCCTCTCCGCACTTGGCTACCCAGCGTTTACCCTTGGCAGGATAACTGGTACACCAGCGGTGCGTCCTTCCCGGTCCTCTCGTACTAAGGAAGGCTCCTCTCAATACTCTTACGCCTGCACCGGATATGGACCGAACTGTCTCACGACGTTCTGAACCCAGCTCACGTACCGCTTTCATGGGCGAACAGCCCAACCCTTGGGACGTACTTCCGCCCCAGGTTGCGATGAGCCGACATCGAGGTGCCAAACCTCCCCGTCGATGTGGACTCTTGGGGGAGATCAGCCTGTTATCCCTAGAGTAACTTTTATCCGTTGAGCGACGGCCCTGCCACTCAGTGCCGTCGGATCACTAAGGCCGACTTTCGTCCCTGC
>Ga0209490_10003991_pt1:7500-13714 | contig 13714 bp, 11 predicted proteins | sample MAT06_FD_187209 | JGI IMG/M metagenome (GOLD analysis project Ga0209490, IMG submission 187209) | Freshwater microbial communities from Lake Fryxell liftoff mats and glacier meltwater in Antarctica - MAT-06 (SPAdes) (version 2) | ecosystem: Environmental > Aquatic > Freshwater > Ice...
GATAACTGGGAAGATGCGGCGGTGGGGGCTTGGGGTACTGGTTGGGAGGTGTGGCTGGATGGGATGGAGGTGACGCAATTTACCTATTTCCAGCAGTGCGGCGGGATTGATTGTCGTCCGGTGTCGATCGAGATTACCTATGGTTTGGAACGGTTGGTAATGTATCTCCAAAATGTGGATGCTCTCGTAAAAATTCAATGGAATGATCGCGTTACCTACGGAGATGTGCATTTTCAGGGAGAAATCGAGCAGTGTACTTATAATTTTGAGGCTTCTAACCCCGAATTATTATTTAATTTATTCGATCTATACGAGCAGGAATCAAAGCAGCTGATCACCAGAAAGCTGGTGCTACCAAGCCTAGATTATGTACTGAAGTGTTCCCACGCTTTTAATTTATTAGATGCAAGGGGTGTGATCTCAGTAACAGAAAGGACTCGCTATATTGGTAGAATTAGACAATTAGCTAGACAAGTAGCTCTATTATATGTCCAGCAAAGGGAGGACTTAGGATTTCCCTTGTTGAAAAATACCGAGAGTAAAAATCTAGATAAATTGGCTGAATTAGCTGAGGCAAGTAGGTAGTTGCGCTAAGGAGATGAAATAACTCCAGAGGCTAGGCAGCTATCTCCACCTTTATCTTCGCAGATTAGCTTTGTTTAAAATCTGGACAAAAACATTGGTATGAGTAGCTTTGATGGGGTGCTGTTGTGTTTAGCTTATATTCTGGGGTTGCTATCTACGGCGATCGCCCCTCTGCCCAGTCGTGGGGATATTAGCCTCCAGTTTAGTTGGCAGGAATTGATACCTTTATTTGCCTTAGTTTCTGCCATGATTTTTTTGGGGATAGGGACGGCGATCGTCCTTCCCAGAATCTTTAGAAATGCTCCTAGTCCTCGAAGTTGGCTAACTGCCGGATTAATTGCCGCCCTAGCGATCGTGCATATCTGGTATCGACAGCCTATTCCTGCCAGTAACGACATTAGCCAATTTATTAATCCCCCCATTGAGCAAACAGCTTCACCATCTACCCCACAACCTCAAAATCCTCCTGTTACAGTCCAAGGTGTGGTGGAAAATACGCCCATGCTCACTCGGAGTAATAGGGCGAGATTTTGGCTAGAAACCCAACAACTCCAGATCAAACCGGAAGAAACTACACAAGTTACGGGAAAGCTATACGTGACAGTGCCTCTACTGCAAGCTACGGGAATTTATCCCGGTGATGTAGTGAAAGTTAGCGGTACTCTCTATCAACCCAAGGAAGCGGCTAACCCCAGTGGTTTTGATTTTCGGACTTTTTTGGCAAGACAGGGTAGTTTTGCAGGTTTTAGTGGAAAATTTGTCAGCTTGACTAGTCGGAAATTTGAGGATAATCCGCCTTGGGGTTGGTGGCAGATCAGGCAGAGGATTGCTCGATCGCAGGTATTTTGGCTGGGCAGTCCCGCCGGAGAATTACTTAGCTCCATGGTTTTAGGTAGTAGGGCGGTGGATTTACCCTACGAGATCAAGGATCAATTTGTGGAAACAGGGCTAGCCCATGTCTTGGCAGCTTCGGGGTTTCACGTTTCCCTCCTCTTAGGAGTATTGCTATTCCTAACTAAAAAATATTCTGGCAAAATTCAATTTATGGCTGGGCTTTTGGGGATATTGATATTTATCAGCCTTGCCGGATGGCAGCCCTCGGTAGCTAGAGCCGGGGTTATGGGGTTTGGAGTCCTTTTGGGAATTTTGCTAGAAAGAAAAACTAAGCCCTTGGGCAGTTTGCTGCTGGTGGCGACTCTATTACTGGTGGTGAATCCTTTATGGATTTGGGATTTGGGCTTTCAGCTAAGTTTTTTAGCAACTTTAGGCTTAGTGACTACAGTAGAGCCGATTACCAAAAGATTAGATTGGCTACCAACTTTAATCGCTTCTCTCATAGCGGTTCCCCTCGCAGCCTCCCTATGGACTTTACCTTTACTCCTGCACGTTTTTAGCGTTTTTAGTACCTACAGTATTTTTGTTAATGTTTTAAGCACACCTTTGGTTACTGTGATTAGCTTGGGGGGAATGGCTAGTGCTTTGGCGGGAGTAATTTATCCGATCGCCGGGAGTTCGATCGCCTATGCCTTGAATCTACCGATCTGGACACTCATCAAATTAGTAGAGTTTTTTAGTAATGTCCCCAGCAACTCGATCGCCATTGGCAGTATTTCCCTAGGACAAATGCTTTTTGTTTATGGAATTATCATTGTAGTTTGGCTATTTCCTAAAATTCATCGCTACTGGTGGTTAATGGGTCTGGGAGCGATCGCCGTGATGCTTATTCCTAATTGGTACTTTCAGAAACAGTTATTTCAAGCCACCTTACTTGCGGCTCCCCAAGAACAAGTTTTTGTCCTCCAAAATCAAGGCAAAATCGGTGTCATCAATGCTAGTAAATCAAATACCAGAGATTTCACCCTAGCTCCTTTTCTTCGCCAGCAGGGCATTAATTCCATAGATACCCTGATCAATCTTGCTCCCAATAGTCCATCTCTACAGCAGTCAGCCAAGGCAATTTATCAAATAGATAAAGAAAATAACCAAGTCATTGAAAATATTAATCAATCTAGTTTAGATATTAATGAAACTGTAGATTTTGCTGGATCAAATCTCAAAATATTAAACGCACAAATTCCAATTATTCAATTAAATATTCAAGAGCAGAATTGGCTATTTCTCGGCAGAGTCACAGCAGAGCAACGGGTAGAAATATCTCAAATATTCCAACAGCAGGAAATGAAGAATATCAATGCTTTATTTTGGTTAGGGGCAAGTCTACCTCTAGAAGTTTTGGCAAAGCTAGAAACTCTTAAACCAGAAGTTGCGATCGCCTCTACCAATCAAGTTGATCCCCAAACTCTAGAAATTCTCCAACAATCTGCCACAGCAACCTACTGGACAGGGGAACATGGAGCTATTCAATGGACACCAAAAACCGGATTTGTCACAACTCTAGAACAAGACAATAGAATCTAATCAACCTGTTTTTTTAGTCGATCGTTAATTGAATCAAAAGAATGAATTAAAATAATTTTAGTCAAATTAATCCAGTGATTTCTTTTTGAATAGTTGAAAACATCTGTAGATCAGAAAATCAGAGAATATAGCTGAGAATATAACTGATCCACAGGTTTTGAGATTAGGCACAGAGAGCGAGGATTTGCTCTACGACTTGGGGGCTAACGTCTTGGTGTTCTCCCAAGGCTGTCATTCCGTGTTTTTCTAGATTTTTGATAACGGCAGGAATAGTTTCCAGACTAACTCCATAGTCAGATAAATGAGTGCGGACACCAACGGATTCAAAGAAATCACGGGTTTTGTTAATAGCTGCCTCGACCCGTTCCTCCTCTGAGCCATCGACCAGACCCCAGACTCGATCGGCGTATTGGAGAAGTTTTTGCCGCTTACGATTGCGCCGAATAGATAAAGTACTGGGGAGGACGACCGCCAAAGTTTGAGCATGATCCATGCCGTGCAGTGCCGTTAATTCGTGACCAATCATGTGCGTTGTCCAATCTTGGGGAACTCCCACGGCAATTAATCCATTCAGAGCCATAGTTGCTGACCAGACCAGATTTGCCCTTGCATCATAATCCGTGGGATTTGCCAAGGTTTTGGGACCTTCGGTAATCAAGGTTTTTAGGATCGATTCCGCCATCCGGTCTTGGAGGGGAGCATTGACTGGATAGGTTAAATACTGCTCCATCACGTGGGTAAAAGCATCAACAATTCCGTTGCTAACCTGTCTAGGCGGCAGGGAAAATGTTGTCTCTGGATCGAGGACAGAAAATTTTGGAAAGACTAGGGGACTAGAGAAAAATAGCTTTTCTTGGGTCGACCATTTGGTAATCACCGCCGCTATGTTCATTTCCGAACCAGTGGCTGGAAGAGTCAAGACCACCCCAAAAGGTAAAGCTGCCGTTACCGGAGCGCCCTTTGCCAAAATATCCCAGGGATCGCCCTCAAAGGGTACTGCCGCCGCAATAAATTTTGTGCCATCGACAACGGAGCCGCCCCCCACTGCCAAAATAAAATCAATACCTTCTTTGCGGATCAACTCCACAGCTTGCATCAAAGTTTCCAAGTGAGGATTGGCTTCGATGCCCCCAAACTCAATCACATTCCGTCCTACTAAAGCAGCCTTTACTTGGTCATAAACACCATTAGTTTTGATGCTACCACCGCCGTAGGTGATGAGAACTTTCGCATCTGTGGGGATTTCTGGAGCAATGTTAGCGATTTGCCCCTTCCCAAACAAAACTTTAACGGGGTTATAAAAAACGAAATTTTCCATAATTGATCACACAAGAGAGTTATATTTTACCTCTATCATTGTAGCTATTTTCTTAACTTGTCGGCGGGGGCTGGCTGGGTTACAGCTTACTTGGAGTTAGCATGATTAATTGCTGCTTTTGGAGCGATCGAGCCACAGCCAAATCTAGCCCCAACTCATCAACAATCTCACCCAAATTTCTATCGCCATGACAGACTCGCAATAAAGTTGCCTCTTCCGGTGTCAGGTGGACTACTTGATAATTGTAGTTAAAGACAGAAATGCCATCTTCCCAACCACTGAGGCAGGGATTGCGATCGGGAATGGCAGCCCTGAGAAACTCATCCTCAGACCAATCAACAATAGTTAGGGGCGGGCGACTGAGAAAAAATTCATAATGGGCAACTTCGGGGTCGAGGAGTTCAATCAGGCGATAGATTTCCCATTGGTCTAAATGCTTCGATCGTGCCAATAGCTCTGGTTTCTCACCAAATAATCTTTCTAGCTGCCAAAACTGGGGATTAGAAAAACCCACAAATTCTAGCCCCGAAGCCGCAATTAATTCCCGTAGAGATTCAATATTATAGTCAATTTCTTGGGGATGGACATACATATCCGCAAAACATTCATCCCGTTGATTTTCTAGCTCCCACCGTTCTTTTTCCCGTTGAAACAGTCGATTATTTTCGGGCAGAGAAGCAAAAATCTTCCGTCCCAAACTCACGCCATCCTGATAGTCTCCCTTTTCCTTGCCTTGGAGGAGGGCGATCGCCTTTTGCATCAAAGTAATTTCCCATCTGCCCAACTCTCCATAAACAAAAATATGTAGCAAGCCACCGGGAGCTAGTTTCAGGGCAAGATTTTGAATACCTTTGAGGGGATCTTCGAGATGGTGTAAGACTCCCACACAATTAATCAGGTCAAATTCCCCCGGCAGATGTCCCACATCGTAGAGGCTCAACTGCTGAAACTCTACCCGCTCTGCTTTGGATCTACTACACCGTTCCCGTGCCACTTGCAAAGTTCCTGAACTAATATCGATCGCCGTCACCTCTGCTGAGGGATTGAGATGGACTAAATATTCTGTGCCGACCCCAGTCCCACACCCCGCATCCAGAATCCGCACATCTTGGCGATCGGGCTTTCTGCCAGTACAAAAGTTATAGGCAGCAGACCAATTCCAGCGCCAGTTATACCCCGGAGGCGGTTCATCTAGCAGAGGTTCCGGGGGGAAAGGGTAAGTATCATAGAGATTTTTAACAGCAGCAGTAACATTATCAGTATTCATTCAGTTAGCAATTATCAGTATTCATTCAGTTATCAGTTATCAGTTAGCAGTTATCATCTGAACTCTTAATGTGTTTACTGTTCACTGTTCACTGTTCACTGTTTAGTGTTTACTTTTTCCTAGCAATAATAACACTGGAGTTATCTAGTTTCCCAAAACCACACCATAACTTCATTTCCTGATCCTTTTCTACTTACCAAATTGATTCTAAATCTAAGACAAAATCTAGAAGCACCGGATTACCTGATATCTGAAGAGGACAATCTAAAATTTCTACTTCCTGCTGGGGACGATAAATTTCTACTTGCTGCTGGGGACGATTAATTAACCAGCCTAACATCGCTCCATTATCAAGATATTCCTGCATCTTTGCTTGAGCTTCTGGCAAACTATCGCTAGGAGAAAGTAGCTCCACCACAAAATCTGGACAAAGGGGCGGAAATTTCCTTTGTTGTTCAGCAGTTAAAGTATGCCAACGCTCTAAGTTTATCCAAGCAGCATCAGGAGAGCGGTCTGCTCCATTGGGAAGTTTGAACCCGGTGGAAGAGTCAAATACTTTCCCCAATTTATTTTGTTGATTCCAAAGCCAAAGTTGAGCCGTTAACCCCGCATTACTGCTGCCTGTT